>Ga0213835_100811_pt1 | contig 24527 bp, 22 predicted proteins | sample SWPATP01_FD_160576 | JGI IMG/M metagenome (GOLD analysis project Ga0213835, IMG submission 160576) | Coastal seawater microbial communities from Marineland, Florida, United States - SWPA TP0 #1 | ecosystem: Environmental > Aquatic > Marine > Coastal | place: USA: Florida | collected 2016-08-05 | reverse complement strand
CGCGACAATCAGGACGACAAATAGACCTTGCCAGCGACAATCAGAATGCGCACAAACTGTCGCGCCGCGACAATCAACTTCTCATCCTGATCGTCGCGCAACTCTCACCTTGATCGTCGCGCTACACTTTACATGCTGAAGCGCTGGGATGCGTTCACGCGGTTCCTTGAAGACGGCAGGATCTGCCTCACGAACAACACCGCCGAGCGCGCGCTCCGCTGCATCCCGCTCGGCCTCAAGGCATGGCTGTTCTGCGACTCGGATCGCGGCGGGCAGCGTGCCGCCATCATCTACACCCTGATCCAGACTGCGAAGCTCAACGATGTCGACCCGCAGGCCTGTCTTGCCGATGTCCTCGCGCGCTTTGCGGACCATCCCGCCACCAGGCTTGACGAGCTCCTGCCCTGGAACTGGGCGCCGCACTCCGACGCGATCGCTGCCTGATGGCCGCGCCTTCGATCGTCTTCATCGCAGTCTACGCTGCGCAGCGGTTCCGCGTCGATCTCGATGTCATTGAAGAGCTCGCCGAGGACATGACGCCGGAGCTTGGGTGCCTCTGCGTCATCGACAGCACCGACGAGAATGCCCGCGCCGTCACCGCGTTCACACATCGAGGTCTCGAATACCTGGAAGACCTCCTTGACGATCGCCGCTCAGAGTTCATGAACGACCTCTGATCACACCGCGGTCCTCACCGGATGGATACAACGGAACAGATTATCGCTGTTTTGAAGGAGCAGGAAGCGGGGTTGCCAAGGGCGGATGTGTGCCGTCGTCACGGGATCAGCTCGGCGACCTTGTAAAAGTGGACGTCAAAGTAGGGCGGTCTCGAGGTGTCGGGTGTCCGGCGTCTGCGCCAGCTGGAGCAGGAAATCGAGCGGCTCACGAGGCTGCTGGCGGACCCGTCGTGCCTGCACGGTGCCGGGCGTGGACTGGACCATGGTGCGCTGTACCGGTTGTCGGACTAACGACGCAGAGGCGCACGGCAGCGTGACTATAACCATTTCCGGCCCTACCCGCGCCTCGGGAACAGCACTCTGGCGGAGATGGGGGCAGGATCGACCGGCAAAGCGTATTGGGGCATGCCCCCAATTGGGTTGTTACCATCGCGCCCAGCGATGGGCTACACAACGGCCTTGGGTTTCACTCGTAGCTGGCAGAAACTTCGGGCTCAGACCACGACTGTTCATCAAGACTGCGTTGTGGGGTTTTGCGCTGAGGCTTGGAACGGATAAGTTGCGACCAAGTCAGGCGGATCATCAGGAGGGCGCCTCGTCAGTCGGCGCTTGTACCTGCAGGGGCTGCGCATTTGTTATCACTTTCTTACTGTGATCAGATGCTTTCCGCCTCGTGCCGACCGCCCATTTGCGCGCATCCCGCAAGGTTGCATCCCTGCTCCCTTGCTACATCCTCATAGGATTGTCAGTCTGACATAGTGTCCTGCCCGGCAACGAGCGCTTGTTCGGGTCTTTCCTTCAGCCGCGATCCGCTCGCGATCAATTGTGATTGACGCACGTTTAGGTTGGTTAACGGCGGTGCAGCCACTTTGGGACGCGCCACTGCCTGCGTTGACGAAAACTGTCCGGCAGGTGCGACGTCCGCATCGTTGATCGAGAGTGTGGCGGGGCTGAGAAGGGGATTGGAAGCTATCGGCGATGCTGCGAGCAGGTGGCCTGAAAGAGCGGCCCGCGCAATAAGCGGCATGACTTCATTGAACGCATATTGGTCGGTAAAAGCCGATGGACGAGACCAATTCTCGCTCCATTGATAAAAAATGTGCGATCCGATCGTCGTCAGCTTGGTCAATTTGGGTGCCCAGTATGGCAGGACATAGGATGCGTGGTAGTGAGTAGCGTGCCCGACCCTTGTCTCGACCAGTCCGCTCAGGGCATCGGCGGCGACTGATTGTGCACGGAGCCAAAGCCTTTTTGACGGGGCTCGTGCCAAGGAACCGTCACAAGAGAACGTAAACTGGCAGCCTGTGGCACGCTCCGAGCCTTGAAAGACGACACCGCACACCGAATTAGGGAATGCTGGATGCCTCACTCTGTTCAGGATGACCTGAGCAACAGCACGCTGTCCTGCCAGGGGCTCGTTTGCCGCTTCATAGTAAATCGCGGCGGTCATGCAATCTAGAGCTGAGGCGTGGGTGAGCGAATCGGTCCCAACGGCCGACAACGAAAATCCCAGCGCAGCGACCGCAAGTTCGGGATGGGCTGGTATCATTGCGTTGATCGCTTCTGTCTGCAGTTCTTGGGCCGGTGCTCCCTTGAGATCCTCAATGTGAGTGAACCGCGCAATGGGACTGACCTCACGTCGAAGGCTGACGCCCCACTGCGCTGAAGCCGACGGTCCTGCTACCATGATAAAGGCTGCGGTCAGAGCCCAGACGGCAGCGGTGTTCCCACGCCTGCCAAAAGACCGACATGACCTGGTTGCAAAAGCGACTTTTGGGTTTGTCATCGGCATAGCACTTCTCCCCCCTTACGGGAGCAGTCCAACCCTCGCTTGGAGCTAAAAATTTAGCAAAAACTGGCGGAAAGTCAAATATTTTAACGCAATAACTTATTGCACGTTTCACATTCAGACGATGCTGGAATAAGAGATAATGTAGAGGATAAATCTTTTTCACTCAATCGTTTGGTAAGGCTGTCACACGACTGTGGATCATCCGTCTGTTCAAAAGGACTCGGTCCAAATTCCAGGGGGATCGGTTTGGCTATCGCACTACCGGTAAGGCAGCTTTTCCCATGCTTTGGCTCGCGCTTACCATTCGGTTCGCGATGCCAAGACCATTCCCAATGCGATCGGAACAGTCCGCCAGAATCTTCAACCAACCAGGCAGGCCCAATTCGAATTGGTTTCAGCCAACACCAGGATGGCCCGGCCAACCACAGGCTTTCGCGGCTTCGTCTGCCTCCGAAGTTGTTACGTCAAAAAGTGTTATCCTGCATTGACTTCCGTCACGCATCTCCCACTCGTATCGAACTTCTTGGCGCTTGCTTTTTATCCTATCCACCTCGATGACTCCCACCTTGGGCAGGAAGCACTATCCAGTGCTGTCGCTTCTTAGAAGTGAGAAAATCAAAGCTGTTTCTTTACTAGACAGGATTCCCAGCTTTGTTGAACTTTCGAAGGCGAAAGGCGTCGGCTGTGCTCAAAGTGTTCGCGTATAAGAGTCTGATTCAAAACCATCGCGATAGATTTCATGCTCTTGCGATGCGGCGTGCGAAGAGCTGGATTGAGGCGATGAACAGCCACGCGATTGCCGACGCGATGGTCTGCTCGAAGTCCTTGGCGAGGCGGCGGTTGCTACCGAGCCACGCAAAGGTCCGCTCAACGACCCAGCGTCTGGTCGTTCGAGGACTGGTAGTTCAAACTTTCTCTTACGTGTGGCTAAAGCATTGCCTGTAAGGCACAATAGCGTGTGGTATACCAGCCGCCAGACTGGGTTGTGTTTGGGTTAGCTCGAGCCGCTTCGGGTCCTCACTATTGCAACGTACAGGAATAACTCAGCGCACGCAGCACGGTCGCATCGACATCCCAACCCTCAATTGCGGTTAATTGGATCGAAACAGGCATGTGGTCGCTAAGCGATAGCCATTGTTCCTTGTCACCGACCGATAGCTCGGCACGCTCTGCGCGGTGCTCAGATACCTGCGCAAAGATATAACCAGCGGCATTGGGTGCACTGGTTACCTTGCCCGCGCCTGTGGCACAAGCTTTCGCCGCCGGGTTCGGGCTGGTGCTGGCTCAGCCGCCGGTCGAGGTGCGCTCCTTTCCTGTCTCGATCTTCTGGCATCGTCGCAATGACCTTGATCCCTGCAGCCGGTGGCTGCGTGATCAGATTACAAGCGTTGCACAAGAGCTAATGGTTTCGATCGCCGCCAGCCGTCAAGTATGAGCAAGGCGAAACAAGGCCAAGGCTGCCCCAAAGCCATTCAGCCAACGGAGTTACGGCATTTCGAGACAAATTTCCCAACAATTTGAGTGTGCATCTTTTTCTTTCGAAGGGCACCACCTTTAGAATGACATGATAGGGCTGACCCAATCGGGTGTATCACGTTGCGTCACCGAATTCGGCCAAAAGCTGCAAGTAGTCCGCATTGTGGACCACCAGCGCTCTGCCCTTCCGCCCGACAATTCCGCGCGCTTCCCAGTCCGATAGCAGTCGGCTGACATTTTCGCGTGCGAGGCCGGCAAAGGCGCCAAGGTCGCTCTGGCTCGGATTATAGCGCAGGTGTCCGCCGGGTTGCTGCGGATCGATAAGTCTGACAATCGCCCGCGCCAGCCGCGGAGCCATCGAAAAGGTGCGATCGCTTTCAATCACAAGGTTGAGCTGTCGGATTCGTCCGGCCAGTTCGCGCATCACCCCAACAACGGATGCGGGGTTTGCCATCACCGCATCAAGGAAGGCTTGTTGTGGTAACAGCAACACGCTGGAAGCGGCCACTGCAGACACTGTTGCAGTTCGGGGTCCGCTGTCGAGCATGGCAATTTCACCGACCAGTTCGCCCGGCCCGCAATAACTCAGGATGATCTCGCGCCCCCCTGCGCTCACCATGCTCACCTTGAGTCCGCCGGACAACAGAACCACAGCAAAATCGCCGTCCTCATCACCCTGTGTGATGATCGCCTCGCCCGGCTTCAAATCGCGGCGGCTTGCTTTGGCGAGCAGGTCCTTGAGCTGGGCCGGGTCAAGTGCCCGCAGCAGAGTGTCAGGGGCAAGCGTCGCAATGACTTCGTCGAGCTTGTCCATATCATCCCCTCATCCAGATAACCTTGCGCTAACCAATCTTCACCCGGCCTGCAATCGCAGCAATTGTGACTTGTCATCTGCTCCTGTTCCCCTGCGAACCGGGGCCTTGAGTCCCATTTGCAACCCATCGGACCGACCATTTTTGCAGGTAAGCGTGATGGCCGTCACATACGCGGTTTCCCGGCACGGCTAATCCGACCTCGACAGCGAGCAGCGGCGGGATGCGAAAGCTCGGAAACAGGAATTCACAGGCGACCCGAACGGGCCGGGCAATCCGGTCCGTCTCCTTTGGCCCACGCCCGATTGCGGGTGTGGGCCACTTTTTGGGACTGCAATCCAGCAGGTGTCCAAACGCTTTGTGATCCTGATAGCTCACAGGATGTTGTGGCTGGCGGTGCCTGCGAGACCTGCTCGACAAGGCGCTGCGCTTCACTCAGTAAGACAAGCATGAAGATTATGTCTGATAAGCCGCCCATTGGCGCACCGCTTTTGGCGTGGGTTGCGGCCGCGTTCTTCGGGGTGGTGGCACCAGCGGCGGCGATGTTGCTGCTTGCCGATGCCGTTCCCACCCCGCCGCTTTCGGGGTTAGGCGGCACACTGCTTGCGGTGGGGCTTATGGGGGTTGGCATGATTGGAGCTGCTGCTGCGGGCAGCCTCGGGGTGGCCGTGGGGCTCGCTTTGCTGGCCGGGGCAAGCCTTGGCGTGCTTGCGAACGCACTCGGCATGGCGTCTCTTGCTTATCCGTTCACAACCGTCTTCGCCGGGATCGTCGCCAGCATGAGTTTTGCCGCGCGCGGCGCGCTGTTTGCGCGCTCGGCAGCGAACAAGGGGTGGTGGATCGCCGTTTTCGTGGTGATGGGTGAGGTGTCGATCCTTGGCACCGCGATGGCGATGCCGGATGTCTTGCCCGGCTGGCTGTTAGCGCTCTTGCCCGCGCAATGGGCCAGCGTTGCGATTCACAGCGCGCTGAGCGGTAGCGGCCCGCTGGCCGCGAGTGCACCTCTGATTGCGCTGATGGGCACTGCGGCGGCGACCTTGATGGTTGCGCGCCTGTGGCCGCGGCGTTGGCCCTATGCGATCATGTTCACCACGTGGCTCGGCTGTTCAGCGCTGGTGTGGCACTGGCCTGCGGGGACTTCATTGCACTGATGGGGCTGGCCCGCTTGGGCCTTGCTCCATTGCCAACAAAGCAAAGGAGGCGAGCCAGTGTTCGCCCATGTAATCGCCTGCCACATGGGGCAGAGCCGCATTGAGGTGCGCTGCAGCGAGGCGCTCCAAGTCTTGCGCGGCTTCTGGTTTCAGCGCGCTGGCGCAGCCTTTCAGACACCACGCGCGGCTGAGATTGAGGCCATCGAGATGGGCGATCTTGCCATCGCTGCGGTCGGACACGGTCACCGGGTGGCATTCGCGCTCCAGCCAGCCATTTTCGAGCACCAAAGCGGCAAACCAAGCGGCGAATTCATCCCTCGGCATGATCTGGCGCATCAACAGCGCGGCGGTGAGGACGGGGGAGAGAAATTCATCGGCCCCCGGCTCCCAACCGGCATAGTGACGGCGATGCGCAAAAGCTGCCCGGGCCCAATCGTCAATCGCGGCAAGCAGAGATGCATCATGCACCTCGGCCCATTCCCGCGCGAGGGTGAGGGCAAAGGCGGTGTTGAAATGCGTTCCCACCGTGATCGGGTAGGTCAGGATCGCGAGATATTCGCGCAGCCTTGCTCCCAGCGTTTCAGCCAGCGGCCCAAGGCGATCAGCCCATGGCTTGTCCGCATGGCGGGTGGCTTCCAAGTGCAGATACATCAGCCAGCCCCATCCATAGGGCCGCTCAAACCCGCGCGATGCCGGGCGCAGCAGGTAGGCGTGTTCGGCGGCGAGCTTTTCCGGCGTGAAGGTAGCATCGGCCAAGGCGGTGATGTCGGCGGCCTCGGGCATCTGAGGGAAACGCCGCCGCAAAGTCAGCAGCGTCCACCAGCCATGCACGCAGCTGTGCCAATCAAAACTGCCGAAAAACACCGGATGGGCGATGCGCGGCGCGCGCACATCGGCATCGCTTTCAAAGACATGATCGTCCTTGTAAGGATAGGACCGCGCCACATGGCCGAGCGCGATCTGGGCAAATTGGCGGGCAAGGCTCTGCGTCAATTCCACAGCACAAAGGCCCCCACATAAAGGATCACGATGTTGCATACGAGCAGCGGCAGCGCCGTTCCGATCTGCTGACGGATCACGCCGTTCTGGTTTTTCAGTTCCAGCAGTGCTGCGGGCACGATGTTGAAATTGGCCGCCATGGGCGTGAGCAGGGTTCCGCAAAAACCGGCGAGCATTCCAACCGCGCCCACCACCGCCGGATTGCCATCATAGGCCACCACCAGAAGCGGAATGCCAATCGCGGCTGCCATCACCGGAAAGGCGGCAAAGGCATTGCCCATAATCATCGTGAAAATCACCATGCCAAGGGCAAAGGCCACCACGGCAAGAAACGGACTGCCTGCGGGAATCGCCTCACCTGCGATGCTGCCGATCACTTCGCCCACGCCTGCAAGCGCAAACACCGCACCAAGGCTGGCGAGCAATTGCGGCAGCACCGCCGCCCAGCCGATCGAATCAATCAGGCGGCGGCCTTCCTCAAGCACAGTGATCGGGCGCGGGCGCAGCCATATCATGCACACGGCAAGCGCGATGATGACGCCAAGCCCCAAGAGGATCAGCGTCACCCAGCGTTCCTCAAACAGGCCAAGGCTGCCGAGCGGGGTGAATTTATAAAGTAATGTCCCGGCAAAGGCGGTGATGGGGATGATGATTGCCGGCACGAACAATCGGTTGCCGAAGCGTGCAGCAAAGGCGGCGCGCTGTGCCGCAGAGGAACTGGGCGCAGCGCCGCGCCCGAGCTGGCCCGTTCCCGCCAGCGCGGCGAGCGCGAGCACGATCAACCCATTGCCGAAATCGGGGATCGCATCGCCTGCAAGGAAGCTGACCGCGAGCAGCCCCCAGAAGCCCGCATTGCCCCAGCGTTTGGGGTTAGAGGCATCAGCGGCGCTGAGGATGCTCCATGCGCCAAACACCGCCCCTGTAACGAGGTAAAGCATGGCCAGCGTAATCATGGCGCGCGGCTCCCCCGTCGGCCTTGCCCCAATCGCTGGTCCATCCGCATCAGCCGGGTGGAGTGAATCGCAAATGCGCAGATCGCGGTCGGGATTGCCCAGACCGATAGCTGAAGCGGGGTGAGGGCATAGCCATAGCTGTCAAACACGCCTTGAATGAGCAGGATCGAGGCGACGGCGACAAAGATATCCTCGCCAAAAAACAGCCCGACATTATCGGTTGCGGCCGCCATGGCGAGCACTTCTTCGCGTTCATCCTCGGTGATGTCGCCGTGGGTTTTGGCAGCGGCCGCTTCGGCCATGGGGGCGACCAGTGGGCGCACGGTCTGCGCATGGCCTGCCACCGAAGTAAGACCGAGCGCGGCGGTCGCCTGACGGAATAAGAGATAGGTGACGAGCAGCTTGCCCATGGTTGCGCCCCGCACGCTTTCAATCACGCTGCGCGCGCGTTGTTGCAGGCCGAAATATTCGAGCACGCCGATGACGGGCAAAAGCAGCCAAGTGACCGAAATATAGCGGTTATCATTGAATGCCTTGCCAATCGCGGCAATCACGGCGACCGGATCAAGTCCTGCCAGCAGGCCCGTCGCCAGCGCCGCGCCCACCACCACCAGCAGCGGATTGATGCGCAGCGCAAAGCCCGCCACCACCAGCGCAATGCCAAGCAAGGGCCACATATTCATCGCAGCTTAGCTCCATACCCGCCGCCGCCCGGCGTCATTATGATGCACGCATCGCCCGTGTTCAGCCGCGCAGAGCCTGTCGCGCCGAGTTCTTCGCAGGAGCCATCGGTGCGCTCAATCCAGCCGCGCCCCGGTGCGGCATCGCCGCCGTCTTTGAGGCCGCGCGGCGCGATGCTGCGGCGATTGGCGAGCAGGTTCACCTCGATCGGCTCAAGAAAAGTCATGCGCCGCACCACGCCATCCCCGCCGCGATGCGCGCCGTCTCCGCCTGAGCCTTTTCGGATGGAAAACTCATCAAGCCGCACCGGCAGGCGGGTTTCGAGGATTTCGGGATCGGTGAGGCGCGAATTGGTCATGTGGGTTTGCACTGCGCTCGTCCCGTCGTGATCGGGGCCAGCGCCCGAACCACCGCAGATCGTCTCGTAATATTGGTGGGCGGCGTTGCCGAAGGTGAAATTGTTCATCGTGCCTTGCGAAGGGGCAAGCGCGCCGCAGGCGGCAAACAGCGCATCGGTCACGACCTGACTGGTCTCCACATTGCCCGCCACCACCGCTGCGCCGGGGCGGGGGTTGAGCATGGATCCTTCGGGCACGATCAGTGTGACGGGGCGCAGGCAGCCATCATTCATCGGGATGGCATCATCGATCAGGCAGCGCAGCACATAAAGCGCGGCGGCGCGCGTGATCGATCGGGGCGCATTGAAATTGCCGGGTAACTGCGCGCTCGTGCCGGTGAAATCGAAAGTGGCAGAGCGTGTCTCCCGATCAATCCGGATGGCGACTTGCACTTCGGCCCCGTTGTCCATCGGATAGGCGAATGCGCCTTCGGGCAGGCGGGCGAGCAAGCGCCGCACGCTTTCCTCGGCATTGCCAAGGACATGGCCCATATAGGCCGCGATCACTGCGCGCCCGTGCTCGCTTGCGGCAGCGCACAGCAATTCGGCCCCGCGCGTGCAGGCGGCCAATTGCGCGCGCAAATCGGACAGGTTGCGCGCCGGATTGCGCGCGGGATGGGGGCCATGGGAGAGCACGCGGCGCACCCCAGCTTCATCAAACGCGCCTTCATCCACCATCAGGAGATTGTCGATCAGCACGCCTTCTTCGGCGATGGTTTGGCTGTGCGGCGGCATCGAACCGGGCGCGATCCCCCCGATATCCGAATGATGCCCGCGTGCAGCCACAAAGGCATCGGGCTCGCTGCTTGCTGCGTCATAGAACACCGGCACAATCACCGTGACATCGGGCAAGTGCGTGCCGCCGCGATAGGGATCATTGTGGACATAGGCATCGCCGCGCCGAAACCCGCGCCCATCGCGCCTGTCCCCGCGTGCTTCGATCACGCGGGCAATGCTGTCGCCCATGCTGCCGAGGTGCACCGGGATATGCGGCGCGTTGGCGATCAGCGCGCCTTTTGCATCAAACAGCGCGCAGGAAAAATCGAGCCGTTCCTTGATGTTGACCGAAGTGGCGGTGGATTGCAGCACCGCGCCCATTTCCTCGGCGATTGCCATGAACAGGTTGTTGAAAATCTCCAGCCGCACTGGGTCCACCGCCGTGCCGCCTGCGTGCTCGCGGGTGAGCGGCAGAGCGCGGGTGAGGATGAGGCTGCCTTCATTTGCAAGCCGCGCCTGCCAGCCGGGTTCGACAACCGTGGTGGAGCCATGATCGAGGATCAGCAGCGGGCCAGCCAGCGCCGTGCCTTGCGGCATCGCAGCGCGGGTGATGCTTGGCCATGGGCCTGAGCCTGCGCCTGAGCCTTCGACCGCTTGCGGTTCCACCTCAAGAACGCCCAGCCCGCCTGCATCCCCGCTTGCCTCCACACTGAGCGCTTCGACGATGATGGTGGCGGCCGCATCGCTATATCCAAAACGCTGGCGGTGGAGCGTGCGGAAAGCCTCGGCCATGGCGGCGGGCGCCTCGCAAGCGATCTCCAGCGTGCTGTCGCTGCCTGCAAATCGCAGCCGCGCGCGGCGTTCGAGGGTGATTGCCTCTGCCGCGATGCCTTGGGCGAGCAGCGCCTCGCGCGCTTCGGATTCGAGCGCCGCCAAGGGGCCGCTGAAATCGACCTCCAACGGCTCCCCGACACTCACTTCGCGGATCGCTTTCACGGGTGCAAGGCCAATCCCGAAGGCCGACAGCATCCCTGCAAGCGGATGCACCAGCACCGCTTCCATGCCCAGCGCATCGGCCACACGGCAGGCGTGCTGGCCGCCTGCTCCGCCAAAACAGGCAAGCGCATAGGTCGTGACATCATGCCCGCGCGCGACCGAAATGCGCCGGATGGCAGCGGCCATGTTATCAATCGCAATCGCCAAGAACCCTTCGGCAATCCCGGCAAGGCTGCGCGGCTCGGGCAGGGCGCTCGCAATGGCTTTCAAGGCGGTTTCGGCCGCGCGCGCATCAAGCGGCTGGTTGCCATCAGGGCCGAACACGCACGGGAAAAACGCCGGATCAATGCGTCCCAGATAAAGATTGCAATCGGTGATCGTTAGTGGCCCGCCCTTGCGATAACAGGCCGGGCCGGGATCAGCGCCTGCGCTGTGGGGGCCGACGCGAAAACGCGCTCCATCGAAAGTGCAGATCGATCCGCCGCCTGCCGCCACGGTGTGGATTTGCATCATCGGCGCTGCCACCCGCACGCCTGCCACCACGCTGTCGCCGGTCAATTCATAGCGGCCTGCATAATGCGCGACATCGGTGCTGGTCCCGCCCATATCGAAGCCGATGAGCTTTTTGTACCCCAGCGGCTCGGCTGCGGCGACCATCCCCACCACGCCGCCTGCCGGGCCGGAGAGGATCGCATCCTTGCCGCGAAACGCGCCGACCTCAGCCAGCCCGCCATTGGATTGCATGAAGCGCAGCCGTTCGACCGGGGGCAGTTCCTTTGTCAGCGTGTCGGTGTAGCGCCGCAGCACGGGTGAGAGATAGGCATCGACCACGGTGGTATCCCCGCGCGGGATCAGCCGGATGAGCGGTGCGACCTCGTGGCTGGCGCTCACCTGACGAAACCCTGCCGCGCGCGCCATTTTGGCAAGCCGTGCCTCGTGCTCGCGATACTTCCAGCCATGCATCAGGATGATCGCCAGCGCGTCAAAGCCGTCTTGCCGGAGCTGCGCAAGCTGCCGTGCCGCCGCGCTTTCATCTAGCGTTTGCAGCACGCTGCCATCAGCGGCCACGCGCTCGGCAATCTCCACCACGCGCGCAGGCAATTGTTCGGGCAGGATGATATGGCGCGCGAAAATTTCGGGGCGTGCCTGCGTGCCGATGCGCAGCGCATCGCCAAACCCTTTGGTGATGAGGAGCGCGACCCGCTCGCCCTTGCGTTCCAAGAGCGCGTTGGTGGCAACCGTTGTGCCCACCCGCATTTCGGCAATCGGAGCCGCGCCGTGCCGCGCCATCAGACGGCGCACCGCCTCGCTCGCGGCATCGGCATAGTGGCCGGGATTGACGCTTAACAGCTTGTCGGTAACGAGCCTGCCGCAAGGGGTGGTCGCCACCACATCGGTGAAAGTCCCGCCGCGATCAATTGCAAAGCGCCATGTGCCCCGTTTCGTCATAGTCGTCGGGGTGTTGCGCGGTCGCTGAGATATTGCAACCCGTCGCCACCGGTTCAAACACTGCGGTTGCCGGATTGGCGGCGAAATGACGGGCATAGCGCGCGCTACTATCGGCCACGGCCTCAACGCTGGCGATCAGGCGTTCGAGTTCCTGAGCGCTCATCAGGGGCGAGAAATTGACCCTGACAAAGCCGGGCTTGGCCAGTTCATCGCCTTCCCGGATGGCGCGGTGGATGGCCTGCGATTGCGCCGCGTCAATATCGAGAAGCTGGTGCACATAGGGCCCTGCGCAGGCACACCCGCCGCGCGCCTGAACCCCGAAACAATCGCTCAAAATGCGGGTGACAAGCTGGTGATGCACCAATCCGCCCACCGCATCGCGCAGGCGGAAGGAGACAATCGGCAGATGCGCGTCCATGGCGCGGCCCAGCACTTCGATGCGCGGGTGGGCGCGCCAGCGGGCCAGTGCTGCGCGGCACATCTCGGATGCCGTTCCATCCAGCCCTGCCGCTATCATTTCAGCACGCACAATCACTGCCAGCGCGGTGCGGATATCGCCGATTGCATTGGGCGTGCCGGCTTCCTCACGCGCGGCGAGATCGGCAAGGTAATCCTGCCCAGAAGGTGAGACAAAGCTGACCGTGCCGCCGCCGGGAGCGGAAGGCCGATCGATCACTGTGGCAGCGCGCTTCACCACCAGCACACCGGAGGAAGCAGGCCCGCCGAGGAATTTGTGCGGCGAAAACACCAGCGCATCAATATGGACATCGCCTGCCGGGCGCATGGTGAGGGCGGTGTAGGACGCAGCGCCGGCATAGTCCCAGATCACTTTGCCGCCATGCGCCTTGACCATGCGCGAGATTTCGCTCGTGTCGCTGAGCGCGCCGGTGATGTTCGATCCGGCGGAAAAAGCGCAGATAATTCTCCGCCCCGCGCCCTCTTGCAGCACTCTCAGCAGCTTTGCGCGATCCGGCCCGCCGTGCTGGGCATCTTCGGGCAATTCGATCACTTCGGCTCCGCATTCGCGCCATGGGAGCAGGTTTGAGTGATGCTCATAGGGGCCGACCAGCACCAGCGCGCGCTCGCCTGCGGCATCGCGCTGATCCGCGCCGAACAGCTTTACCAGTTTCTGAAGCCCGGCGGTGGCGCCATTGCCTGCAAAGATCACCGCATCATCCACCCCCGCGCCGCAAAAGCGCGCAACCTCGGCGCGGGCGACGCGGCGCAGCGCATTGATCGAACGCCCGCAATAAGACGCCTGCGTGTGCGGATTGGCGTAAACCGGCAGCACCTGCTCGAGCACAAAACGCTCCACCTCAGTCAGCGCGCGCCCTGATGCGGCGTAATCCGCATAAAGCAGCGGATGCTGTCCCATAGGCCCTTCGATCATCACGCCCTTGCCAATCACGGATTGGGCGAGCGCACCGCGGCCAAGCTTTTCGCGGATATCAGCGCGAAAAGCGGCAAACAGCGTGGCGGCTTCATCAAGCGCGGGTTCGAAACGGTGCAGGGCATGGTTCATGCGCGCGATAATCTTAGACTGAGCGCGGGATTTCATTACCTATTTCGGAGGAATTACGCTAAAATACCGATCAAATGACCACGCAAGCTCTCGAAATCGACAAAATTGATCGCCGCGTCCTGATGGCCCTGCAAGCTGATGCCTCGCTCAGTCAGCGCGCGCTGGCCGATGCGGTTGGCCTGTCGCAGAATGCCTGTTGGCGCAGGCTCCAGCGGCTGACCGCAGAAGGCGTGCTGCGCGGTCAGCGGGCTGAGCTTGATCTGGCGCGGCTCGGGCTTGATCTGGTGGTGATGGTGATGATCAAGACCCCGCACCATTCCAAGGACTGGGCGATTGCCTTCAAGGATCACGTCTCCCGCATTCCGGGCGTGGTCGATCTCTACCGGATCGGCGGGGAATGGGATTATCTGATCAAGGTCGTGACCGAGGGCATCAGCGGCTATGATCGCTTTTACCAGCAATTGGTCGACGGGTTTGATCTGTCGGTTGTGACCGGCCATTTCGTCATGGAAGAAATGATCAGCGCAAGGCCGGTGCAACTACTTTAGGCAGGCGCGGCAGAGGCCAAGCCTCCACCGCGCCCGTTCAGATTTTTGCCTGATTTTTAGGCAGCTTTGGCCACAGCCGCATTTTCAGCGGGCGGTTCGTTGCGGATGAGGAAATCAAACGCGCCGAGGCCAGCCTTCGCGCCTTCGCCCATAGCGACGACGATCTGCTTGTGCGGCACGGTGGTGCAATCGCCTGCGGCATAAATGCCGGGTAGGTTGGTTGCGCCGTGATCATCAACGATGATTTCGCCAAACTTGCTGAGCTCAAGGCCCATATCGCGCAGCCATTCTGTGTTGGGGACAAGCCCGATCTGCACAAACACGCCTTCAAGCTCGATGCGGCGTTCGTCCCCGCTCACGCGGTCTTTCAGCACCAGTCCGCTGACCTTCGCGCCATCGCCTGTGATTTCGGTGGTCTGGCCGTTGGTGACGATCTCAACGTTCGGCATCGAGCGCAGCTTGCGCTGGAGAATTTCGTCAGCGCGCAGGGCCTTGTCGAATTCGATCAGTGTGACGTGGCCGACGATCCCGGCCAAGTCGATTGCTGCCTCAACGCCGGAATTGCCCCCGCCGATCACCGCGATGCGCTTGCCCTTGAACAGCGGGCCATCACAGTGCGGGCAATAGGCGACGCCCTTGTTGCGATATTCCGCTTCACCCGGAACGCCAAGATTGCGCCAGCGCGCGCCGGTCGAGAGCACCAGCGAACGCGCCTGCAGCGTCGCGCCATTGGCCATCAACACCGAATGCATCGCACCCAGCTGGCTGGCGGGCGTGATCTGCACCGCGCGGGCGAGGTCCATCACGTCGATATCATATTCACTGACCTGCGCGCGCAGGCTATCGGTCAGCTTGGGGCCTTCGGTGTAGGTTGTGCCGGGCAGGTTCTCGATGCCGAGCGTGTCCATCAATTGCCCGCCGAAGCGTTCGGCCGCAATGCCGGTGCGAAAGCCCTTGCGCGCGGTGTAAACCGCCGCTGCCGCGCCTGCCGGACCGCCGCCGATAATGAGGACTTCGAACGGGTCCTTCGCAGCGAGCTTCTCGGCGGCTCGCGCATCGGCATTCTTATCGAGTTTCGACAGGATTTCCGCCAGTTCCATGCGGCCGTTATAGAACGGCTCACCATTGAGGAAGGTCGCAGGAACCGCCATCACGCCGCGCGCGTCGACTTCTTCCTGAAAGCTGCCGCCTTCAATGAGCGTTGCGGTGATGCGCGGGTTTTCGAGCGCCATCAGCGTCAGCGCCTGCACCACATCGGGGCAATTGTGGCACGACAGCGAGAAGAACATCTCGAAGTGATAATCGCCTTCAAGGCCGCGGATCTGTTCGATGAGATCAGCGTCAACCTTGGGCGGGTGGCCGCCAGCCCACAGCAGCGCGAGCACCAGCGAAGTGAATTCATGGCCCATCGGCAGGCCGCCAAAGCGCACCCACTTATCCGCGTCAGCCGCGCGGCGGATGATGAAGCTGGGCTTGCGGTCATGGTCGCCATCAAAGCGCGCGGTGACAAGGTCGTGCAGCGAGGCGATCTGTTCGATCAGCGCGCGCGTTTGGCGCGATTTCTCGCTGTCATCGAGGCTGGCGACAAGCTCCACGCCCTCGCGCAGATTGCCGAGATATTGCTTGAGCTGTGCCTGAAGATTGGCGTCGAGCATGGGTGGCTCCTGTGGTGTGGGGGTGGAGAGAAAAAGGTAACTCGGGATCGGCGGGCGCCTGTGCCTTGCCCCGTTAAGGGGGGAGGGTGGGGCAAAGCGGGCGCCAGCCGATCCCGGCTACGACCCGAGGGCTTTATACTCTCGGGATTTCACAGCCAGCGCGTCAGAAGGGGAGGGAGAAAGCCGCGCTGGCTGGTTCGGATTGGGCTTAGATCTTGCCGACGAGATCAAGCGAGGGAGCCAGCGTTTCTGCGCCTTCTTCCCATGCCGCCGGGCAGACCTGACCGGGGTTGGCGCGCACATATTGGGCAGCCTTGATCTTGCGGGTCAGTTCGTTGGCATTGCGGCCAACGCCTTCGCAGGTGATTTCCATGATCTGGATCACGCCATCGGGATCAACCACGAATGTTGCACGATCAGCAAGGCCAACGCCTTCGCGCAGCACGCCGAACTGGTTCGACAGGACATGGTTCTGATCGCCGAGGAACGGGAACTTCAGCTTGCCGATCTTGTCCGAAGTGTCGTGCCAGGCCTTGTGGCTGAAATGCGTGTCGGTCGAGACGGCATAGACTTCAACGCCCATCGACTGGAGCATTTCGTACTTTTCGCCCATGTCTTCGAGCTCGGTCGGGCACACGAAGGTAAAATCCGCCGGGTAGAAGAAGAACACCGACCACTTGCCGGCGAGGTCTTCGTTGGTGACGTCGAAAAAGTCCTTGCCGGCCTGAAATGCGGTGGCCTTGAAGGGCTGGATGGTCGAACCGATGATACCCATGGAAAATTGATCCTTTTGGTTGGTTGGTTGAGAGGAAACTTGACGCCGCCTACATAAGCATTGTTGCGCTGCAAAAAAGTTCATTTGTGCGATTGCACAGATCGCTTTTTTCGATGGAACGGGCAGGGGTGTTCCTGGCGCCTCAAAAATCGCGCGCCCTAGAAATCCCAGGCAATCCCGTCCTTCTCCCAGTCGCCATAGCGGGTGGGTGAAAGATCGCGCGGCTCGCCTTTCAAAGGGTCAACCGCTTTGGGCGCAGGGGCAGGCTCATTGCTCCAGTGCGCGGGCTTCTTGAACTCTTTGGCGGCAGCGGATTTCTGTTTGGTCATACTGGTCAAATGCGCGTGCTGGCACTTTGTTTCAAGCATGGGTAGAGCAGCAAAATGCCCCAGACCCCCGGATTGCCCGTGCGCCGCGCTGCGCTTCGCCTGATTGATGCTGTGTTGCGCCGTGGGGAGACGCTGGAACAGGCCGAAGGGGCGGCTTTGGCCGATATTCGCAAGCTGCCAGACCGTGCGCTCGCCCGCGCGATTGCGGGTGAAACCTTGCGCTGGCTGACTGATCTGGACGCAGCGATTGATGGCGCGACCAAACAGCGCCTGCCCGATGATGCCAAGGCAAGGAGCGTTCTGCGGCTGATGCTGGCGCAGGCGTGGCGACTGGACACGCCGGCGCACGCGGTGATTGCCACCGGCCTGCCGCTGCTCGCAGGCGGCCCGCGCAGGCTGGCCCACGGGGTGTTCTCGGCGCTGGTGAAGGGAGCTTCCCCGCTGCCCGATCATCCCACGCTGCCAGAAAGAGTGGCGGCGCGCTGGGGCGCTGACAAGGCCGCCGCGATTGCGCCGGGTCTCGCTTTCCCGCCCGAGGTGGATTTGGCCTTGAAGCAGGCGGGCAATACGGCGGCGCAGGCGGTGCAGCTCGGCGGTGTCACCCTTGCGCCTGCCCATATCCGCCTGCCGCGCGGCGCAGCGATTGAGGCCATCCCCGGTTTCAAGGATGGCGATTGGTGGGTGCAGGATTTCGCCGCGCAATTGCCTGCGAGGCTGCTTGGGGCGGGGGCGGGCAAAAACGCGCTCGATCTGTGCGCCGCCCCCGGTGGCAAGACGATGCAGATGGCCGCAGCGGGCTGGAAAGTCACCGCGCTTGATCTGTCCAAGCGGCGCCTTGAGGTCTTGAAAGAGAACCTGAAACGCACCGGGCTGAAAGCCTCACCAGTGCGCGCCGATGCGCTCCAATGGGAGCCGAAGCACCTGTTTGACGCCATCCTGATCGATGCGCCCTGCACCGCGACAGGAACCTGCCGCCGCCATCCCGATGTGCTGCACCGCGTGGGCAAGGGTCAGATTGGCGAAATGGTGGAACTGCAACGCGGCCTTGCGGCGCGCGCGGCTGAGTGGCTGAAACCGGGCGGCGTGCTGATCTATGCGGTATGTTCGCTGGAGGCCGAGGAAGGCGAGGAACAGGCGGTGTGGATCGACGCCAATCTTGGCCTTACGCCCGCGCCGGTCACGCCGCAAGAACTGCCCGCGGGCCTTATGCCCACTCCCGAGGGCTGGCTGCGCACCCATCCGGGGATGCTGGCAGACCAAGGCGGGCTCGACGGGTTTTTCGTAGCGCGTTGGGTGAAGCCGTGAAGAAAGCGTCGCTCCGGACTTGATCCGGGGCTGGCTGCTTTTTTCCGTTCCAGCAAGAGAGAAGCCGAACCCCGTGTCAAGCACGGGACGACGGAGCCCGTGTTGTGTCAATGGATTTGCTTGCCGCAATTTCCGCTTTCAAAATCGCGTCCGGGCGCGGCGAATGACCGGAAGTGGGTGGTTAGCTGCCGCGACAATCGCATAGTGCCAGACTAGGGACTGCTTTTCTTTTTCCGGAGATGACGCGCCCAGAGAAAGCTCGCCACCGCCCCTACAATGCAGATGTTGGCCGCAAACCCCGCATGTTCGACACCCCACATGAAACGGCAGGTCATGAACGCGAGTCCAGCGCCGATGAGCATCTGACAAATGGCTTCCGGCCGGTCTACTGACGACACACTTGCCCCCGTGCGACATGGTTGGCTGTGAGTAATTTACTCGAATAAACAACGGCAACAAGGGGGGCGATAGCCGAACGGCAGCTTTTTCTCGAATGACTACGAAAGCAGGCCTTTTTGCTCAATCTTTCACATACTTTTGAAAGCTCTTGCGCAATTTCATCAGCTTGGGGGGAATAACCGCAAGGCAATAGGGATTGCGCTGGCCTTCGCCTTCCCAATATTCCTGATGATAGTCCTCTGCCGGATACCACTCAGCCGTCTGCGCGCCGCCTGACAGGCCCTCGATGGTGGTGACGGCTTGCCTGCCATTCTCGGCATTCCAGCGCTCAATCGCGGCTTCGGCCTCGGCGCCCTGTTCATCCGACAGGGGGAAGATTGCGCTGCGATATTGCGTGCCGATGTCATTGCCCTGACGGTTCAATTGCGTGGGATCATGCGTGCCAAGAAACACGTCGTAGATTTCAGCGAGGCTGATTGCGTGGGGATCAAAGGTGACGCGGATCGCTTCGGCATGGCCGGTGGAGCCGGTGCAGACCTCTTTATAGGTCGGGTTGGCTTTGGAGCCGCCGATATAGCCGCTCTCGACCGCGCTGACGCCCACCACGTCGCGAAACACCGCCTCGGTGCACCAGAAACATCCTCCGGCAATGATCGCCTGCTCGAAACCGCTCATCGAAAATCTCCGTTGTTTTATGCGCGCTCCAGATAGGCTAGAGCGCGCAGATTGCTAAGCCCCCGACGTGGTTTTGTTGCAAACTGAGGAGAGACCCCCATGAAAAAATTCCTGATCGCCGCAGCGGGCGCCGCCAGCCTGCTTGCGCTCGCTGGCCCGGTTTGGGCTGATAATCACAACGCTCCTGATGCGGCGTCCTTTGCCGCGAACCATGCCGATGCCTTTGCAGGCGCCATCAATCACCCGACGCGCAAGGATGATCGCGCCCGCGATCAATTCCGCAACCCGGTTGAAACCCTGTCGTTCTTTCAGGTCGCACCTGACATGAAAGTGGGCGAGTATGCACCGGGCGGCGGCTGGTATTCGCGCCTGCTTGGCCATTATCTGGGCGGCGAAGGGCAGTTGGTCGGACTTTATCCCAACCCGATCACTGCCACCACCGATCCCGAGCGCCAGCAGCGCGTGCGCGATTCGGCAGCTGGCTTTCCGGCCGAAGTTGCCGGCTACACCGGCCTTGGTGCAGAAAAATTTGCCGGGATGACTCTGGAAACCATTGCCGACGATCAGAAGGGCACCTTTGATCGGATTCTGGTAATCCGGATGCTGCACAATATGATGCGGTCGGGCACTGCCGACACCGAAATCCGCGCCATGCGCGAGCTTCTGAAAGATGACGGAATGCTCGGCATCGTCCAGCATCGTGCCAAGGCGGATGCGCCGTGGTCCTATGCCAATGGCACCAAAGGCTACCTGCGCGAGGCTGACATCATCGACTTCATGCGGATCAATGGCTTCGAACTGGTCGGCAAGAGCGAGATCAACGCCAACCCGCGCGACACCGCCGATCACCCGCAAGGCGTATGGGAAATGCCGCCAATCCTTGCCACCAAGCGCGAAGACCTCAAAGGCCTTGGCGAAAGCGACCGGATGACATTGCTGTTCAAGAAAGCCGATTAATTCGTTACAGGGCGGCGGCATGAGCACAATCACTGTCGCCGCCCTGCAATTGCCGCTTGGCTCTGCCGATGAGGCGGAAAATATCGCCGCTGTCACCGCGCTGGTTGAAGAGGCCGCGGCCAAGGGGGCTCGGCTGATTCTGCCGCCCGAATTGTTCAGCGGGCCCTATTTCTGCCGCGAGGAAGACGAAGCGCTGTTCGCGCTTGCCCGCCCAACGCTGGAACACCCCAGCGTGATCGCGATGCGCGCACTGGCAGCCAGGCTCAAGGTGACAATCCCGACGAGCTTTTTTGAGCGCGACGGGCACCACTATTACAACACCCTTGCCATGATCGGCCCTGATGGCGCTATCCAGGGCACTTATCGCAAAAGCCACATCCCCGATGGGCCGGGTTATGAGGAAAAATACTATTTCCGTCCCGGCAACAGCGGTTTCAAGGTGTGGGATGTGCCGGGTGACGAAGGGCAGACCGTGTGCGTCGGTGTCGGCATCTGCTGGGATCAGTGGTATCCCGAATGCGCGCGGGTGATGGCGTTGATGGGCGCAGAATTGCTGATGTATCCGACCGCCATTGGCTCTGAACCCTATGATGCGAGCCTCGATACCAGCCGGATGTGGCGGCGCGCTATGATCGGGCATAGTGTTTCCAATTGTATGCCGGTGATCGCCAGCAACCGGATCGGATCGGAAGGGCCAGCAGGCGCGGCGCAGAATTTCTACGGTCATTCCTTCATTGCCGATGAATGGGGGGATCTGGTGGCCGAATATGGCTATGGCGAAACCGGCGTGCTGGTGGCGACGCTTGACCTCGCGCGCGCCGCAACGCACCGCGCCGGCATGGGCTTTTTCCGCGATCGCCGCCCGCAGCTTTACGGCCGCATCGCTGAAGACATCTGAATTTGAGCAGCACCTATCTGATCGCGCTGGGGAGCAACCGGACGCACCATCTCTATGGTCGTCCCGAAGGGGTGGTGCGCGCCGCGATGGAGGAAGTGGCCGCGCTCGGCACGGTGGCGGCGCGCTCGAATGTGGCGCAAACGCCGCCTCTGGGGCCGGCGCAGCGCCGCTTTGCCAATGCCGCGCTGGTGCTGGAAAGCGAGCTTGCTCCACCCTCGCTGTTGGCAGCGCTCAAGCGGATGGAGCGCGAATTCGGCAGACGCAGCACACAGCGCTGGGGCGACCGCGTGCTGGATCTCGATATTATCCTGTGGAGCGGCGGGCGCTGGGAGAGCGGCGGACGTTTGCACGGATTGACGATCCCCCATGCAGAATTTCGCAATCGCGCCTTTGTGCTTGGTCCGGCAAGCGCGATTGCGCGTGATTGGCGCGACCCGCAAAGCGGGCTTAGTCTTGCACAATGCAATGCACGCTTGACCCGCGCGCGCGCGCTCCCTAGGTGAGCGCGCCTGTCGTGCCGATTGAAGGCACGGCGCCGCAGTGTTCGCGGCAAGGCAAGTGGGCCCGTAGCTCAGTAGGTAGAGCAGCTGACTTTTAATCAGCGGGTCACAGGTTCGAATCCTGTCGGGCTCACCATTGTTTCAAGCACTTAGGTGTTTTCTTGTTTGGCGGGCTAGATCCGTGTCCGTCCCATGTCCGCCTGAGTCTCTCCTTCGGTCACACAAGTCCCTCGTCTCCCGTCGCTCGATTTTTCTCGATGTCGTTACCATAGCGCCACGAAATCAGCGCACATTTCCTCAGGCAGGATACCGGTGCTCTTGATGTTGATATAGCGGTGGGCACCAGATATTCCGCCAAAGCGATTGCGAGCACCGGCACCGGACCCCTAATCCCGCTGCGGCCCATCCGATGCTCGCCGCCAGACCTCTGTTGCCAAACTCCTGAACTTGGAGATCGAGAGCGCCCCGCGTTCGTTACGGCTTCGGCTACCGGGAGCCGCAAGCGCATCAAGCACTGCAAACCTCTGGGCCTCCCAAATGACCCACGGCTGATACTCCGCATCCAGCATCACGAGCATCACTGTATCGAACTCGCTGTCGGGCTTGATTTTGCCTATGCGCTGACCGCCAAGAGCACGGTCCGGTGCAAACATCCTCGTCTTAATCTGGATACGTCGCCCGTCCGCGCCCACTGCATCGTAGCCGGGCATCCGTGCATCCACGAGGGTGAGCCCCATGAACTTCGCGGCTTCATATTCGCCAATCTCGCCAGTAATCCCAAGTGGCTTGCCAGTCAGCCGATAGTAAGCGGTTGCGATCTTTCTTGCCCCTTCGAGCAAGGTCGAAATTTCCTGCAACGGTATCGGGGATGCGGAAGTCATTGAAGTTCTATCCATAACCGAACTTGGCAGCCAGCCCTCGGAATGGCAATGGTCGTGTGTGGAGGGGCTAGTTCGCTTTTCTCACGTATATTGAAAGGGAGCTTGCTGTGGCGAAGATCCGGGATGCGTATGGAAACTCGCCAGCGTCAGGCTTCACGATGGACTTCTTTGCGCTCAATCGCCGGGTGCAAATCAAGCCTATCTCGCCAGTCCGTTTGTTTCGACGTTTAAGCCAGTCAGCCTGCTGACCGAAAGGGGCTGCAACGTCCGGCTCCTTGTCCGGCTGTGCTCAATCACCCCGCCACAAGTCATCCGCCAAGCTCTTGCCGATCCCAATGTGACCCTTCGCTACTACACGAGCCGTAGTTTCCATGCGAAGCTCTACATCATCGATGACATCGCGTTGGTGGGGTCTGCGAACCTCACAGATAGCGGATTGATGACGAACCGCGAAGTCTCCGTTGTCCTGCGAAAGGAGCGCGATCCGGCCTTCGACGACTTGCCAGCCATGTTCAACTTGTTTTGGGACTATGCTGACACAATGACGCCAGAGATATGCTCGCAATACGAGCAGGCTTTCAAAACAATCGGAAACGCGAGAGAAGAGGCAGAATTTCAGGCCCAACTCGAAAAGTTCGTCGGAGCCGCCACCCCGCCAAGCGCCAAGGTTGGGAGCGAAAGAATATCTGCTCGTCGCTCGTTCATTCAAGGGCTACGCCGCAAGTATGATGAGCAGCTGGTCCCAGCCTTTCAGGAAGTAGCAGAGGTATTCACCGAACTTGGCAAGCGCCGCCCCGAGTTCGCCGACGGGGACCCAGAGATTGAACTGGGACGGTTCCTCGGGTGGCTACGTATTGCGAGAGCCCCTGGTGATAGTTGGCAGGCAGTGGCACTTCTCGACAGGCAGCAACGTCACCAGCGCATATTTGGCTACCTCGAAGAATGGCACAACACTGAGGACACAGCAGTCGGCGATATGTTTCAGGGCGAAAATGAGGTCGCCAACATCTATCGCCTGCGAACCGCGTTTGCGTCGCCCGATAACATTGCACAGCTAGGCTATAATGAGCTTTTCGACAGCCTCATTTGCGTCCACGCCTTCTATGATCGACTGCGTTTCGTCGCGGGCGGGCTACCCGGTCTGCGCGTCGATTTTGGCCAACGTAACACCGTCACCGCGATCAGAGACACGCTCACCTATCTCCTCCATGGGTCAGGCACCGCACTCGAACGAGCCTACGATTGCATTTATGATGAAAAGCGAAGGCTCGGAGGGTTTGGCGAGGCGTGCGTGATGGAATTGCTTGGGTGGATGGATAAGGACCGTCCGCCGATCAATGGCCGCACTATCAAAGCTCTTCGGTTTTTGGGGTTCAATGTGAAGGAATGAACGGAGAGATCGCGTGGGTATCTGAAAGTCTCAAGCGATCTATGCAGCCACACTCGGCAAGCAAAACTAAATCGGTATCGCTCTTGGCAATTCGCCTTTGGCATGCGTCTCCGAGATAAACTGCTCCGGCCAACCGATGCCCAGATCGGCATACGGTTGCAGCACATCCTGAAGGTTGACAGGTGACTTCGATAGCACCCTCGCTAGTGCTTCGATCAATCCGACGTGCGCTGCTTCTAGAGGATGCGTAAATCCCGGATCGGTTGTCAAATCTCGCGCCGCATTCAATGCATTCTCTGCTTTTTCGCGCTCTCTGATTTGAAGATGAGCGCAAGCCAAGCCGAGCCAGCACCAGAGTTCACTGTCTCGATTTCCGATATCACGACCGATTTCTATTCCGGCCCAATAATGCTCTACGGATTGACTTTCTTTCTGTGCGTAGCGCAGCGCTTCAGCGAGCGCCAAACTAGGCTCAGGACCCATTAAATCGCTTGCACTGGCGGCGATGGCTTGATTCAATGGCGTCGCTGAGGAGGTGCTGCTGTTGTCCGAGTTGTGGTTGTTGAGCGAGGCGCAGATGCGCCGCATCGAGC
>Ga0213835_100810_pt1 | contig 24535 bp, 20 predicted proteins | sample SWPATP01_FD_160576 | JGI IMG/M metagenome (GOLD analysis project Ga0213835, IMG submission 160576) | Coastal seawater microbial communities from Marineland, Florida, United States - SWPA TP0 #1 | ecosystem: Environmental > Aquatic > Marine > Coastal | place: USA: Florida | collected 2016-08-05 | reverse complement strand
GGTCGAGCAGGTCGATCACCTTTGGGGCCCAGTTCGCCATTTCGAGGACGGGGCCCTGATCGGCGAGATAGTCTCCGCCGTAGATCGTTTCGTCGAAGTGCTGGTACTCGCTGTAGCCCTGTTGGCGTGCGACCTCGTTGCAGGCGTTGATGCCGCCCTGGGCGCAGACGGAGTGGCTGCGCTTGACCGGGACCATGCTGAACAGGTCGACGGGGAGCCCGCTCTCGGCGACGCGGACGGCCGCCGCCAGCCCCGCCAGCCCGCCGCCCACCACGATCACCCGACGCTCGCGATTCGCCACCATGACCTGCGCTCCCTGCGTCCTGTGCCTGAGTCCTTGCTGGTTGTTTTCAACAAAGACTGAAAATCATGAAAAATCGGTTCTCGTGCTGCTGGTTCGTTGTCGCGTTGGCCCGGATGCGGGGTTGGCTTCGGGCGGCGGGGTGGATCGAGGGTTACCACCCGCCCCGTGAGGCGCCGGTTTCGGTGCCGGCGGAGATCGGCTGGGCTGCGGGTGGGTGGAGATCGGCGGTGGTTTCCACGGCTCGCCCCTTCTTCTCGGCCAGCAGTTCGTCTTCGACGAGTTTGGCGTCGGCGGGGTTGACGATGAGGGCGGCTCCGAGCGCCGACCACGCCATCAGCATCAGCCCGCCCCCGAGCCCCGCGCAGACCACGCCCCACCGGCGCTGGGCGGCTTCGGAAACGGTCAGCCCCCAGCTGATCGCCGCGGTCCAGAGCCCGTTGGCGAAGTGGAAGACCAGCAGCGAGACGCCGGCGAAGTAGAACGCCGAGACGAGCAGCCCCGCGATTGTCCACCCCTCGGGCGAGCCCTGGAGGGCGGCGGCGAGGGTGGAGACGGAGTAGTCGTGGCTCCACTTGGTGCCGCCGGGGACGAGCCAGGTCCAGCCCCAGCGGAGTGTGGCGACGTGGTAGAAGATGAAGAAGACGCCGATGTACCCGCTCCAGCGCTGGAGGGAGTAGCGCCAGTTGTCCTGGTAGGGGTAGCGCTTGGTGTTGCCTTTGCCGGTGGTGGCGTAGTACCAGCCGAGGACGGCGTGGAAGGCGATGCTGACCCAGAGGGTGATCTCGATGAGCAGGAGGTGGGGGATCTGGGTGTTGATCCAGGTGACTTCTTTCCAGAAGTAGGCGACGCCGCCCTCGAGCCAGGAGTACGCCGAGCCGTCGGGCGCGGGCTCGCCGCGGAGCCCGACCTTGCCCCAGGCGAGGCTGGAGTTGGTGACGAGGTGGGCGATGAGAAAGACGCCGATGGGGACGATGCCGGAGAGGGAGTGAAGGCGGCGTAGGAGGAAGTGCGCGACGTCTTTGTCGAAGGGGCTTTGCGTCGTGGTGCTCACGTGGTGTGCTCTCCGCGGTCGCTGGGGTCGGTTGGGCTGGGGTCGGTTGAGTGGCCGGGCGATGCGTGCCGAGCGTCGCCCGCCGGGGATCGGCGTGATCCTAGCGGATTTGCATTCATCGGACGGTTTGCCGCTCGGCGTGAAGCGGGCGGCGTGTGGCGGATCAGGTGGAACTCGCGGGCGGGATGGGTGCGGATGGCGGCGCGCCCTGGGGGCGGATCTTGCCCTCCTTGACCGCTTTGGCGTACGCCTGGGTGATCTCGACGAACAGGGCGCGGAGGTCGGCGAGGAAGCCGGTGATGAGCTGCTGCTCCTCGTCGCTCAGGTTGCCCTTGGTCTTGGCTTCGAGCACGCTGAGCAGGTCGATGTGCAGCTTGGCGGCTTCGGGGGCGAGGATCGCCTGCCCGGTCTGCGGGTCGGGGATCTGCCCGAGGTACATGAGCGCAGGGACGGCGAGCGTGCGCACGAGTTCGGTGAAGTCGGCCTGGGGCGAGCCGGGCTTGCCCGGAGAGGCGGCGGCCTTCTCGGCGGCTTCGCGCTCCTTCTCGGCGAGCTTGGCCTTCTCGGCTTGGGCCTGGGACTTCCAGTCGTCGTCGATGATGATCTTCGGGCGGTCGGCGTCGGACATGGGGCGCTCCTCCTGCTGTTTTCGTTCGGGCTGCTTGAGATTGGGCGGCGTGTGGCGTCGCGCCCGGAACCGGCGTCCGCGGGGGGCGGGCCCCGTTCGTAGCCTAGCCCCGCGTGCGGGCGGGGGGGATCGAGCACACCCCGCGGGCACCCCGGGGCGGGGGGCGTCGGTACACTCGCGTGATGGGCAACAACGCACCACGGACGGCGATCGGCGTGCTCGGCATCCTTGCCGGGCTTGGGGGGGCGGTGCTGTGCGCGCCCGGGTGTGTCGGGCCTCGGGGTAGCGGCGGCGGCACGGTTGAGGCGGCGGATTTTCGAGTCGTCGGGAGCGGGATCGGGAGCGCCGGGTCGGCGTCGGGGGCGGCGGGGCGGGCGCCGGCCGGTGGGTCGCCCGGTGCGGGGACGCGTGGTGGGGCGGCGACTGCGACGAGCCCTCGAGCGACCACGCCGAACGCGGCTCGGGAGGGGATCGAGGATGCTCGGGGCGAAGTGACCCGCGAGCCGAGCGCGAACCGGACGCCGACGCCTCGTGGGTCGGGCGAGCGCGTGGCGGCGACGACGACACCGGGGACGAGGGCGAACGGCGGCTCGCTGATCGACGCGAAGGTGGGCGATCTGAACGGCGAGCCGGTGTACGCGAACGCGGTGTTCGCGGAGGTGGGCGACCGTCTGCGTGCCGAGGCGCAGCGCCTGGGGCGGAACGAGTGGCGACAGCTGGCTCGGCGGGCGATCGGGGACTACTTGCGCGCACGCCTGGAGTTGAGCGTGCTGGAGGCGGAGGCGCGGGCGGCGCTGCCGCCGGAGGCGCGCCGGACGGGGCTGTTCGCGGCGGTGCAGGCGATGCAGGCCGAGACGCTGGCGCAGAATTTCGGCTCGCGCTCGATCGCGAACCAGCGTCTGCAGGAGCAGGGCGGGTACCGGGACGTGGACGAGTATCTGGACGCGCGTCTGCGGATGGAGCTGATCCGGATGCAGATGAACCGCGTGCTGGAGCGGCGCGTCGCGGTGAGTTTTCAGGAGATCGAGCGCGCGTACGAGAACGCGTTCGACACGTTCAACCCGCGTCCGACGGCGGTCTTCCACCAGATTGAGGTTCTGACGCGGAACGAGTCGGCGGTGGAGCACATCCGCGCGCGGCTCGCGTCGGGCGAGACGTTTATCGACGTCGCGAAAGACCCCGTCAACCTGCGCAGCCCGGATACGGCGGGGGTGCATCGGCATGAGTTCGGGCGCGATGCGGCTTGGGAGACGGTGGAGTTCTTCCGCGTCGCGCCGTTGAACGAGGCGGCCCGGGGATTGAGCCCGGGGCAGTGGGTTGGGCCGCTGACGATCGGTCCGGCGCAGCGGTGGCTGTACCTGGACCGCGTGGAGCGGACGAGCCGGAGCTTGTACGACGTGCAGGAACTGCTCGCGGCGGAGATCCTGCGCGCGAAGCAGGAGCGGGAGTTCATCCGGTACACGCACCGGCTGATCGGCGAGGCGGCGCACTCGGACCTGGACGAGATGACCGAGCGTCTGCTGGAGATCGGCGAAGCCCGGTTCGCGCCGGCGCAGGGCTGGTGACGCGGTGGCGTCGCGCGGCGCGGGCGGGCTGCTGGCGCGCGCGTGGGGCGCGGTGGGTTTGAAGCTGAGCGCGCGGGGTGGCGGCGACGAGCGGGCGCGGCTCGGGCTGCTGGGCGAGCGTCACGCGGCTCGGTGCCTGCGCCGGCGTGGGTACCGCGTGCTGCAAAGCCGGGCGCTGCCGGGCGGGGTCGAGGTGGACCTGTTCTGCGAGGCGCCGGATCGGCGGACGCTGGTGGTGGTCGAGGTGAAGACGCGTCGCCCGTCGGTGGGCGGGCGCGCGCCCGAGCTGAGCGTGGGGGCGGCGAAGCGGGTGCGCCTGCAGCGAGCGGTCGGCGCGGTTCGGCGGCACCCGCGATGCCAGGGACGCCCCGTGCGCGCGGACGTGGTCGCGATCGACGCGATCGGGGATCGGCGGCGGGACTGGGTTGTGCGCGTGCACGAGGACGTGCTGCGGTAGTGGGCGATGGCTCAGGCTTCGCGCAGCGGGCGACGACCGGCGAGCGCGCCGCGGAAGGCGTTTTCCAGCTTGGCTTCCTCGGCCCGCGCGGGGTCGAGCTTGCGCGGCAGGATGACGCTGAACATCGAGCCGCGGCCGACGTCGGAAACAAGCTGCAACTCGGCGTCGAGCACGCCCGCCAGTTCGCGCACGATTGCGAGCCCGAGCCCGGTGCCCTGGTGGGCGCGGCTCAGCCCTTCGGAGCCTTGTTCGAATTTTTCGAAGATGCGCGCCTGATCCTCGGGCGCGATGCCGGGGCCGGTGTCGATGACGCTGAAGCGGACGCGGTCCTCCCCGGCGTGAGCGCTCGGGGGGAGCGGCTCGACGCGGAGGGTCACCGTGCCGGCCGATCCGGTGCGGCCCGGCGCGGGCGCGGGGATGAACTTCACCGCGTTGCTCAGCAGGTTGAAGATGATCTGCTGGAACTTGCGGACGTCGGTCTCCACCACCGGCACCTGCGGGCTCAGCTCCAGGCGCACGTCCACGCCCTTGCGGTCCGCGAGCGGCGAGATCAGCCCCAAGAGCCCCTCGCACACCTCGCGCACCGGCATTGACTCGATCCGAAGCTCCACGCGCCCGGCTTCGATCTTGGCCATCTCCAGCAGGCTCTCGATCATCTCCAGCAGCGTGCGTGCGGCGTTGACGATGTTCTCCAGGTACCGCGTCCGCTTGCCCAGGCTCGGCGGCGGGTCTTGATCTTCGGGGGTGGACTGGATCTCGGAGCGCGCGATGTCCAGCAGCAGCTCGGCGAAGCCGATGATCGAGTTCATCGGCGTGCGCAGCTCGTGGCTGACTTTGGCGAGGAAGTCGCCCTTGATACGCGCGGCTTCGTGCAGCGCGGTGTTGCTCCGCGCCAGCTCGTTCAGCTTCAGGTCCAGCGCGCGGTTGATGGCGCGGAGCTGCTCGTGCGTGTTCTGCATGTCGGCGAGCATGAGGTTGAACGTCTCGGCGAGCTCTTCGAACTCGTCGCCGGTGCGGATGGTGCTGCGCGTGTCCAGGTGCCCGTCGCGGACGAGCTCGGCCGTCTCGCGGAGCTGGCGCACGGGGCTCAGGATCAGGCGGTGGGTCAGCAGGTAGAAGACCACGACCGCGAGCCCGAGCACGAGGCACCCGGCGCTGAAGAGGTAGACGATGTTGACCAGCACCTCGACGCCCGCGCCGAGGCTGCGCCGTTCGAGCATCACGACGCTCGCGAGCTGCCCCTCGACGCCCGGGGGGGCGGGGCTGGGCACGCGCTCGGCGCGGAAGTAGCGGTAGACGCGGGAGCCGCGGTCCCAGCGGGCGGTCTGGTGCTCGGTGCGCGTGGCTCGGTCGAATCGGGCGAGGGCTCGTCGGAGGTCGCGGTCGTCCTGGGCGAGGCGTCGGGCTCGGTCGATGGGCAGGCGCTCGGCGGGCACGGCGGTGTCGCCCTCGACCCAGCGTTCGACCATCGAGCGGTTCAGGTCGAGCTGCCACTCGGCGCTCAGGGCGTGCATGCGGAGCAGGGGGAGGAGCAGGGCGACCAGGACGATCAGGAGGATCGCCCCGCCGAACAGGAGCAGGCACTTGTTGGCGAGGCTGACGCGGGGCGGGCGGACCTTGGGCCAGGCGGGCCGCCACTCGCTCGGCCAGCCGAGGCTCCAGGTGGGGCGCCAGCGTCCGCGGAGGTTGCTCCACCAGCCGGGTGGGGTCTTGTCGTCACGCCAGGGTTCGGGCATTGGTGGACAGGGTATCGGGGCGTGGGTTCGGAAGCCGTTGTCGGGGCGGGGGTCTACGCTTCGGGTCGATGCCCGGTCGGACGGTCTATCTCGAAACCTTCGGCTGCCAGATGAACGAGCTGGACTCGGAGCTGGTCGCCGGTCGCCTGCGCGAGCTGGGGTACGCGTTCAGCGCGGACGCGTCGTCGGCGGACGTTGTGCTGTACAACACGTGCTCGGTGCGCGAGGCGGCTGAGCAGAAGGTGTGGTCGCGTCTGGGGGATCTGAAGCAGCGCAAGCGTCGCGAGCCGAACCTGGTGGTGGGCGTGCTGGGGTGCATGGCTGAGCGCGACGGGGCGTCGCTGATGGCGCGGATGCCGGTGGTGGACCTGATGGTCGGGCCGGCGGAGCTGGACAAGCTGCCGGGTCTGCTCGACAACGCGGTCCGGACGCGGGAATCGCTGAACGCCGACGCGCCGGAGCGGGTGAGCGCGAACCTGTCGGCGTTGCAGGGCAGCGCAAGCCGACGGAGCGCGACGCTCGCAGCGGCCGAGGACTCGCTGGAACTGCTGGACCTCTCACGCTCGGTGAGCCCGGTGGACGCGCCCGCGCCGGGCACGGGGCGGACCAGCGCGTACGTGCGGATCACGCGGGGGTGCAACAAGTTCTGCACGTACTGCGTGGTGCCGTTCACGCGCGGGGCCGAGATCCACCGCCCGCCCGAGCACATCATCGACGAGTGCAAGCGCCTCGCGGACGCGGGGGTGATCGAGATCACGCTCCTCGGGCAGACGGTGAACCATTACCGGTACGAGCACGGGGCGGCGGTCAGCGTCGGCGGCGTGCTCCAGCCTCAAAAAGGACGGACCTACAAGGGCAGCCATCATCGCGACGCGTTCGCGGGCGAGCGCGTGACGACCTTCGCCGGCTTGCTCGACCGGATCCACGAAGAGGTCCCCGCGATCCGTCGCTTGCGGTTTGTCACGAGTTATCCGCGGGATTTCGGGAACGACGTGCTGGAGGTGATGCGCGACCGCGAGCGGATCTGCCGCTACCTGCACGTCCCCGCCCAGACGGGCTCGGACCGCATGCTCAAGATGATGAACCGCGGGTACACCGTCGCGGAGTACGACGAGTTCCTGGACCGGGCGCGGAGCTACCTCGACGAGCCCGAGAAGGGACGGCCGCTGATGGTGTCGGGGGACATCATCGTCGGCTTCCCGACCGAGACCGACGAGGACTTTGACGCGACGGTGGCGCTGGTGGAGCGCAGCCGCTACAAGAACTGCTTTATTTTCAAGTACAGCCCGCGCCCGGGGACGGTCGCGTTCGACAAGATCCCGGACGACGTGCCGGACGAGGTGAAGCGCCGTCGGAACAACGAGCTGCTTGCGGTGCAGGCGAGGGTTTCGGGCGCAATCAGCGCCGAGCAGGTGGGGCGGACGTTCGAGGTGTACGTCGAGGGGCTGAGCAAGAAGGCGAAGAAGGAGGCGGGCTCGACCAGCGGCGCGATCCGGCGGGCCGGCTCGGTGATGCTGACGGTCGCGGGGCGCGAGCCGGGGGCGGCGGTCGCTGAAGCGGAAGCGATTGAGGGCACGGTCCAGCTCAGCGGGCGGACCGACGGCGACAACATCGTCTTCTTCGAAGCCGACGCGGGGGAGGCGGAGCGCCTGGTCGGGACGATCGTGCCGGTGCGTGTGACGGCGGCTCGTCACCTGAGCCTGCACGGCGTGCGGGTGTAGAGAGCTCGGAACTCAGAACTCGGAGCTCGGATCGGAGCTTTGGTTTTGAATCTTGTCTGTTATTCGGCTTTGAGCGCGGCTTGCAGTTCGGCTGCGAGCGTGGCGCCCTCGGCGTGATCGAACGGGGTGGAGCGCCATTGAATGCCGAGCCCGGCGCCGGGGGCGGGGTCACGGTCCGCGAAGCGCGGGATGATGTGGAAGTGGACGTGGAAGACCGCCTGGTGCGCGTCGGCCCCGTTGTTCTGCAGCACGTTCGACGCCCGGCACCCCGTCACCCGCATCACCGCCCGGCACAGACGCGGGAGCACGCGGCCGATCGCGGCAGCCGACTCGTCCGAGAGCGCGTCCAGCGTGGCGGCTTCCTCTTTGGGGATCACCAGCACGTGCCCCCGGCTCAGCGGGTTGATGTCCAGAAACGCCAGCACGTGCGCGTCCTCGTACACCTTGTGGCAGGGGATCTCGCCGTCGATGATCTTGCGGAAGATGGTCATGGGGGAGGGTAGGGAGGGGCGGAAGAATGGGGAGAGGCACCGGGAGCCGGGCACCGGGCACCAGCCTGTCATGCACGGCTTCCGGTGCCTGCGAAGCCTCCACCCCTAGACTTGCCCATGACCGCGTTGGAGACAGATCGCCGCCCGATCCGGGCACTCTCGGCGTTGCTGGTCAACCAGATCGCGGCTGGGGAGGTCATCGAGCGTCCGGCTTCGGTCGTGAAGGAACTGGTCGAGAACGCGATCGACGCCGGGGCGACGCGGGTTCGGGTCGAGCTGGAGCAGGGGGGGATCGAGCTGGTCCGCGTGTCGGACGACGGCTCGGGGATCCCCGCGTCGGAGCTGGCGCTCGCGATCACGCCCCACGCGACGAGCAAGATCGGCGCGAGCGCGGACCTGGACCGGATCGCGACCATGGGCTTCCGCGGCGAGGCGCTGGCGTCGATCGCCAGCGTGAGCCGGTTGAGCATCCGGAGCCGCTGGCGTGGCGAGGCGTCGGCGACGGAGCTGCGCGTCGAGGGCGACCGCGTGTTCGACCCGCAGCCGGCCGCGGGCGCGGTCGGGACGGTCGTCACCGTGCGCAACCTGTTTTTCAACACGCCGGCGCGCCGGAAGTTTGTGAAAAAGCCGCAGACCGAGCGCGGGCGTTGCCTGGATTGGGTGCGCGACCTGGCGATGGCGAACCCCGCGATCGGGTTCGAGGTGCTGGGTGATGAAGGGCGTGTCTTGCTGTCGGTGGAGCCCGGGCAGGGGCCGCGGGGGCGGGCGTTGGCGCTGCTCGGCACGGAGCTGGAGAGCGAGCTGCTGGAAGTCTCGGCCGACGAGCTCGATGGCACGCGCGGGCTGACGCTCTGGGGGCTTGCGGGCTTGCCGAGCATCGCGCGCGCGAGCGCCAAGGCGCAGCATGTCTTCCTGAACGGGCGGACGATCCGCGACCGGACGGTGCAGCACGCGCTGCGCGAGGCGTACCGCGGCCTGATCGAGCCGAGCCGGCATCCGACGGCTGTGCTGATGCTGGAGATGCCGCCGAGCGCGGTGGACGTCAACGTGCACCCGGCGAAGCTGGAGGTGCGGTTCCGCGATTCGTCGATGGTGCACCAGGCGGTCTTTCGTGCGGTGCGCGACGCGCTGCGACGGGCCGACCTGACGCCGACGGTGGGGGGGCGCGCGTTCGGTGGTGGGAGTGCCCCGCGCCCGGCGATGGGTTCGGGATTGCTCGAGCCGATGGATCCGGCGCGCCCCGGCGTGCGCGAGGTCAGCGCGGCTGCATTCGTCGATGCGTTCAAGCAGGAGTTTGGGAAGCCATCAGGGATTAGCCATCAGCCATCAGTGATCAGGGATCAGTCATCCGCGGGTTCGGATGCGCAAGATCCTGATGGCCGATCGCTGATGGCGGATGGCTTCCCCCCGGCGTCTCGGCAAGCGTCCGAGCCGTCCGAGTCATCGGAGCCCGCGATCCCGATGCCGCGTCGTTCTGATCCGGTGTTGCAGGTGCACAACAGCTATTTGGTCACGCAGGATGAGGGCGGCGTGGTTATCATCGATCAGCACGCGCTGCACGAGCGCGTGATGTTCGAGCAGTTGCTCGCGCGCGTCTCGGCGGCTCCACTGGAAAGCCAGCGCCTGCTGACGCCGACGGTGATCGAGGCGAGCGAGTCGCAGCTCGCGGAGATCGAGAAGCTCGGGGCGTTGCTATCGCGGATCGGCGTCGAGGCCGAGCCCGCCGGCCCGCGCTCGCTCGCGGTCCACGCTTTTCCGACGTTCCTCTTCGAGCGCAAGGTCGATCCGGTCGAGTTTCTGACCGAACTGCTGGACCGGGCCGAGCGCGACGACCTGCCGCCGGATGAGGAAGAGGCGATGCGGGACGTGCTGGACATGATGGCGTGCAAGGCCGCGGTGAAAGCGGGGGACAAGCTGGGCGTCGAGGAGCTCGGCGAGCTGCTGCGCCTGCGCGAGACGGTGGAGCGCTCGAGCAACTGCCCGCACGGGCGCCCGACGACGCTGCGGCTGACGATCGGTCAGCTCGAAAAACTGTTCGGGCGCACGTAGGCGGGCGAGCGGGCGCGGATGGGCGCGTGTTCAGTCCGCGGGCGCGCGCACGCGCACGGCTTCGACGCGGGTGCGCCGGTTGTCGATCCGCCAGGCGCTGTCGAGTTCGATCGGTTCGACCACGAAGCCCGCGTCTTCGAGCACGGCCGCGCCCGGGCGGGCGGTGGGCGAGCGCGGGTAAGGGTCGGCGCGGACGATGAGTGTGTACGTTTCGCCGGTGCGTTGCAGCTCGGCGAGCAGGTCGTCAACCGGCGGCCCGACGCCGTAGGGCGGGACGTCACCGTCCGGGTCCGGCCCGTCCCATCGCTCGATGCGTTGCCCGGCGTAGAAGTCCATCGCCGGCGACCAGATGTCGAACCCGCCGAGGCGGTCAACATCGACGCCCAGCTCAGGGCGGAGCAGTTCGCGCACGAGATCCCTGGGCGAGCGGTCGCGCTGGAGCGCCTCGCGCGCGAAGCCGTACCAGAGCCCCTGCCCGATCGCCAGCGCGCCCACGCCCACAGCGGCGGCCCGGCGCGCGATCGTCGCGTTGCGGGAAGGGATCGTGTTCAACCAGTGCGCGAACCAGACGCCGGCGAGCGCGGCGAGCCCGGGCCAGACGGGCGTGAGATACCTCGGCACGCCCTTGGTGACCAGCGCGAACGCGGCGACGCCGAGCCCGCTCCACGCGAGGATCACCCACACGCCCGGCGCGATCTTCGGGCGATCGCGGAGCAGCCAGACGATCGCGGCGATCGCGCCGATCGAGCCGAGCCCGACGCCGTAGGACGCGGCTTCGAGATACCTGATCGGGCTGTCGGGATGGAAGAAGACGAGGTTCTCGCCGGCTTCGGTGCGGACGGCGTTCGCGACGGCCTCGTCGCCGATGCGGGACGCGACCGCGCGCCCCCAGAGCCAGACCGCGCCGACCGCGACCAGCGGCACGCCGACGGGGTGCGTCTTCGCATAAACACGGAAAAGCTCGAGCGCGACGCGCGGGCGTGCGAGCGCGACGATGCCCCACGCGAGGATCGCGCCGAGCCCCGCGAAGAGGACGACGCCGATCCAGCGTTCGATGCCGCCGGCACGCAGGGCTTCCGGCATCGCCGCGCCCGCCGCCGCCAGCCCGGCGAGGGCTGCTGTTCCGATCGCGATCCGGCGGGTGGGCGTGCGCATCGGTTCGGCGTTCGCGAGCGTGTGCAGCGCGATCCCGCCGTAGGCGGCGAGCATGAGCACGAGCAGCCCGGACGGGCCCTTGGCGAGCGCGACGAGAGCCGCCCCGAGGCAGGCGAGCGCGACGCCGGGCAGGTGTGTGCGCCGTGCGCCCTCGAGCCGGGCTCGCCACGCGATCCAGACGCCGTGGATGCCGAGGATGACGGTGGGCACGAGCAGGATGTCGAGCTCGCCGATGCGCCCGGACCGGACGTAGAGCAGCCCGGTCGCGAGGAAGAGCGCGCTCCAGAGCGCGCCGCGCCGGGCGAACTGGTGGCGTGCATCGCCCTCGTGTTCACCAGCGCTTTCGCGCGGGCCGACGAGCAGGGATCGGACGAGCAGGTACATCAGCAGCACGCCGAGCGTGGCGCCGAGGGCGACGGTGAGGCGCAGGTGGACGACGTCCGGCGCGGAGCCGGTGACCCCCGCGAGCGCGAGCTGGCACCAGTAGATCAGCGGCGGCTTGGCGAGGTAGGGCTCGTGCCCGATCGTGGGGACGATCCAGTCGCCGCGTTGGTGCATCTCGGACGCGGCGAGGCAGCGGACCGATTCCTGCCAGTTGGTGAGCCCGTGCGTCGCGAGCCCGATGAAGTAGACGACGGCACACACCGCGCCGAGGGTGAGCAGGTCGCGCCGGATCGCGCGGGCAGGATCGGGCTTGTGGGTGGTCACGGTTTGGTTCGCGCGAGCGGGATGCCCGAGCCGCACGGGTGGGTCAGGCTTCGTCGATCTCGGCGAGCGCTTCGAACGCCTTGCCCTCGAGCATCTCAAGGCTCGCCCCGCCGCCGGTGGAGACGTGGGCCATACGGTCGGCGAGGTTGAATTTCTCGACGGCGGCTGCCGAATCGCCCCCGCCGACGATCGAGACCGCGCCGGCGTCGGTCGCCTCGGCGATCGCGCGGGCGACCTGCTGCGTCCCGACGCGGTAGGGGATCATCTCGAACACGCCCATCGGCCCGTTCCAGACGATGGTTCTCGCGGCGCGGAGCACCTTCGCGTACGCGCTCTGGGTCTTCGGGCCGATGTCCAGCCCCATGAACCCGTCGGGGATCGTCTCCTCGAAGACGCGGATGTCGCCCTCGGCGCTGAACTGTGTGCACGCGACGTGGTCCTGCGGGAGGTGCAGATCGGTGTGCGTGTTCGCGGCGAGGTCGATGATCCGCTTCGCGTCGGCGAGGCGGTCGCGCTCCACGCGGCTCGACCCGACGCCCTTGCCCAGTGCCGCGAGGAACGTATACGCCATCGCGCCGCCGACGAGCACAGCGTCGGCCTTGGGCAGCAGGTGCTCGATTGCCGGCAGCTTGTCGCTCACCTTCGCCCCGCCCAGCACCACCGCGAACGGCTTGGCGGGCTTGGAGAGCGCCTCAGACAGGTACTTGATCTCTTTTTCCACCAGGAACCCGACGCAGCGCGCCTTGCCCGCCATCGCGCGGGGGAGGGCGACCATGCTCGCGTCAGCGCGGTGGCAGGTGCCGAAGGCGTCGTTGCAGTACACGTCGCCCATCGCGGCGAGCGTCGCGGCGAACGCGGGGTCGCCCTTCTTCTCACCCTTGGCGAAGCGCAGGTTCTCCATCAGCAACACATCGCCGTTCTGCATCGCTTCGACGGCGGTCGACGTCGCGCTGTCGCCGGGTTCGGTCCCCGGGAAGGCGACGGGCTTATCCAGCAGTGCCGCGAGCCGATCGGCGACGGGCTTGAGCGAGTACGCGCCCTCGTGCCCGACACCCTCGGGTCGCCCGAGGTGGCTCATGAGGATCGCCTTGCCGCCGCGGTCGATGACGCTGCGGATGGTGGGCAGTGCGGCCTGGATGCGTCGGTCGTCGGTGATGGACGAGCCGTCCATGGGGACATTGAAGTCCACGCGGATCAGGACGCGACGTCCGGCGACGTCCACGGCTTGGATGGATTTCTTCGGCATCGTCGTGGGCTCCCATGCAAAGTGCGCACGGGATGATAGCGCCACGATCGGCGCAGGCCGGGTTTTACTCGCCCGCGCCCTCGATCAGATCGGCCGCCTTGGCGCGGACGCGGCTCAGCCCGTCGGCGTCCAGGCGAGTCTTGAGTTGGCGCAGCTTGGAGGCCAGCGAGCCGTCCACCAGACGGTCCCCGATGCGCAGGCGCACGCCGCCGAGGATCGACGGGTCCGTGTAGGGGTGCAGGATCGGGTCCTTGCCGAGCTGCTCGGCGAGCTGGGCGCGGATGCGCTCGAGCAGCTTGGGATCGATCGGCTCGGCCGTGGTGACGTCGACCTCGATGCGCCCGAACGCATGTTGCACGAGCGCGTCGAAAGCCGTCGTGACCGGGGAAAGGTGCCCGAGGCGCCCCTTGGTGTTGAGCACCTGGAGGAACCGGTGCGTCAGATCGCTCACGCGCCCGCGGAAGATTGAGTCCAGAGCCGGGCGACGACGCGCGATCGGGATCAGGCGGCTCGACAGAAACTCCCCGAACCGCGCGTCCTGGCGCGCGAGCTCGAGGATGTCCTCCAGCTCGCCCAGCACGCTCTCGGCGCCCTCGCGCCCGCCGTCACGCTGGGCGAGCTCGAACAGCGCCTGGGCGTAGGCGTTGGCGACGGCGTCGGCGGGGCCTTCGGTCAGCGGCATCTCGGCGCACTCCTGCGGGGGGCTCGGCGACGCGGCGTCGCCCGTTGCGGACGGGGGCTTGCAGAATCCGGTTCGCGATCAGTTTCGGCGGGCGCTCAGTTCACGCAGCGACTCTTCCACCAGCGACTGCTGGTCGCCCGCGTTCAGCTCGCGACCCAGGATCTTCCCGGCCATGTGCGTCGCGAGGTTCGCGGCTTCGGTGTACAGCTCCGCGACGGCGGCTTTGCGCGCCTGGCTGATCTCGTGCAGCGCACGCTCGCGCATCGCGCTCAGCTCGGACTCGTTCTTCGCCTTTAGCTCGGCGGCGAACTTCGCCTGCTCCGCGCGGGCCTTCTCCAGCATCCCCTTCGCCTCGGCGCGGGCCTCGGCGAGCGACTGCTGGTACTGCGCCAGGGCTTCCTTCGCCTGCAGACGCGCGTCCTCGGCGGCTTTGATCTCCTGCTCGATCTTGTCCGCGCGGTCGTTCAGACCCTTGAGGATCTTCGGCCAGACCAGCGTTCCCAGCACGAGCAGCACGACCGTGAAGACGATCAGAGCCGTCAACGCGGGCACCATGCCCTGCAGCACCGTCGGGATCGGGCCCACTTCCTCGCCGGCGGCCCACGCGGGGGCGGCGACGAGCAGGGAACCCACAGCAGCGGCGATCATCGGCACGCGACGCATCGGGAACGCTCCAAACCATGCAAACGGGCCCATGCCCGCTGACTCCAGAAACCCGGACTCCGGAAAGCCGGTTCAGCGTTCACCGTGTTCGGCGAACGCCCACGACGCGCCGGGGGTGGGGCTCCACCCCCGGCGCGCAGGTGCACAGGGTCAAGCCGCGCGCGGGTGACGGTTGTGTGGTCAGCCGCGCGCGTGCCGACGGACTCAGGCGAGCGCCGCCAGCAGACCGACGACGACGGCGAAGAGCGTGGCGCCTTCGACGAGGGCGGCGGTGAGGATCATGTTGGTGCCGATCGGGCCGCCGGCTTCGGGCTGACGGGCGATCGACTCGTTGGCGGCCTTGCCGATGAGCCCGATGCCGATCCCGCCGCCCACGACCGCGAGCCCGGCGCCGATCGCGGCCAGGCCCTTGCCGAGGTTGTTGTTGGCGGCGCGGGCGATCTCGGCGGTCATGGCGCCGTCCTGGGCGGAGGCGACAGCCGGGCCGAGGATCGCGAGGGTGCCGGCGGCGAGAACGATGTTGCGAACAGTCTTCTTCATGGCGTGAAACCCGTTTCCCTGTGACGGACGGGGCCGAACTGCGTTCGGCCGGTGATCGCCGCGGGTGTGCTCGCTCGATGGGGCCGATTCCCCGTCGAGACCTGAATCGCCCCGCCCCGGTCGCGGCCCCGGGGCGTGGCGTGCTTGGTCCTTACGCGTGGGCCATGTCCGAACCGTACAGGTCCGTGCCCTCAGTGCTGTGATCCGTGCTGTGCTCGTCCCCATGCTCGTGCTCGTGATCCTCGTGGTGGTGGCTCAGCAGGCTGATGAACACCGCCGTCAGGAACATGAACACGAACGCCTGCAGGAACCCGACGAAGATCTCCAGGAAGTAGATCGCGATCGCCCCGAGCACCGACGCGACGGTCACCCCCGCGCCGATGATGAACGGCGCGTGCATCGCCATGCCCACGAACATGAACAGCGTCGCGAGCAGCGTGTGCCCGGCCGTCATGTTCGCGAACAAACGCAGCGCCAGCGCGATCGGCTTGATGAACGTCCCGAGGATCTCGATCGGGATCATGATCGGCCAGACGTACACCGGCGAGCCGGCCGTCAGGTGCTGCAGGTAGCCCTTGACGCCCAATTCCTTCACGCCCGCGGCGTTGATGACGAAGAAGCTGAACGTCGCGAGCACAGCCGTCACGAACAGGTTCTGCGTCGCGGTGCCGCCGATCGGGGCGATGTGCTCTTTCTTCCACGACCCGTCGCTCATGCCCGTGTTGAGCACGTACATCAGGTCGAGGATCGGGATCAGCCCGAGCATGTTGTTGACGAGGATGAAGAAGAACAGGGTCCAGAGGTAGGGCATGAAGCGGTCGGTCCGCTCGCCGAGCATGGGGCGGACGATCTCACGCCGGAGGTAGTCGGCGATGAACTCGATCATGTGGGCGAAGGGGTTCCGCGTCACGTAGCGCGACGCGCCCTGCGACTCGGGCCCGGTCTGGACGTGCTTCGCGAGCCAGAGCCCGATCAGAACGGTGAGGATGCCGGCAAGGACCAGCGTGGACTGCTGGGCCGACCAGATCCACCACCCGCTCTCGGTCACCCACCAGGCGTGGTTGACGACGTGCTCGACGGGGTTGTCGGCACCCAGGGTCAGCGGGATGGGCAGCGAAGCGGGCATCACCATCGTCACTCCACCCGCCCGCCGGGCGCGGCGCCCGACGCGGCGTGCATCTTGCGGAACACCAGGATTGCGAAAGCAGTCTCAGCCGCCAGGCTCGCCAGCGCCGACGCGACGAACGCGATCCAGAACCCGGCCGCGTCGATCCCGCGCCACTGCGCCAGGAAGACCGCGACCGCGACCGCCAGCAGCAGGCGGCCGGAACTGAACACCACGAACAGCATCGGCAGCTGAGCCGCCGACCGCACCGTGCGCGCCAAAGCCGCGTACGCCGGCATCTGGATCAAGACCGACATCAGCACCGCGACCGTCCCCAGCGAGGTGTCGAGCTGCTCCGGCCCCGGGGCGATGCCCCACACGACCGAGCCCGCCATCAGCGCCGTCCCGCCCACCAGCATCGCCCACAGCCCGACCGGGATCCGGGCGGCTGTCGCGGCGGCGAACTGGTGCGGGCCATGTTCCGGCACGATCGCTCCTGGCGGGTGAACACTCGCGGGTCAGGCGAGCGCGGGTCAAGCAAGGCGACGGGCAACACGCGGCATGCGAACTCGGGCACTACGAACCGGGCCGACCATGCCCGGGCGAGCGAGCCCGTGGGCGGAACGATCAACCCCCAGCCGAAAAGGGCGAAACACCCCGTTCAGCGGGATCGGAATATAGGGGTCGAGCCCCGGTTCGACCACGCGAGCACGCGCGGATTTTCAAGCCCCCGGGCCCCCCGCCCCGCGCGAACCGGTGCCGGATGGTCCCCGCCGACCCCGCACCTGCCGAGCCTGCATCGCCTTCGCCTGGCGCACAAACCCCCATGTGCCCGAGAGCAGCCCTACGCCCGCGAAGACCAGCAGGAAGGTCGGCCCCGTCCCCGCGAGCCAATCCACCCCGAAGCCCAGCAGCGCCCCGCCGAGCACCGTGAACGCGAAGTTCGTCCCCACCACGAACATCGGGGCGAGCTGCTGCCACAGCCCGGCGTCGCGTCCGAGCCCGCGCGAGCGAGCCGCCGCATCCTCTTTCCGTTTCCGATCCGAGTGGGGGCCCCGGATCGTGGGCCCGGGGCCGCGGAGCACCTCGGGCATCTCCGGCACACCCTTCGGGCGATCCGTCGCCTCCGAATCCTCGCGTGCGGGGTCTTCGGGCACGGGTTAGCCCCCCAGAACGCGGGTGGCGAACGCCTTGGCGGCGGCTTCGGCTTCGGGGAGGCGGCTCGCGTCGGTGCCGGCGCCCTGGGCCGAGTCCGGGCGGCCGCCGCCCTTGCCGCCCATCGCGCCGGCCGTTTCGCGGACCCAGTCCCCGGCCTTCAGCCCGCGCTGCACCAGCCCCGGCGGCACGCTCGCGACCACCGTCACCTTCCCGCCACCCACTTCCGGGCTCAGCAGCAGCACGCCCGAGTTCGGGCACCGGTCCTGCACGGTCTTCGCGGCGGCCTGGAGGGCTTCGCGATCGCCGCCGAGGTCCAGCTTCGCGACGATCACGTCCGCGCCCGAAGCCGAGGCCTTCTCCGCCAGGTCCTGCGCCAGCTTCACGCCCGCGGCCCGCGCGGCCTGCCCCTGCGCCTTCTGCGCCTGCTTCACGCGCTCCTGCAACGCCGCGAGCTGGGCCTTGATCGACGCCCGCCGACCGATCGGGAGCGTCAACCCGTCCAACTCGCCCGCGAAGCCCGCGACGGCTTCGGGCAGGGCTTCATCGAGCAGCGCCGCGATCGCCGCGAGTTCAGCGTCGGCTTTGTTCGCCGCTTCGATCGCCGTGGCCGCGGGCGCACCGGTCAGCGCCTCGACACGGCGCACGCCCTTGGCGATGCCCGTCTCGCTGATGAGCGCGAAGTGCTCGGCTTCGCCCGTGCTGTTCAGGTGCGTCCCGCCGCAGAACTCGACGCTCAGCTCGCCCCAAGCCGCCGAATCCGGGTCGGCGAGCAGGTCGGCGACGGGCTGCCCGATGCTGACCACGCGGACCGGGTCCGGGTAGACCTCGCCGAAGACCGCGCGCACGCCGCGGACGGTTTTTGCCGCACCGAGCGGCGCGGGCTCGGCGTACACCGTCAAGTCCCGCTCGATCTGCTCGCGCACGATCGCCTCGGCTTTGGCGGCTTCTTCATCGCTCATCGGGCCGGTGTGCGCGAAGTCGAACCGCAAACGGTCGGCTTCCACCAGCGAGCCCTTCTGCTGCACGTGCTCACCCAGCACCTCGCGCAGCGCGAAGTTCAAAAGGTGCGTCGCCGTGTGGTTCGCCTGGATCGGCTTGCGCCGGCGCTGGTCGACGTGCGCCTGCACCGCTTCGCCGGTGTGCAGTTCGCCGCGGACCAGCCGCCCGATGTGCAGCACGTACCCGCCGAACGCGCGCACGTCCTCCACGCGGAACTCGCCCCCCTCGCCGGACGCGTGGTCGCGCAGCGCCGTCAGGCGACCGTGATCGCCCACCTGCCCGCCCATCTCGGCGTAGTGGTTCGTGCGGTCGAGCACGACGCCGATGCGGTGCAGCCCGTCGGCGTGCACGCGGTCGGCGAAGCCGCGACCGGTCCAGATCGCCTTGACGTGCGCGCTCAGATCCTTGCTGGAGAACTTGCAGGCATCGTCGGTCGGGGCGATGTGCAGCGATTTGAGCTGCGCGACCGCGTCGGTATCGAGCGCGAGCGTCTCCTCGCCGTCCTCCTTCGCGCCCGCTCGGCTGCGGGCTTTCTGCTCCGCCATGCAGCGCTCGTACCCCTCAACATCCACGCTCAGCCCGCGCTCGGCAGCCATGAGCTGCGTGAGGTCGAGCGGGAAGCCGAAGGTGTCGTAGAGCTTGAACGCGTCCTCGCCGGAGACGCGCCGGTGCGCGCTGCCCGCGGCGATCTCATCGAACAGCTTGATGCCCTTATCCAGCGTCCGCGCGAAGCTCTCTTCCTCTTCCAGCACGATCGCGCGCACGCGGTCCTGCTCGCGGCGCAGTTCCGGGAACGCCTCGCCCATGTGCGCGCACACCACCGGCACCAGGTCCGCGAACACCCCCGTCTTTGCGCCCAGCATCTGACGCCCGTACCGCACCGCACGCCGAAGGATCCGGCGGAGCACGTACCCCCGCCCCTCGTTGCTCGGCGTCGCGCCGTCGGCGATCGCGAAGGTCAGCGTCCGCGCGTGGTCCGCGAGCACGCGGTATGCCGTGTCCACGTTGTCCGCGTCCTCAGCGCCCAGCTTCCCGCGGTAGGGGCGCGCGCCGGTGCGCCGCTCGATCTCCGCGAACAGGGGCGCGAACAGGTCCGTGTCGTAGTTGCTCCGCACGTTCTGGAGGATTGAGACGAGGCGCTCCAGCCCCATGCCCGTGTCCACATGCTTCGCGGGCAGCGGGCGGAGCGTGGCGTCGGGCTGGCGGTCGAACTGGATGAAGACCAGGTTCCAGATCTCGATCACGTCCGGGTCGTCGGCGTTGACCAGCCGGGCCGCGTTGCGCCCGCCGATGCGGTCAAAGTGCAACTCGCTGCAAGGCCCGCACGGCCCGGTGTCGCCCATCTCCCAGAAATTGTCCTTCGCGTTGCCGGGGAGGACGCGCTCCGGCGGGAGGTACCGCAGCCACAGCTCCCGCGCCTCGTGATCCGGCTCCAGTCCGGCTTTCGCGTCGCCCTCGAAGTACGTCGCGTACAGGCGGTCCGGCGGGAGCTTGCAGACCTCGGTCAGGAATTCCCACGCCCAGGCGATCGCCTCGGCTTTGAAGTAGTCGCCGAAGGACCAGTTGCCGAGCATCTCGAAAAACGTGTGGTGGTAGGTGTCGCGCCCGACGTCTTCGAGGTCGTTGTGCTTCCCGCCGGCGCGGATGCACTTCTGCGTGTTGACGGCCCGCCCGACGAGTTCGACCTCGTGCAGCGGGGAGGTCGGCTCGACCTGCCCGAGGAAGCATTTTTTGAACTGGTTCATCCCGGCGTTGGTGAACAGCAGGGTCGGGTCGTCGTGGGGGACGACGGGGCTGGAGGGGATGACCAGGTGCCCGGGTCGGTCCGGGGCTTTGGCGCCGGGGGCGGTGCCGCCTTTGGCGCGGAAGAAGTCGATGAACGCCCGGCGCGTGTCGGCGCTGGTGCGGTAGGGGATGGTGGGGGCGTCGGGGGCGAGGGCGTCGTCGCTGGCGGGGGGCATCTCGTCTCCAGGCGTTGGGTTCTGTGGTTTGTATGCTAGGGAAGGGGGCCCCGGTGCCGGGTGGTGGCGGGGTTGCTGGGGGTGGGGGTGATTGGCCGATAGTGGGTTCCGGGCGGGCGCTCGCTCGGCACGGAGCCGGGACCGCGCCCCGGCCGGAGGTTCTGGGTTTGAAGCACTTTGACCTGTGCGTGATCGGGAGCGGGCCGGCGGGTCAGCGTGCGGCGATCCAGGCCGCCAAGCTCGGCAAGCGCGTCGCGGTGGTCGAGTGCCGAGAGAGCGTCGGCGGCGTCGCGATCAACACCGGCACGATCCCGAGCAAGGCCCTCCGCGAGGCGATCCTGCGACTGACCGGGCGCGAATCCGCGATGCCCGGCGCGGGGGATTTTGCCGCCCCGATCCCGGGGACGCGCGAGGGACGGCTCGAAAAGCTCGCCGCCTCGTGTCACCGCGTCATCGCGGCCGAGGTTGCGCTGGTGCAGAAACACCTGCGGTCCAACGGCGTGGAGGTCTTCTTCGGTCGCGGCTCGTTCATCGAGCCCACGCGCGTGGAGATCCTGGGCAAGACCGAGCGTCACACGCTGACGGCCGACCGATTCCTCATCGCCGTCGGCACCGCGCCCGCGCGACCATCGCACATCCCGTTCGACAACGCCAACATCATCACCAGCGACGAGATCATCGACCTGCCGTACCTGCCGCACACGATGATCGTCGTCGGCGGCGGTGTGATCGGGACCGAGTACGCCTCGATGCTCCAGGCGTTGGGCGTGCGCGTGACGCTGGTCGAAGGGCGGAACCGCCTGCTGGATTTTGTCGACGCGGAGATCACCGAGGCGCTGCAGTACCACCTGCGCCAGGCGGGGATGACGCTGCGCCTGGGCGAGTCGGTGGTTTCGATCCGAGCGATCGAGCCGCCGGAGGGCGCGCGGACGTTCAACGACGTGATGGTGGAGGCGGAGCTGGAGAGCGGCAAGACGCTTCGGGCCGACTGTCTGCTCTACGCCGTCGGGCGACAGGGCGCGACCGACGAGCTCGGGCTGAAGTCCGCCGGGCTCGAGGCGGACAACCGCGGGCGGGTCAAGGTCAACGAGCACTACCAGACGAACGTCCCGCACATCTACGCCGCGGGCGACGTGATCGGCTTTCCCGCCCTCGCGAGTACGAGCATGGAGCAGGGGCGGGCGGCCGCGCTGCACATGTTCGGCAAACCCGTCGCGGAACGCGAGGAACTGCTCCCGTTCGGGATCTACGCCGTCCCGGAGATCTCGATGGTCGGCTGGACGGAGGAGCGCTTGACGGCCGAGGGCGTGCCGTTCGAAGCCGGCATCGCCCAGTACCGCGAGATCGCGCGCGGGCAACTTTTGGGCGACGAGCTCGGCATGCTCAAGCTGCTGATCCACCAGGAAACACGCCACATCCTCGGCGTGCACGTCATCGGCACCGGCGCGACGGAGCTGATCCACATCGGGCAGTGCGCCATGGCGTTCAAGGCGACGGTCGATTACTTCGTCAACGTCGTGTTCAACTACCCAACGCTCGCCGAGTGCTACAAGGTCGCGGCGCTCAACGGCGTCAACAAGCTCGCCTCGTCTTGAGCCCCCGGCGCGAATCGGGGCATGACGGGACCGGGTGCCCGAACACCCGGATCAGTTCGCGTCGGAAACGGGCGATGTCGGGCCTGAGCCGTTCGCGGGCAGGGGCTTGGGCTGGGGGCGTGGACGCCCGCTCCGCGTGCTGTCGCCATCGCCGGCTTTCGCCGCCATCCGCGCGGCGATCGCTTCCCGCGCGTGCTCCTCGATCGCGGCCCGACGCGCGATCTTGATCGCCGTCACCACGATGAACGATGCGAATATCAGCGCCACGGCGTACGCCACCCGCGCCCGACCCAGCGTCATCCCGATCCCGATCAACGCGCACCCCGCTCCGATCGCGTACAGCGTCAGCACCGCGCCCTTGACGCCCAGCGAACGCTTGAGCATGTGGTGCAGGTGCTGGTCGTCGGCGGCCGAGATGGACTTGCCGCTCAGCTTCCGACGCACGATCGCGAGGATCGTGTCGATGATCGGCACCGCGTAAATGAAGAGTCCCGCCGCGACCAGGTACGTCTTGCCCGTGTCACCCAGCGTCAGGATGATGACGATCGTGGTGAACCCGAGCAGCAGGCTGCCGCAGTCGCCCAGGAAGATCGTCGCCGGGTTGAAGTTGTGCGGCAGGAAACCCAGGCACGCGCCCAGCAGCGCCAGGCAGAGCACGATCCGCTGCGCATCCCGCGGTCCGTCGTCAGCCAGCGCCATCCCGAGCGCCACCACCAGCAGCCCCGCCGCCGCGATCGCCGTCGTGCCCGAGAGCAGCCCGTCCAGTCCGTCGATCAGGTTGCTCGCGTTGCACGCGCCGAGGACGAAGACCGCGATGATCGCCGTCCCAATCCAGTAGACCATGTCCAGGAAGATGACCGACCCGCCGATCCCCGGTACAAAGCCCGGGATCTGCACCGTGAACCCGATCGTCTGCACGTCGGCGATCGTGACCGCGTCGATGCCCAGCAGGTTTGCGACCGGCAGCACCAGCCCCGCCGCGACCTTGACGCCGACGTCGTCGTACGCCAGCGCCGCCGCTGCGAAGAGCTGCCCGCCGACCTTCTGCCACGGCGGGATCCCGACCACGTCGTCCAGCAGCCCGACGAGCATGATGATCGTGATCCCGAGCAGGATCGACAGCGGCACCGGCGCGTGCATGAAATCGTTCCGCTCGCTCAGGTGGCGCGTCGGGTGAAACTCCAGCAACCCCGGGTAGCCCGCGGCGATGTACGAGTACAGGATCCCCGCCAGCAGCCCCAGGAAGACCGCCACTCCGCCGAGGTACGCGATCGGGATCCGGTGCACCTTGCGCGGGTCCGACGGGTGATCGACCACGCCGTGCGCGATCGCCAGGCGGCGCATGATCGGCGTCGCGATCAGCGTGACCACGAAGCTGATGACCACGACCCAGAAGTAGCCGTGGAAGATGTCCACGCGGTCGAGCCCGGCCGCGGCGGCGAGGCTCCGCCCACCGCCCGCGTTCTGGATCGCCGCCTCGGTCGCCGCGTGCGCGAGCGAGGTGGCCGAGCTTTCCAGACGCGACAGCTCCGCCGCCAGCCGGTACGCGTGGTCGGCGAGCTCGGTGAACTCGCAGTCGGTCGGGATGGCGGGCGTCGGGCTCGTCATCGCGTCAGGTCGTCCCCATCAAGCTCGGCGTGCCGTCGCGCTCCGGACGCGCGAGCAGGTCATCGGCCAGATCCCGGATCGTCGTCTCCAGCGTACGCGCCGCGCTGAACCCGATTGCGCTACGAATGCGAGAGAGATCCGGTCGGCGACGGTGCAGATCCTCGAACCCCGCCGGGTACGCCCGCTCGTACGGCACCAGCTCCACCGACGAACGCGAGCCAAGCACCGCGATCACCAGATCCGCCAGTGCGCGGATTGTGATCGGCTCGTCGTGCCCAAGATTGAACACGCGCCCGCTGGCCTCGGGCTGGCCCAGCAGTCTCGGCAACGCACCGGCCACGTCCCGCACGTCGCAGAAGCACCGCGATTGCGACCCGTCCCCGAACACGCGCAGCGCCTCGCCGCGCAAAGCCGCCGACACGAACCGCGGCAGCACCATCCCGTACGAGCCCACCTGACGCGGCCCCACCGTGTTGAACAGCCTCGCCACCACCGCACGAACGTGCCCGCGCGCGTGGTGCCCCAGCGCCAGGTGCTCGTCGAGCGCTTTGGAAGCCGCGTACGACCACCGCGCGACCGTCGTCGGCCCGTAGACCACGTCGTCGTCCTCGCCGAACCGTTCACGGTCCGGCTTGCCGTAGACCTCGCTGCTGCTGGCGATCAGCACCGGCGTCGGCACGCCCGTCCGCTCCCCCTGCGCCGCCGCAAACCGGAGCAACTCGCCCGTCTGCCCGACGTTGGTCTCGATCGCGGCGACCGGGTCGCGCATGACCAGCCCGACACCGACCGCCGCCGCGAGGTGGTACACCTCGTCGAACGTCTCGACCCCGCCCCGGGAAGCCGCGCTGAACGCGCGGAGCGCCTGCGAGAGGTCGGCATGAATGAACGTCAGCCGCGCGTGCTCGGGCGGGAGGTTGTCCCGCCGCCCGGTCGAGAGATCATCCACGACGGTGACGCGGTCGCCCCGGTCGAGCAGGCGTTCGGCGAGGTGGCTCCCGATAAACCCCGCGCCGCCGGTGAGCAGCGTGCGCCGGGGCGCGTCTCCCGGGTTGGCTGGCTCGCCGTGGTGCATCGCTGCGGCTCGTCCGGTTTACGGGGCGTGTTTCGTGCGTC
>Ga0213835_100809_pt1 | contig 24535 bp, 25 predicted proteins | sample SWPATP01_FD_160576 | JGI IMG/M metagenome (GOLD analysis project Ga0213835, IMG submission 160576) | Coastal seawater microbial communities from Marineland, Florida, United States - SWPA TP0 #1 | ecosystem: Environmental > Aquatic > Marine > Coastal | place: USA: Florida | collected 2016-08-05 | reverse complement strand
TTATAGGTCACTTTCCCAATTAGGAGAAGAATCTCATTTCCTTTAGGAGACTCTTCTCCCAAGCCATCGGGATCAGGATGACGCTTACTCCTAATTGTCAATGGTAGACGGAGCCTGCGGAGTCGAAGTATCTACCATAAAATAGGAGACCCTTCGCTTCACTCAGGGTGACGGGCGTGAAGTTCTGTCATTGGTAGTGAAGGGAAAGCCTGCCCCGATCTTTTCGGGGAGTCTCCCAAAATATAGGAGATCCCCCGTAATGCTACGGGGCAAGCTTTCACCTCCTTAGGCTGCGGTTACCATTGACAGAAATGTACGTCACCCTGACGAAGGAAGGGTCTCCCAAAATATGGGGGATCCTTCATCCTCGTTCCTCGGATTCAGGATGACGGTGGGGAATGTCATTACCTTTCTGTAAATACCAAATTATAAAATCTTAGTGTGAAGAAAAAGAAGGATTGCAAATCCTTTGTACCGCTCTTCGGGATTACAAATCCCAAAGAGCAAGCAAAAAAAAAATGCTGCCCAAAAGACAGCATTTTTTGCTTTGATCATATGTCAATCAATCAAAAAATCATACCGCTACGGGTACAATATTGTGTTTCTTCCTCAAATCATGTACCAAACCAGTGGAGAAATCAAATACCCAAGCATGCAGCCTGATTTTCTCTCCCCTGGCGATAGCCTTTTTGTATACGGAAGTTTGCTTGATGTTCTCAATCTGTTCCAGTACATTGAGTTCTACCAATTTGTTGATCCTTTCGTCTTCATCAGAAATCTGCTCTAATTCAGATTTATGGTGACGGATCACATCTTTTATATTGGCCAACCAATTGTCAATCAAGCCATTGGTCTTATTCTCATAAGCTGCTTTGATCCCCCCACAGCCATAATGTCCATACACAATGATGTCATGGATCCCCAAACTTTCTACTGCATACTGCATCACAGAAAGGAAGTTAAGGTCCGTATGGGACACCACATTGGCAATATTCCGATGGATAAAGAGTTCTCCCAGATCAATTCCCAAAACTTTGGAAGGAGAAACCCTACTATCAGAACAACCCACCAACAAGGCCTTGGGGTGTTGTCCCTCTTTTAGCGTATCGAAGTAGCCTTTTTGAGCATTTACCATGGTGGAAGCCCATTCTTTATTAAAAGCTAAATATTTTTCTAAATCTATTTTACACATACTGCTTAATTGGTTTGAGTGGCATAAGGTGAATATTTATTAAGCAATTCCAGGTCAATGTCTTTATCATAAGCAGACACTGCAGAATTATCATCTAAGAAAATGTGGTCCGCCCCGACACACTCCAAAATTCCCCATCGGTTCAATACATCTCTGACAGGTCCTTTAATGCTTGTCATGCACACATCTATACCAGCTTTTCTCCAAGAAAGGATCCATTCATTCAACTCATGTGCCCCGGTGCTGTCAATATTGGTGACACTTTCCATATTGAAAACGATCATATTGACCCTGTCTTTTTTGTCAGCAATCCACTGATCCATATTGCTCTTGATGTATGCTACATTGGCAAAATAAATTGGACCATCAATCCTTACCATCAACAGTTCGTCCCTTTCTTCCAAATCTTTGAACCTGGTCACATTTCGGAAAATATTGGTACCAGGCACCCTGCCCAATCGGGCCATATGAGGTTTGGAAGCCCTGTATATTACCACAATCAATGAGAGTACCATACCGGCAATTATGCCTGTTTCAATTCCCAAAGTCAGGGTGATAATGAAAGTGGCCATCAGCATAGCAAAATCTGATTTATCCTTGTGCCACAGGTGAATAGGCTCTTTATAATCAATTAATCCTGAAACAGCTACCAATACCACAGCCGCCAAAATGGCACTGGGAAGGTTATAAAATAAGCCTGTAAAGAAAAGCAAGGTCAATACAATCAATACTGCGGAGAAAATCGAGGCCAAAGCTGTCCTAGCTCCCGAATCATTGTTAACAGCAGTCCTTGAAAATCCTCCTGTAACAGGATATCCTTTGAAAAACGCTGCTCCAAAATTGGCCATACCCAACCCGATCAATTCCTGATTGGCATCCAACTTATAGTTTTTATGTTTGGCTTGGATGGTTTTGGCAACAGCAAAACTTTCCGCAAAACCCACCAAAGAGATAGTTAATGCAATGGGAAGTAAGGTGTTCCAAACTCCCATATCAAAAGATGGTGAAGATAAAGTAGGCAATCCACTGGGCACATCTCCCACTATCTTGACCCCTTGTGCCGTTAAGTCAAAGCCGGAAACCAGGGCTATACCCACAATTACTGCCACCAAAGGAGCCGGAAAACTCTTGTGGATTTTTTTGCCATACTTGATGATAATAATCCCGATTACGCCTATTCCGAATGTCAGCCAGTGGATGTCTCCAATATTCTGTGCAATGGCCACTACCATTTCCTGGATATGTTCTGAATTGGGAAGATTTATCCTGAAAAGATGCTTGATTTGGCTCAAGCCAATAATGATGGCCGCAGCGGAGGTGAATCCACTGATTACCGGGTGGGAAAGGAAATTGACTACAAAGCCTAACCTTAAGACCCCCATTGCAAATTGAATCAAGCCTACCAAAAAGGCTAAAGACAGGGCGTATAAAAGGTACTGTTCAGGTGAATCTGCATTCAAGCTGGCAATCCCTGCAGCTGTCAATAAAGAAACCATGGCTACAGGACCTACTGCCAATTGTCTGGATGTACCAAAGATAGCATACAACAACAATGGCACCGTAACTGCATAAAGCCCATGAATGGGCTCCAACCCTGCTAACATGGCATAAGCCATTCCTTGTGGGATCAACATGATACCTACAGTCAGACCTGCAGAAAGATCTCCCTGAAGGTCTGATTTTTTGTAATTCGGCAACCAGTCCAAAATGGGCAGAAAGCCCTTGATCTTAGTGGCAATGCTATTATTCATGATGTTTTTTTCTCTTTTTATAACTTAATAAATGGAAAGTTGAATGACCTGTCCAATACATCAACAAAAGTCCCAACTTTCAGGGGCAATGTTGGTGATGTTTGTTACATGTTGGGAAGATGTAAATCAAAGCAGTAAAATCAAATGGTACGGTGAATTTTGATTGGGAGAAAGATTGGATGACTTTTTACATCAAAGGTGAAAAGGCCCAGGTCTACTTAGAGCAAAGGATACCTATTCGGTAATTCTGGCTTCGTGCATCAACTCAAAAGTCCATTGAATTTATTCTCACCCTTTTGAATAGTTGGGCAATTTGAAATCCAGATGGCTCCGTAACTAAGACCATCCCACATTTGGAAGCAGGTGTTTAAAAATGCTTATAAATCTGGGCTAATGATGATATTAATCATTTTTTAGAGGCTAATTTTTGATCACCTTTGATCTGTCTAAAAACTATGCCATGAAAACTTTTCTAACCAATGTATGTTCTGTCCGATTTTGGATAATTGGATGGTGTTTTGCGGTCCTGATGGGAATTTCCCAGGAAGGATGGAGCCAAAAAAACTGGACTTTGGAATTCAGGCCTGGGGCAAATTTCCCTGCTTCAGATTTGAACAGCAACACCCCACTCAAAACCGGTCTGGGAGTTGAAGGAATTATATCCTACAACTTCATCCCAAATTTTGGGATTTATGCAGGATGGGGATGGAACAAGTTTTCCTCAGATCAGTCTTTTGCCGGGGCCAATATGGACTTTGAGGGAAGAGGTTATACTTACGGACTTCAATATTATATACCCATCAGTTTAACCGGAGAAACCAAGGTGTTTTTTAGATCCGGAGGTCTTTGGAACCATATAGTCATGAAAAACATGGAAAGAGAAAAAGTAGGAAATACAGGCTATGGATTGGGTTGGCAGTTTGAAACAGGTATTACCGTGCCATTTATATACCAATGGAAAATACAGCCTAGCATAAGTTACAGATCACTTTCCCGTGAATTCCCATTTGGCAACTCCTCAGTTGAAGCCAACTTGAATTATATCACCTTAGGCCTAGGAGTGCTTTGGAGTTTTTAGGTGAAATGGTTTAAGCTCAATTAAATCCATCATTGTCATGGAAACTGAAATCATAACCCTGTTGGAATGTGCCATCAAAGCACCCTCAGGGCACAATACCCAGCCCTGGAAATTTACCGTAAATGGACATACCATTGAAATATCACCTGACTACAGCAGGAGATTGCCGATTTTGAAGAGCAATTTCGTTCATCAAGATGGGCTACTTGATTAAAATGCATTCATCATTTTATCTAGGAATTTGACTAGTAATTCACCCTTCAAAAAATGGAAGGGAGCAAAAAACCTTTACATGACGCAGGATAAATTCAAATACCACCCTTCCAAATATTTTACATTGGTTATTGGCATCACATGGGTATGTTTATTCATTGGTGCTTTTTTTAGAAAAGGCTTATTAATTGACCTTGCGTTCCATCCTTTGAAAAGATGCTGTAATTTAATTGTATTTTGCTAAGGAGCTTAAGTGCATCAAAGGATTACCTATCTAGGATTCAATACATCCTATATTTTTCCCGCATAGCCTTATATACCACCAAATCCTGCTGCCAGCCTGCCCGTATTTCCTCTTCTGACTTTCCTGCCAGGATATCCTTTCTCAATTGATCTGTTCCTGCCAGCTTATCAAAGAAATTATTAAAAAACTTCTCCTTTTTTCCAGAAAGTCCATAAGCTCTTAGCAAGTATTTCAAAGTAAACTGATGATCCAATGATTCATTTCTAAGATCCTCTCCATAGCATAACTTATCTTGTTGCGGGGGATTCTTGGACATCCCCACAATGCTGACAGGGGTAAAGGTAAAATCTCCAAATTTTGGATCTGGATAACCATAAACTTGAAAAGGAAAATATGTCCCTCTGCCCAAAGACACATCTGTACCCTCAAAATAACACAATGAGGGATATAGTCTAATGGAAATATCATTGGGAAGATTGGGCGAAGGCTTCACCGGGAGGCTATAAGGCATGGAATGGTCCCAATTCTGTACAGCGATTACCTGAATAGGCGCTTGTATACCCCCTTTCAACCATCCTTCTCCATTGATCATTCGCGCCAACTCTCCAACGGTAAGACCATGGACCACAGGAATGGGATGCATGCCTACAAAACTCTCAAATCCTTTCTTCAATACTGGTCCATCCACATAATTTCCATTGGGATTAGGCCTGTCCAAAATCAGTAAAGGCATGTTGTTTTCCGCACAACTTTCCATCACATAATGCATGGTACTGATATAGGTATAGAACCTGACCCCTACATCCTGCAGGTCATAGATCAGGATATCAATATCTTTCAAAGATTCCTTTGAGGGTTTTTTATTGTCTCCATATAAGGAAACGATAGGCAAACCTGTGGCTTGGTCCACTTCTGACTTAATAGCCTCTCCCGCATCTGCATCCCCTCTAAAGCCATGCTCCGGCACAAACACTTTCTTTACTTCCACCCCCTCCATCATCAGGAAATCTACCAGATGCATGTTGTTGCTCTGGGTCAGAATGGAGGTCTGATTCACAACAAGCCCTACCCTTTTTCCTTCCAATAAAGGCAAGTAAACTTCCGCTTGGTCGGCTGCAGGCAAAATGACCTTTGGTTTTTCATCCGTCTTTTCTTCCCTATTCCCACTGGGATTTTTACAAAAAGCAAGAGATGTCATTAAAAAACTGAAAAGAATGATCAATTTGAAGGACTTCATAGTTATTTTGCGCTAGTTTTCTACCAAATTAAGAAAATCCTTGAAGCTTTCTTATTTCATTGCCAAAAGAATCAGTTTTAAAAGGACAGGAGGTTTTACCGGAACCATCCACCGCATTGCTGTCGCCTCCGTAGCGATTGGCATTGCCATTTCCTTGATCTCTTTTATGATTCTGGGTGGCTTTCAAAATGAAATTTCCAACAAGGTTTTTTCCTTTACAGGACATTTCCAGGTGATGCGGTTTATGTCTGGCAATGCCTTTGAGGAGTCTCCTACGACCAAAAAATCTGATTTTTACCGGGAATTTCAAAGCCAGGACTACATTGCGCATGTGCAGACTTTTGCCCATAAGGCCGGCTTGCTCAAAGGAGACAACGAGGTGGAAGGTGTACTGATGAAAGGTATTGGACCTGATTTCGATTCCTTGGCATTTAAAGGCTCCATAAAAAAAGGCAGATTCATCGCATTTGCAGAAGACGGAGCCAGCAATGAGGTGCTGCTCAGCACTAAAATTGCAAACAAACTCTTACTGGATGTAGGAGATCGGGTAACGATGTATTTTGTCCAAGACCCCCCCCGCTTTCGAAGACTGGAAATTGTGGGGCTCTATGAAACCTTGCTGGAAAACTTTGATGACAAGATTATCATTGGGGATATTCAGACCATTCGCAACCTCAACGGTTGGACAGAAGACCAAGTGGGTGGCTTTGAAATCTTTGTCAACAAGCCCAGTAACCTCGGGCAATTTGTAGACCCGCTTTATGACATTTTGGACTATGACCTCAAACTCATCAAAGTGACGGACAAGTACATGGAAATTTTCGATTGGCTACAACTGCTCAACAATAACGTGTACATTTTCCTGGGGCTGATTTTATTTGTGGCAGCCTTCAATATGGTCTCCATTCTTTTTATTCTGATCATGGAAAGGACGCAGATGATTGGAATTTTGAAAGCCCTTGGGGCAAAAAACAGTCAGATCAGAAGGATATTTGTATGGAATGGGATAAGGATCATTGGCAGAGGCTTACTAATTGGTAATGCCATTGCCCTGGGTTTTGGTTTCCTTCAGGATAAATTCCGCCTGATTCCTCTGGACCCTGAAAACTACTACATGAGCTTTGTGCCCATATTTTGGAATTGGCCCATTTTTATCGTAATGAATGTCATGGTACTGACGGTGACCTCTCTGGTGTTATTCATTCCCGCCATGGTCATCAGCAATATCCAACCGATCAGGGCGATACGCTTTGATTAGGGCGATAGCGGACAAAAAAGCTTTTGAATTTCATGTAGATTACCCCAAAAACAGCCTCCCTGAAAATGTGGGTACTCATTTTGGAGATTCCCTTGGTCCTATCGGTAAAAATGATGGGCACCTCTACAATCTTAAAACCGAGTTTCCAGGCTGTAAATTTCATTTCTATCTGGAAGGCATAGCCAATAAAACGGATCTTGTTCAAATTGATTGCTTCCAATACCCTCCTGTGGTAACATTTAAAACCTGCCGTAGCATCTTTAATGGGCATCCCCGTAATAAATTGCACATACTTACTGGCAAAAAAGGACATTAAAACCCTTCCCATGGGCCAGTTGACCACATTCACACCGGTAATGTAACGGGAACCAATCGCCATATCATAGCCTTCCTCAGCACAGGCTTTATAAAGTCTGATCAGGTCTTGGGGGTTATGTGAAAAATCTGCATCCATTTCGAAGATATATTGATAACCACTGGTCAAACCATAACGAAACCCCTCAATATATGCAGTTCCGAGACCAAGCTTTCCTTTTCTTTGAAGTAAGTGTAACCTTTCCGGATAGTCTTTTTTCAGTGCTTTGACCTTATCTGCCGTACCATCGGGAGATTGGTCATCAATAATCAACAATTCAAAATCGCCTTCCAGCCCCATCACGGAGCGTACCATGTCCTCAATGTTTTCAATTTCATTGTAGGTAGGAATGATGACGAGCTTTTCTTTTTTCATAAAAACCAAAAGTCAAAAATAGGATTTATCATATGGAATAACAGACCGAAAATCAAAAAATCACAAATTTGGCTTATCATTGCAGGCAAAAATCACCGAAATCATGAAAATCGCCATCATTACTTATGACAATATGGGAGAGTATGCTTCCAATGAAGTAAATGAAGATATCATCCTGGAAAATCTACTCAGGGAATTGGGCTTGGACTTTTCTGTTGAAATCTGGTCTGACCCTAAGGTAAATTGGTGCGATTATTCCCTTTTGTTGATCAAATCCCCTTGGGATTATTTTGACCGCTATGAGGAGTTCAAGAACTGGTGCCATACCATCAAGGAATACGGGATTCCCACTTTGAATGCTATGGATACCATACTATGGAATTCCGACAAGTGGTACCTACAGGACATAGAGAAAAAAGGCTTTCCAATAGTTCCTACCCAATTCCTCAAAAAACAGGCTCCTCTTCAGTTAGAGCGTTATTTTCAGCAATTCAATACAGATACCCTGGTCATCAAACCCACTGTCAGTGGTGGTGCTAAAAACACGATCAAAATACAAAAGAGCCATTGGCAGGAACATGAAGCCACCGTTCAGGCATGGTTGGAAGAGGAGGATTTCATGGTGCAGCCCTTTGTGGAAGAAGTAGCCAAGACAGGTGAATGTTCCTACATTTTCTTCAACAACAAGTTTTCCCATGCCATATTGAAAAGTCCCAAACAGGGGGAGTTTAGAGTGCAACACTTTTTTGGTGGACAAATCCATCCCATTTCCCCATCCGAAAAGGAATTGGATTATATGCAGCAAATCGTGGATGCCTTTGCTGCTGATTGTCTATATGCCCGTGTGGATGGAGTTTGGACAGAAGGGGTATTCTACCTGATGGAACTGGAGTTGATTGAACCTTATCTTTTCCTGTTTATTTCAGAAGAAGCTCAGGAAAATTACAAAAAGGCCATTGAGAAGCAGGTGATCAAACTGATCAAAACTTGAGTCACTCTGAGCATTTAACATTTAGGGGAATGTAAAAAAAGTGACAGTTATGGTAGCGTCATCCTGAACCGCAGCCTGCGGAGGTGAAGGCTTGCCCCGTAGCATTACAGGGGATCTCATCAATTTTTGGAGACTCCCCGAAAAGATCGGGGCAGGCTTTCGCTTTGCTCAGAGTGACGATTCCGGTATTCTGTCAATGATATTCCTCACTAGTAGACAAGTTATGGCAGATTTTTTTTAACCACATAAGAGAACATAGCACACATAGCTTCCCCTGTATCAACCGGTTGATTTTAAAAATAAAGGTTTGCTGCTGCCCTGCTATGTATTCTATGTTTCTATGTGGCAAATAAAAAAGGATTTTTGTGGAGGTTCAGGTTGTTTTTTGGACAACATAGTAACATAGCCAACATAGTTAGGCTGTCGCTGCTGTGGTTTTTGGTATTGGAACGGCCTGGCTCTGATGACCGTATTATGTGCCGGATTTTTGTTATGTATTCTATGTTCTATGTGGCGGATTTTTTCAACCCCAAACATAGTGCATATAGTTTTCCAAGAGCCAACTGTCTGGTTATGAAAAGGCTTGGTGTCGCCAATTTATCCCCGATTCATGGGATAAGTTGTTTTATAGGTCACTTTCCCAATTCGGAGAAGGAACTCTTTTGCTTTAGGAGACCCCCCGAAAGGATCGGGACAGGCTTTCCTTTCACTTCTTAATGAACTCCTTAAATCCCTTAACTTCTTAATGTTTCCAAGTCTCCGACTTCCCACTTCCGAAATCCGCCTTAGTAAATCAACCCATAATGGTCTTGATCAAATTCTTTCTCAAAATGGCGGAAGATGTAATCAGCCCCCCCATCAGTGCCCCTCCTATGCCACAGGATACTATGTCCTGTCCGGTGAGGTAAAGGTTTTTGATAGGGGTATGCGGTGTCAGGTACTCATTCCGAAACCGCACTGGACTGTGCTCCAGACCATAGATTTCCCCGGACTGATAGGCCGTGAAGTTTTTGGTAGATAATGGTGTGGAAAGTTCATAGTAGTCAATTTCTCCCCTGAGATGGGGAAGCTGTGCGTACAGGTTTTCCAACAAACGCTGTGCCCACTTTTCCTTCAGGGCCTCATATTCTTCTCCCCTTTTTCCCCAACGGGTATCCTCCCATTTCCTAAACCAATCATAAGGGGCCAAAGAAATGATTTCAACCGTAGAGGCTCCTGGATAACGTTTTTCCCAATCAGGATCCTTGGTAGATGGAAAGGAGATGTATACTACAGGAAATGGTTTTTCATCAGGATTATTCAGATAGTCGCGTACATTTTGATCATGGTCATAACCAGGATATATCCAGAAATTGGACTTGGGCAATTGCAATTCCCTGTTGCTTTTCTTTATACCGATATATAAGCAAATATGTGCCACGGAAGCCGATAGACCCTCAAACTGACGCTGCAATTTAGGATAAAGCGGATGCTGCGGATCAATCAGCCGTTGAAAGGTATTGAATACCCCGGCATTGCTGATCACTTTCGCAGCCCTCAATTCAACGCCATCGGCCATGCGGACGCCTACGGCTTTGTCGCCTTCCAAAAGTATTTCCCTGACCTCAGCGTTGGAATAGACCTCACCCCCTCCAGCTTTGATTTGAGGGTAAATCAACTCCGCTATTTGGGAAGAACCCCCTACCGGAAAGTAGCCTCCATTGAAATAATGACTGACCAAAATGGCGTGCATGGCAAAACTGCTCTGGGCAGGAGGAAGCCCATAATCCCCATATTGACCACAGAGCACTCCGATGAGTTTTTCATTTTGGGTAAAGGACCGGAGTACCTCCAAAGTCGTCTTATCCGAATATTGAAGAAATTTCCTCGAGGTCCATTTTCTGATCCACTTTCCCGGCCAACCTGGAATTACCTTCATGCTGTAGTAGTTTCGGCTGGCGATTATGACCTTTTTGACTGCTTCCATATAGCTGTCAATAGCTGCATGATCTTCCGGAGTGTTAAATTCTGATTTGAGTTTCGCCACCAACTGTTCCCTACCCTTGACCAGGTCATAGGTTTTGTCCGAAAAGACTATCCTATCGTAGACTTCTCCCATATCCTCCCACTGCAATTTGCCAGCTGTGATGTATTGAAAAAGCCTTGGCATCAATTTCCTTTGGGAATGCATATCGCCCACATAATGTATGCCCACATCCCATTCATAGTCCTTCCTTTTGAAAACATGGGTAAAACCGCCAATGGTATAATGCTTCTCCAACACCAGTACTTTTTGACCATGTTGGGAAAGCAGGGCGGCTGTGGTCATTCCTCCCAGACCCGAACCAATCACCATAACGTCGTAGGTACCGGAAGGTTTGCTTTGTTTGTAAGAAGGGAAATTGCGCATGCTATAGTCTTTAGCTAAATATAGCGCATTTGTGACAGACAAGTGAAAAAGTATTCCAGAAAACATCCTGCCGTCCCGAATCCCTTCGCCCTCGGGACAGGCTATCGCTACCCCGATACGGGACCAAAGGGATCAATTTTTTACGCTCCGTCCTCCTTTAAAGCCGTGGTTTCAGCTGGAGGTGCTACTCCAGGCGGTAAATCCAAAACCGGATCTTTATTATCAGTAATCCACCCATCGCTATCATCCTCATCATTGTCCCGATCCTCCAATACATAAATCTTAATCACTTTATAGATGATGAAGATATTCAGTATTAGAAATGGGATATACAAGAGATGGTCAAGGATGTAATCAAGCATACAATTTGGCTTACTTGTTCTTTTGGAATGATTGGTAGATCATCTAAACCAATTTTCATTTCAAAAGTTTGGCCCATAAACAGTTAAATTTCAATTAGTTTATGGGCCTTACTTAAACCAGGAATACACCTTACATCTGGTAGCTGTATCACAGGATACCCCGAATAAGAAATAGGGATGCAAAAGCTATGATGGCGTAAAGTTCAGGGAAAACCGCCAAAATCAGTGCCCGTCCAAAGACGTCGTTTCCTGATCCAATGCTGTCAATACTGCTGGCGCAGACTTTGCCCTGATACATACCGGAAATCAAACCCGCAATACCCAGTGCCAGGCCACCACCCAAGACCCCCGCACCCTGTAAAAGTGTCATGTTGGGGCTGATAAGGTCCTGTAAAATAAAAAAGCCTGCAAAGCCATAAAGTCCCTGAGTACCGGGGAGGGCACTTAAGACTATAAAAGAGCCAAAAGATTCCGGACGTTTTTTCAAAGCACCTACGGTAGCCTGGGCTCCGATGGCAGTACCCATGGCGCTACCGCAGCCTGATAATCCTACCAAAAGTCCGATTCCTATAAATGCGAGAGTTAAAGGTAATGTTTCCATATATTTTTTATTAAAGTTCTATAGGTTGTTTTCTGAATGGACGGTATTCTTTACCGCCGCCTTTGAATTGGGCGTTGTTATAGAATTCCACAAATGTTAATCTCAGCGGATGCACAAAAGATCCCAGCACTGCAATACAAAAATTGAGCGTATGTCCAAATAAGAGGAAAATCACCCCGATCACCGATCCCCACCAACTGTTTTCCATGATCTGCATGCCAATCTGATTGACTACCAGACCAAGCACTGATGAGGCTACCCCTAGCGCAAACAAGCGCACATAGGACAATATATCGCCCAAAATCCCTGTAAAAATGAAAAACAAGGGTAAAATCCCACTGGCTGCCCGTACCGGCATAGCTTGCTCCATGTCATGAAAAAACAGCACCATAACGACCCCTGATACCAACAAGATCTGGCGTAAATACCCGAATTGCTGCAATGCGGCCATTTCTTGCATGTCTGCCAAAAAAATCCAAATGACACCGGAAACAATGAACAGCTTACCGATTTGGGAAATGGCTTTGATCCAATGTTCGTAGGTGAATTTATTGTAAATGGAAACAAAGATCCCCATGAAGATTTGCACCACACCAATCATTAGCGCCACATTGAAGGCATTGAATATAAAATCACGGTCATCGGGAATCAGGACGTACTTGCCAAGTCCTTGAAAGAGCTCCCAGTCTTGGGAATTGGTAGGAATCCCAAAGACAGACCCCGACTTTATCAAGCCCATAACGGTGGTCACTAATCCTAAAATCATGCCCAGAAAGGCCAAGCTTCTTGTCTTTTTCAGGAAGCTAAACCAACCCAGCAATGAAACCAAAAAGAAAATCAGACCATACCCGGCATCACCCAAGCAGTAAGCAAACATGATTGGGTAGAATACCGCAATCAATGGCGTAGGATCCCACTCGTAATAATTAGGCAGTTCAAATACCTTTGTAATGGGTTCGAAAAGCTTTGAATATTTGCTGTTCTGAAGCTTTACTGGCACATCATCTCCGGGTCTTGGTCGTTCTATGGCATAGGTTAATTTTTCAGTTTTTAAATAAGTGGTCAAATCATTCTCCATGGCCTCCGGAAACCAGCCGCTTAGGGACATGATTACTCCCTGATGGTGTGCCTGGTAACTGCCCTGGGCCAAGGCAAATGCCAACTCATTTTCAATGTTTATTAATTCAGCTTTCAGTTTTGGTAAGTGCCCTGCATAAGCAGCTAGCGCTTCCTGTATGTTTTCATTCTCGTTTTGTAAGCTTTCTTCCGCTTCAAGCAGTTCTGTCAAGGTCCTTTCAGGTACTTTGACTGACTCAAATGGAATGGGTCTGTCCGCTTGCCCAATAACCGCGAAGTAAACCTGATTGGCAGTAGTTTGAACAGCTTGATGAATAAGCGTCCCAAAATCAAATGCTTCGTACTCTTTTTTGGAGGCTATGCAAAGCTTAATCTGCAGTCCGTGCTGTGTCAAACGCTGAATTTTACTTAAATCCAGGTCATCCCAGGGTATTCTTTGAAGTTTTTCTTTTAATAGGGTTTCTTTCTGAAGAATATTTGCTTCAATTCGGTATCTTAAGTTAAGCACATGGTCAACTGTTTCCTCAACAGAAGCTTCTGTTATGGTTGGAATGCCTGTTCTGTTGCCCGCATAGGTCTCAATAATCTCAACAGCCTTGAGAATTTTACCTTTGTTGCGCTCTAATGCATCCACAGTTTCACTGCGGAAATCTTTATTGATTTCAATATGCAAAACACCGATCTTCTGCAACATTTCTGTGATTTGCAGCTTTTGCCTATGGAAGACAAGCAGGGTCAGTTTTTTAAAGGAAGTTTTCATACAGCCTTACTCTCTTTTCTTTTTTTCACAATTTTTTGGGCTGCCTTGGAAATATTTTCCTTGTCTTCCAAAAAGCGCTTGATCTTCATGATGGCGTCTTCATATTCGGGTATCTGCACTTTTTCGTACAGGTTTACTTTCTGGGTGGTTTTTTTCCTCGCCAAATCAAGAATTTCGATTTGTTGTTGCAAAATGTCAGCCTTCAGATTCAGCGTGATGACCTCTTTCATAAGTGCTATACCACCCGGGACCCAAGCGGGCATGTTCCACCAACTTACATCGGCTATTTTGAAGGTGATTTCTTTAATTTCAGGAATTTTTACACCAATTACTTTTTTGCTGAAAGTTTCCACACCATCCATCAGAAGGATTTTGGGAAACTCTGTCCAGAAAGCTTTATAATGGGACTCTCTGGCCTTGAGTTGCTCTTTCTGCAGGCTGATTTCTTCCAGTTCACCCATAAGCTTCACTACTACCATACGCAAGGCCGTTTCTTTATTCTTGAGGATAGGCAAAGCCTTTTGCCTGATGGCAAGCTGCCGCTCAAAAAGCTGTATGGTCGTTTTATTATAGTGAAATTTCAGGGCCATGGTATTAGGCTTTTATCGTTTTCTCCTCATTCCAATACTTTTCTAAAAACTCTTCCTTAATGCCCACTTCATATTTTTTAAAATAGGTCTTCAGAAGGGACCAGCCTGTATCGAGCATTTGTTCAATGGAGATATTCACATCTACAGCCAATAATTTCCTTGAATACTCTTTTGCAAAGTCCATACAGCGCTTGTCAAATTCATTAAGGTCGAAACCGTTTTCTTTCTTGGATTTGGCATTTACCGCATCGGCATAAAGCCTTATGAGCGCATTCATTACCTGTGGGTGGTCCGATCTCGTTTTTTTGCCTATCACATTTTGTTTCAACCTGGAAAGACTTCGAAAGGGATCTATGATTACCTTACCAATATCAGGATCTTGCTTCAGAAAAAGCTGCCCCTCAGTAATGTAACCTGTATTGTCCGGAATGGCGTGGGTAATATCTCCTTCATTTAATGTAGTAACAGCAATGATGGTTATAGAACCACCGTGGGCAAACTGTACAGATTTTTCATAAATACTGGCCAGGTCGCTGTAAAGTGATCCTGGCATGGAGTCTTTAGAAGGAATCTGATCCATTTTATTGGCTACAATGGCCAATGCATCGGCATAAAGTGTCATATCAGTAAGTAAAATGAGTACTTTTTGCTTCTGGTCATTTGCAAAATATTCTGCCGCTGTACAGGCCATGTCAGGGATAAGCAGGCGCTCTAAAGGTGGATTTTCTGAGGTATTAATAAAGCAAACAGTCTTATTAAGCACACCTCCTTTGGTGAATTTATTTTTAAAAAACAGGTAGTCATCATTGGATAAGCCCATGCCGCCCAAAATAATCTTATCAGCTTCCGCCCGCATGGCTACATCCGCCAATACCTCATTGTAAGGTTGGTCCGGATTCGCAAAAAATGGTATTTTTTGCCCGGTCACCAAGGTATTGTTGAGGTCTATGCCTGCAATTCCCGTGGCCAATAAAGTGGAAGGACTCGAACGCTTTATCGGATTAACTGCATTGCCTTTGATCATTCGGCTTTCCCCGCGAAGTTCAGATCCACCATCAATAGGTTCACCATACCCATTCAGAAATCTTCCTGCGAGTAAGTCACTTACTTTCAGCGTGGGAGGCGAACCTGTAAAAACCACTTCTGAGTAAGAAGACACACCTTCTGTTCCTGAAAAGACCTGCAAGGTGACATCCTCGTCGACTACACTGATCACCTGTGCAGGCATACCGTTGACCTTCGCCAGCTCACCATAACGCGCTCCTTCAGCCTTTAAGGTACAGGTTGCCTTGGTGATGTTTGAAATTTTAGTATAAATACGCTTAAAAGCCATGATAGTATTATTCTGTTAAGGTTCCTTCTTTATTCTTCTGAATTGCCATTTCAAGTTCTTTCGCGTATTTCTTAAATTGAGCGGAATCAAAGGGCGAATAATTCATTTGTTTGAGAATATTGATAAGTTGCTTAAAGAAAGATCCCACCTGTTCAAATTCAAAGAATACAAATTCCATTTCTGCAATTTCCATGATTTTATTGAACATGTACTTTTGCCTTTCAAGGGAGGTGTTCATGTCCACATCATCAAAAGAATCCTGTTGGATAAGCGCAAAATCAATCATTTCGCTTTTCCAAAAAGCGATGTGGTAATCAAGTGGTACAGCATCGTCTCCCAAAATACTGATTTGATCCCTGGCTTCTAATCCGTTACGGATGATATCCTTACATTTTTGAACCTTTGCCACCCAGCCCTCCTGGATAAATTTATCGGCATTATCAACGAATTCAGGATAATCTAAATATTTGGAATAAGAAGCAATGGGATCAATGGCCGGATACCTTTTGGCATCTGCACGCTTTTGTGAAAGCGCATAAAAGCATCGAGCCACCTTACTGGTAGATTCTGTTACCGGTTCTTTAAAGTTACCACCAGCCGGTGACACAGTCCCAATAAATGTTACAGATCCCCATGCACCATTGTTGAGTTCGGTAAGGCCGGCCCGGCTATAAAAATTAGCAATTACGGCAGGAAGTTCTACAGGAAATGCGTCAGGTCCCGGCAGTTCTTCCATTCTGTTGGACATTTCACGCAGTGCCTGTGCCCATCGGGAGGTACTGTCAGCCAAAATCAATACTTTCAGTCCCATTGCACGATAGTACTCTGCCAGCGTCATGCCTACGTAAACTGAAGCTTCGCGTGCGGCAACCGGCATATTGGAAGTGTTGCAGATAATGGTTGTTTTTTCATCCAGGGTTCTGCCTGTAACCGGATCTGTAAGTTGTGGAAATTCAGTAAAAATCTCCACCACTTCATTGGCTCTTTCCCCACAAGCCACAATCATCAGTACATCTGTTTTGCTGTTTTTGGCAATGGCCTGTTGTAAAACTGTTTTTCCTGTACCAAAAGGTCCAGGAATATAGCCTGTGCCACCCTCAGCAATTGGATTGAGTGTATCGATAACACGCAGACCCGTTTGAAGAATTGTGTTTGGTCTTACTTTTTGCTTAAAGGTGTTAATGGCTCTTTTCACAGGCCATTTTTGGACCATAGTGACCTCTATTTTTTCACCCACTTCCGAAGATAAAACAGCCACCACATCATTGATTAAGTAGTCACCTTTTTTAACAATAGATTCTACTGTGTAAGTCCCCTCCAATTTAAAGGGCACCATGATTTTGTGGTCAATCCAGTTTTCTTTTACGCTGCCCAGCCAGTCCCCCGCCTGAACGGTTTCTCCTTCTTGAGCTAATGGAGTGAATCCGTAATAAACATCGTTATCTAATGGCGGTGTTGTTTGACCAATATCAATAAATAAGCCGCTCATTTTAGCTAGGTCATTTTGAAGACCATCGTATTTTTTAGAAAGGATGCCAGGACCAAGTTCAACTTCCAACATTTTCCCCGTGAAATCTACCCTACTCCCCATTTTGATGGTCATACTGCTTTCAAAAAGCTGAGCAGAGACCCGTGTTCCTGTAACACGGATAACCTCAGCCATTAGCTTTTTATTTTCTGTATGGATCAGACATATTTCATTTTGGGTAACTGCTCCATGAGCCTCAATAAAAATAAGGTTAGATATTACTCCAGTTACTTTTCCTAAATTCATATAGTCGGTATTTTAGAAGGTCTGCTTTGATTTATGATTTGATGTTGGAGTTTTTCAAAATACTTACTGTCCTTTTTGGAATCAATCTTAAGCCAGCGCTGCAGGATTTGTAACTTTGCCGTGTAGGCAAAAACTTGACTAGGGCTGAATGCACCTTCAGATTGCGACTCGAGAAAATCCCATTGTACCTTGTCTATAAAACGCTCTGTTTTCTTAGGTTGATTTTCTGATAATACTTTGATCAGCTCCTCTAAATAAGGATAGTCCTTTGTAACCATGGCCGCTGGTGACCTATCAGGTCCAACCTGTAACAATAGCCTATCCGCATCCTGAATTTTGGGTTGGGACAGGAAATCATACGTATTGTAATGGAATGCTGCAATCAGCGCTCTTAAGCCTCTAAGGAAAGCATAGTAGCTAATCAAAAACTTGTTTTCTAAACCAAAGACTTCATTGTAAAACCTATCCCCTAAGCCATCTTCCATTTCCCGCAGGCTCATGCCGGCAAACCTATCCTCATTGTCTGTCAAAAAATCATTCATAAAATCAGGGAAATTTCCTTTGTTCAATTTGTATCCCTTCAATTCTTCCTCTTGGAAGATCGCAGGTTTTTTAAAACCGCCCATGGTCCAATCCAGATGTTTCTCTGACAATATGGACAAAAGGTTATCGATATCATTCGGATATATGAGATAGCGAAACAACGCTTTATCTTCTTCTGATAGGTTACGGTATATCAAATCGAAGATTTCTTCAAAGTCCAACTTTGAAGGATCCATTTCAGGTGAAATATCAGGAAGGCTCGCTATAAGGTAATAATAGTTCATTCAGGTGAATTAAATAAAACCTTATTTGTCTGCTCCGATAGGTAAGTCTTAAAAATCTCAATGAAATCGTGATACCCAAAAGAAATCTGATAGTTATCTTCTTTCCGGGTTATCCTAAAGCCTGCATTGATACTGCTTTCGAAGATAATGCTGAGGTTAGGTGCCAGCCTCTTTATACTATCGGTAAAGGCACCATTTAGCTTCTCTTCTAAATCTTTGGGCAAAATGAGTTCCTGATTACTTGTATCCTTCCAGTTTTTTAATATTTCTGAAATAGCCGATTGCATAAACTGTACATCCACCAGGGCCTCATGTGTATTGGTTTCAATGATTTTTTGAGAAAGCAAACCTTCTATTTTCACCCTTAGGTCACTGATATATTGTTTGGATTTAAGCTCCAACTCACTTTCAACACTTTTTTGTAAGCGGACCGCCTCACGTTGTGCTTCCTCCAAAATACGATCCGCTTCTGCTTTAGCTTTTTTTAATATTTGCGCACTTTCAGCCTTAGCCTCTTGAATCATTAGCTTGGATCGCTTCTCCGCCTTTTCTATACCCTCCTGATAAATTTGATCGGTCAGCTTTTCAAGATTATTAATACTATCACTCATGTTTTAACAATTAAAATAGGATTAAAGTAATTAAGCTTTTAAAATATTTTCCAGGTGATGCTTTCGCAAAACCAACAATCATTGTGATCATATCCAAAATAGAACTTAACAAAGGCATCACCTTCATTGGGTTTGAAATATTCCATAAGCGCTTTGCCTCCACGTCGGCATTGGGCTAAAAGGAAAATGGCCTTGTATCATTCCTTGATGGCTAAATCTCGGTTTTTATGTTTTATGTCTTAATTTACGGAGTAAGGTTCTGGATTATTTATACTAAAATTCAACTCTTTAAGTTAATACTTTCCGTAATTATGTTACCCGATTGGTACAATTTTTATTCAAATAAAGATATGTTGTCTTAATAGTCAGAGGATGGGTAAATGGAAATCCCATTATAAAAAATCTGAAGAACCTAATACCTAAAAAGGAAAGCAAAAGAGCATGGACAAAGACCAAAAAATCAATATTGTCCAAGGCAGAGCCAGGTCTGACTGATTCTAGCGTTCCTGGTATAGCCACAGTAGCGGGTTTGCGGGCTTCTCAACTATCCACCGAGACAAAAGCCCACGCGGAGCAGAGACCGCCAAACTACCACCAAGCCCCGCTATTGTTGGCTATACCATGTTGTAAGCCGTTTATCTATCCTTTTTCTATCCTTTTAAAATAAAAGAGTTCAGGGTCTCCTACGTCTAATCCTTTTAGTTCTCCTGCAAAAGTAAAATCAGCTTTAGCGAGTGCTCTTTTCATTCGAGTATTTGAACTATTTATTGAAGTAAATATCTTATTTGTCTTACATTGCTCACATATAAGGTCAAATACTTTACTGCCTATCCCTTTTCCCCTGAATTCTTCGTCTATGATAATCAGTTCTATCCACCCTTGGTCAAAAAAACGGTAATCAAAAATCACTAATCTGCAAGCCTATAGATCTTAATCGGGCTTTCTCTTTTCCATACAGGTAAACTGCGCTAAAAATCGGAAGGATAGCAACTTGATTAACAAACACTTCAATTAAATCAAGATTCTTTTGAGGGTTTTTACTGTTTTCAGCTCCAAAAACTAATTCTGCCAAAGTAATTTCTGAAATAGCAAAACTCTCAGTACCTAGCTGTTCAAACTTTTCTATCAATCCATACTTGCCTCTTAAAAAATGAACACAAATATTGGTATCTAAAAGGTACTTCATTCGAAACCAGGATTTTCTGTTTTTTCTATTCTGGATTCTCTAATTTCTTTAATGATTTCGTCCGAATCTTTATCATCTTCCCATGCACCAAAAAGCGTCCGAATTTCCACCTTCTCTTCTTTTATATCAAGAGACTCGGTCAATTTAATGATTAGTTTTTTCTTGGAAAAATTATCCAAACCTTTCAATAGACCGAAATACTTTTCTATTGCCTTGTTATTTAATGTGAGGTTTGCCATACTTTTTTTATCCAATTTACGAAATTAACGATTTGATGGCCAAAAGATTTTGATAATTAAATACCTAATTCTCTTTTCTTTTTCTGAATCAAGTCTCCCATGTCACTCAAATCTTTTACAAAACGAGATGCTTTTATAAATTCATTTTTCGTATTAAACCAATAGACTTTTTCATCCCCTTTAATTTTCAATTTATACAAAGGAGGGTAAACAAACTGTATGAGAGAAAGGGATTCCACTTCCATCCAGTTTATTTTTCTTTCATTCTCTCCATTCTTTATAATTACATTTTGGCCTCCTAATTTTACTATCACAAATTTATCCTTAATAGCAATAAATATTGGGAATCAGACTATTCCTATCACTCCAAAAACTAACGTGGTAACGATATTTTGTTCCATTTTCTCACCATTTACCCAGAATAACTCAGGAAAGAACCAAGATATGAAGCACGTAATTAACATTATTATTCCCAAACCAAGAAACAGGTATTTCAGAAAGTGGTGATATAGATTATTGCTTTCCATGGTTTTTCAATTTTCGCTAACGTTTTGCGTGTATGTGCAGTAGCGGATTAGAAGCACTTTCCTTTCCGTATATCACAAAGTTTTTTAGAAACACTGACCTTCGATTAACCACTTCACCCGCTATTGCCACATACACGCAGTTATAGGGCGTTTTTATTATCAATTCTAAAATAGTTTGTTTGTCTATCATGTTTGCTAAGGTTTATCTGTCCATATTTTTTGTAAATGTAAATGGCAATTAAAATAAAGCCTATGCTCAAAACTGCAACAATTATTTCTTTGTCAAATTGTGAGCATATGTTGTTTAGCAGATGAAAAATTGTTACTGTGAGAATAGAACCACGAGTTGAATTATAAATTGATGTCAGGATAATAGAACCTACAAATAATCCAACGAAAAATCCGATGGCTATACCAACTGAAAAATCAAATCGATAAAAGAAGAATGGGATATGCCATAATGCCCAAATAAGCGTTAAAAATATTGTCGATTTCCAAGCCGTATATTTCTCTTGCAGATGTGGTAATAGAAAACCTCTCCATCCAATCTCTTCAAAAATTGCATATGTGAATGACGGTAAAAGCCAAATAATAAATGAAGTTCTCGAACTCCAATTAATACTCATAAAACTTTCAAAGTCAAAAAATGAGGCTTTAATTAAGGGATAAATCAAAATACCTATTATGAAAAATACGTGAGGTGAAAATATTAACAGAACAGTTTGCCAATCATTAGTTTGCCACTTAAGTTTTTTCAATAATTTATTAATCCCTTGTTTACCGTAAAATAAGTATGCTGTCAATAATGCCGCAACAGTCGGACCTATTGCTGCAATAGAGTGAAGAAGATTGATTTGAATTTCGTTAAGTGATGATGTTTTTAATAACCATAAAATACTAAAAACTATTGTCCAAGTATGACAAAAGGCTATTATTGAAAATGAAATTATGACTTTCTTATTTTCCCATATTTTTTTTGGTTTGTTGTCTTTTTTATAGCTTCCTGATGCGAAATTTGGGCAGAGATTTTTATCAAGGTCGTTTTTCAATGAAATTCAACGCCTCCTGCACCCAATCATGTTTGTCAGTTAAAAAGATTTGAGGAGGAATGCCTATGTTATCAATTTCTTCACCTTTGTCAATGGCTCTTGAGCGTGTGGTTGCATAGCCCAACTCGTAAGGCAGGCACAAAAAATTGGCAGCACGCATATCAGCATAATCCAGAACGCCAGCCGAATTTTCTCCCATCAGAGTTACTTTACTACTTTGTCGGGCTGCCTGAATAAAAATTTCAGAGGCGCTGGCACTGCCACCATTGTATAAAACCACAATTTTTCGAGGAAAGGGTGTTACCTGTTCAAGAGTTATAATGGTATCGGGTGAGGCATCGATTAGTTGCCCCAGATTACTGGCCATCATGTTGATAAATTCCTCCAGCCCAGGTTTCATTTCTTCAGGAATAAAAGGATTTTCAAGTAATGCCCCCCAAGCTGTGGTGTTGTGGGGCGTTGCTAACACATCGCTTCCAGTAAAATGCATGGGATGTGTGTATATGTAAGGTATAAGCGGCATAAATGAGAAACTGGAGCCACCGCCATTGTTGCGGATATCGATTATAAGATTGGGCATAGTTTCTAGGTTCTGCTGCTGAGCAGAAACCATTGAATCAATGGGCATGGCATTCCACTCAGCAAAAGTGCCAATTTGAAAATACAATGTGCTGTCAGATAGTTTTTTGCTGCTAAGTGCTGGTGTTCGGCCATTCGGTATTGAGGTATTATGGCGTACCCAAGCATTTCCTAGCCTATTTTCGTGGATGGTATATTCCACATAATGAGGCTGATGGTTGGCATAGTACATCACCCCTGCGAGTTGGTTTTCCGATGAACGAACCAAGTCAATTTTTACCTGTCCGACACTCCAGTTGGGGTTATTGCTATGCAGAATAACACCAGCGTATTGGCGAAAACCTTGCGGGTTTTCAATAAGGGCTATCTGATAGGTAGAATCTTTAGTCAACCAAATACCCTCCACGCCAGTGCTTTTTTTTAGCTGCTCTAATTTGTTGGGTGGGATGGTAAGAGTTTCCCTGCTGTTTATAATCTGCTCTCGGGTTTCTGCAGCTAGATCGTCCCAGCTAAGTGTACCGCTAAATTGAATATGCTGATCGCGGAAATAGCTTATGTAGCGGCCAATGTAAAATACACATTCGGCATAATTAGCGGCTTTTTCGGCTTTTTGTTTCAGTTGGTTGGTTAATAATTGGTATTCAGTATGGGTGTGTTGATTTACTTTATCGGGGTAGCCAGGATAGTTCTCCTTAAGAAACTGCATGATAAATTTCAATTCATCTTTGCATTCGCAATCTTGTGCTTTCAATGGGGTTTGGGCTGTGATAGCAATTATGGTTATTGAAAGCATCGATTTGATAAGAATATTATTAGTGCTCATAGTTTTATTAGGGTTAATGATTATCAATTTATTTGCATTTCGATTCTTTCAGATGGCTTCCGTAGCTAATCCAACTATCGCCGTAAACCGAGGCGTAACAAATCTCCATGTAAATTTTTTCGTTCATAATATTGTTAAGAAGATATGAAACTAATTTAGTTGTTATTTACTAATTCTGCTTAAATTTCTCATCAACAATTGTTTTTAGTATTCCTTCTTCAATTATTTTTGAGTATCCAATTTCGTTGAATATTGGTTTCCCAAGCATTTGATAGAAACCTATTACGTCCGGAAGTATATCTGTATATAGCATAGATAAATGTTGTACCTTGTCTAGTCTTGCAAGGGACATATCTGAAACTGCGGCTGAGGTTAGAGAATGATCAATGTCTTCAATTATTTTTTGAATAGTATATATATCCGCAAGGTCTTTTTGTGTTTCAAAATTTAACTTGCTAATTATACCTGAATTTATGATTGTCTGATAAGCAGTGGAACGAAGCATAGGCGACTGTATGCCAACCCAATTTTTTAATTGATAGCCATAAAGCGTTAAAAGATTATTAGGGTTGTTCCTATTTATACTATCAATCTGTTGCAACATATTGTAGTGATAGTAAAAAACATCTACAATTCTATCGTGGTTATAGCTCATTTCAATCGCTATTGTTTTTAGAGCTATTTTTATTTCCTCATTCTGCTTTGTGTTTTCCCTAACTTCTGTCAACCAAAAAGCAAAAAATACACTTGAAAAAACCACAACACCTTGAATGAGATGGTTGATTATATTTTTACTTATAGTAAATTTTGGCATTCTTAATTTTTTCATAATTCGGTTTGTTTTAATACTTGTTTCTGGCTTCTTAATTCACGTATTACCAATAGATACACTGGTTGCCAATCTTTAGCATCTGTAAAAACAAGATTTGTTCTGTTATCGAATTGTCTTGAATATAGTTGCTTGCCAGTGTTCATGTGATGTTGTTTTAAAATGCCCTATAACGTCAGACTGTGAAAAAAGCCTCTCCTATTTTTTAGTTGGCTATTCAACAATCTCCTGAAATTTAGTAAATTTAGTTGAGGTTATTTTTAACAATCCTCTTTTATCTCTATG
>Ga0213835_100806_pt1 | contig 24621 bp, 16 predicted proteins | sample SWPATP01_FD_160576 | JGI IMG/M metagenome (GOLD analysis project Ga0213835, IMG submission 160576) | Coastal seawater microbial communities from Marineland, Florida, United States - SWPA TP0 #1 | ecosystem: Environmental > Aquatic > Marine > Coastal | place: USA: Florida | collected 2016-08-05 | reverse complement strand
CCCTCTTCGGAGGGCATGCTGTGCCTGTGAGTGCTAACTGAAGCGATTAGGGAGGATCGTGTCAGATGGGCTTCGTAAATACGGGTAGTTTCGACACCAGAGGTGTCCTTAAGGCCGAGCGCATCGATTACTGGGAGGCGTGCTGTTCGGCAGATCTTATCGGACTGAAGTGCTCTACCACCGAGGAGGAGGGCTTCCAGGCTCGATTTGACTATTATGATTTCGGTAGTTTCACCGTCTATGACATCAGCGGACAGCCTCATGTCATCTGCCGCTCGGCAGAGACCGTGCGCAAATACGACAAGGATTCAGTCTTCCTGACCATTCTCATGGAAGGCGAGGCCTTCGTGAACCGGCGACACAACTTCGACATGTTGAAGGCCGGGGATTTGATGCTCTACGATACCAATACGCCCTATATGCACGGGTTCCCGCGCCTGGCCCGGCAGGTGGTGTTCGATGTGCCCGGCAGCGAGTTCCGGAGCCGGTTTCCCGGCTGGGACCTGCGCGATGCCGTCCACATCGACGGCAGCACCAACAGCGGCACGGCCATCGCGCGCTCGGTCCGCAACACCTATTCCAACGTCCGCGCGCGTAAGTACTTGGCCCGGGAGCCGGAACTGGTCAACGACATCTGGTCGGCGCTCGAGATGTCCCACGATCTGGTCTTCGGCGGCAAGGACCTGACCTCCTATCACCTCGGCATCTTGCAGCGCGTCCGCGGGTTCGTGCGTGCGCATATCGGCGACCCTGCGCTGAATACGGAGCAGGTGGCGCAGGAGATCGGCATGAGCTCGCGCCAGCTGAACCGGATCCTGGCAGCCCATGGAATGACCGTGAAGAAGCTGATCGTGAGCGAGCGGCTCAACCGCGCCCGGGAGATCATTTCCTATGATCGCCGCGGCCGCACAAGCCTCTCCGAGCTCGCCTATAGCTGCGGTTTTTCAGGACCCTCGCAATTCTCAAAAAGCTTCCGTCGACATTTCGGCTACGCACCGAGCGAGATGAGGGACCAGTAGTTTCCGCTCCCGGACCTTTTGCGGCTGGAGCGGTCAAGGCCGGGCGCGACCCGGCAAGAAGTGACTGATCAAGCCAGCCAGGAAAGGGAGGCCCATGAACAAGCATACCAACATCGTCAAGCTGCCGGAGGATTCCTACGAGGACGCCATCCGCAAATACGCCAAGGAAGGAGCCTATATCCCCGGCGACGACGCCAAGAACCCCTGGGTTCCCTTTGGCGAGGCAGCGGCCATCAAGCATCTGTGCTTTGACGTGCGGACGAATTCGGTGGCGAACATCCTGTGGGTGAAGGGGGGAGGCCGCATCGGCACGCACAAGCATCGCGGCGTAGTGTCGGCCGTGACTCTGGAAGGTTCGTGGGGTTACTACGAATATGACTGGGTGGCACGTCCGGGCGACTTCGTCTACGAGTTGCCGGGCAGCGCCCATACGCTCTATTCGGATGACCCGAACGGCATGAAGGCGCTGTTCTGGATCAACGGTCCGATCGAGTTCTACAAGGACGACGGCAGCTTCGACGAGACGTTCGACTGCTTCTGGTTCATCAACCACTACACCAAATATTGCGAAGAGAACGGCCTGCCGATCAATCAGGACATGTTCATCTGACCGGCTGCCGGTAACCGGTTCAAAGCAAAGGGGCGCCCGCTTTTCGCGTGGCGCCCCTTCTGCTTCCTGGGAGGACGCAAGGCTGGAATATTGGTCAGGCTTCGATCAAGACCTTGCACTGGCTGGTGCGCTTGCGGAGCGCTTCGAAGGAATCCGGTACCTTCGACAGGTCGATGCGCTCGGTGACGAGCGACTGGGGCCGGTAGGGTCCCTGCGAGGCCAGGGCGTCGAGGGCGAGCGCGAATTCGTGCATGTCGAAGAAGGCCGACATGACGATGGATGCCTCCTTGTGTATCGCGGCAAACGGATCCCACTCGTCGCCGCCGACGCAAAGTCCGATGCCGATGACCCGCCCATGAACGGCGACCTGCTCGATGGCGAAATCGATGATGCCCTTCTTGCCGACGCACTCATAGACAATATCGGGCGCGCCGCCGGCGAGGTCGGCATATTGCTCTGCCAATGTCGGACCCGACAGCGCGAAACCGGTTGCGCCGACCGAAAGGGCGCGGCCCTTCTGGTGTTCGTTGATGTCGGCGACGATCACGTGAGAAGCACCGAAACGGCGGGCCCAGAACGCGACCAGGAGACCGATCGGACCGGCACCAAGCACCAGCACGCGTTCGCCGGGGCGCAGTTGCGAGCGCATGACCGCGTGAAGCCCGATCGAGGTCGGTTCGGCCAGCGCGCCGTCGGACAACGAGACATCGTCGGGCAGCTTGCGGCACTGGCGCGCTGCAACGGCGGCCAGTTCGGCGTAGCCGCCGCCGATCAGCACCATTTCGCTGCACCAGGCCGGCTGTCCGGCCAGGCACCTTGCGCATTTCCCGCAGCCGCGCATCGGTGCAACCGCGACGCGGTCTCCGGGGCGGAGATTGGCCACGTCTGCGCCTGTCTCCACCACTTCGCCGGCAAATTCGTGGCCGAGGACGGTTCCCTGGCCGACGCCAAAGACGGCCGGGTCCTCCGTCATGTGCAGATCGCTGCCGCAGATGCCGCAGGCCGATACCCGCAGCAGGACTTCATCTGCCGCGGGCTCGGGGTCCGCCACCTCGTCGATCCGCAGTGGCCGACCCACCGTGTCGAACAATGCCGCCTTCATTTTTCATCCCTCGATACGAGTGTTCGCCGCGTTGGAAACAGCGGTATGTTGACCACCTTCGACAGCAGTCCCCAGACGCCGCCGCGGGCATAGATGGCGATGACGAGCGTGAGCAGCCCGAGCACGACGAGATAGGTCGAGCCATAGGGACCGAAGATGCGTTCGGCAAAGAAGTAGATCAGCGCCCCGATGATGACGCCTTCGATTTTTCCGATGCCCCCGATCATGACGATGAAGATGGCGATCATGGCCCAGTTGGACGAGAAGGCCGATTCCGGCGTGATGCGCAGTTGCGTCATGAAGTAGATGGCGCCAACCAGGCCCGTGCCGACCGCGCCGGCGATGAAGATGAGGAAGCGCAGCTTCTTGACGTTGACGCCCTGGCTGGCCGCAGCCACCGGGTTATCGCGCATGGCAGTCAGCGCCAGCCCATAACGCGAGCGCAACAGCCAATAGCTGCCGCCCACCGTGACAAGCAGCAATATGGCGCACAATATGGTGATGCCGATGGCGCGCTCATGCGCGCTGTACTGGGTCATCACGCGCAGGCTCATGCCGGCGCCGCCGTTGAGATAGGGCATGTTGGTGACGATCAGCCGGAAGACTTCTGCGACCACCCAGGTACCGATGGCGAAATAGGGGCCGTCCAGGCGGTGAAGCAGCGCATAGGTCGGAACGGCCAGGAGCGCCGGCACCAGAAGGCAGAGCCCGACGGCGACGAACGGGTCGATACCGTGGTTCTGTGCCAGGGCGAACATGGCGTAGGCGGCCACGCCCATGAAGGCCTGCTGGCCGACCGAAACTAGGCCGCCGTAACCGGCCATCAGGTTCCACATCTGGGCGATGGCAATGTAGCAGCACAGTTCGACCACGGAACGGATGGTGCCTTGATGTGCCCACCATGGCATCGAGACCAGGGCGACCAGCAGGCCGATCCCGACCATCATGGCGACCATGCCGGATGCCGTCTGGGTCTGTACCCGTGCGGTCGGCAGTTCGATGTTGGAGTTCATCGACAATGACATGTCACGACCGTCCAAAAATGCCCTGCGGGCGGATGGCAAGCACGGCCAGGAAGACCAGATGGCCAGCCAGGATGCCGAAGCCCGGATTGATACGGAAGCCGATGGCCTGGGTGATGCCGAGCACCATGGAACCGACAAAGGCGCCCCAGATGGAACCCATGCCGCCGATGATGACCGCCTCGAAGGCGTAGATCAGCTGCGCGGGTCCGTCGAATGGCGCCACCGTCGATCTGAGGCCCTGGAACAAGCCGGCAAAACCCAGGATGCCGACGGCGATCGCCGTCGCCCAGGCGTATACCGCCTTTGGGTTGACGCCGGTAAGCGCGGCGGCCTCGACGTCGGCGGCGGAAGCGCGGATTGCGCGGCCGAACCGGCTGAAGCGCAGCAGCGCGTCGATGGCTGCCGTCAGAAGTGTGGCGACCACCAGCACGATGACTGGCAGGACGCCGACATAGATCGGTCCGATCTGCCACGAGGCCTGTTCAATGCCGAAACCGGGGATGGAGCGGGTGTCGGCCGACCAGACCTGCATCATCGCGTTCTGCAGCGCGATGGACAGGCCAAAGGTCGCGATGATGGAGGGTAGGGGGTCCTGGCTGACGACATTGTTCAAGATGGCGCGCTGGAGGACATACCCGATGGCCACGGCGATCGGCACCAGGACGAAAACAAGCGCCAGCGGTCCGAGCCCCCAGGAAACGGCCAGCGATACGCCGATCAGCGCAAGAAGCACGACGAGGTCGCCATGGGTCAGGTTGACCAGGCGCATGACGCCGAACATCAGCGCCATGCCCAAGGCATATTGCGCATAGAGGCCGCCGAGAAGGACCCCCTGTATGAGAGCGTCAAGCCACCTCATCATGAACTCCGAAATAGGCCGCGGAGATGTCCTCGCGCGAAATGTCAGATGATCGCCCGGTCAAGGTCACCTTGCCTTCCAGCATGCAATAGAGCCGGTCGGATGCCTTCTTTGCGAGCCCGACATCCTGCTCGACCAGCACGATGGCCGTGCCGGCCTGCGAAATGGAGGGAATCGCGGCGTAGATCTCGCCGATGACCCGCGGTGCCAGTCCAAGGGATATCTCGTCGCATAACAGGACGCGCGGCTGGTTGAGCAAGGCACGGCCGATGGCGACCATCTGCTGTTGACCTCCCGACAGGCTCTGAACGAGGTCGCGCCGTTTCGCCTTGAGGATCGGGAAGAGGTCATAGACCGCCGTCAGGCTCCACGATTCCTGCCCGCGAGCCGCATGGTCGATGGCCACGCGCAGGTTGTCCTCGACCGACATGCCGGTGAACAGCCGTCTGCCTTCCGGCACGATCGAAATGCCCTGGGCGACCATCTTGTGTGGTGCCGCACCGCCGGTGGGCTGGCCGTCTAGCAGCACCATGCCGGGCTCGACCGTGATCGCGCCCATGATGCTTTTCAGGAAGGTCGACTTGCCGGCACCGTTGGCGCCGATGAGAGAAACGATCTCGCCCGCAGCGATTTCGAAATCGATACCGAAAAGGGCCTGAAAGTCGCCGTAAAAGGCCTTGAGCCCCTGTGTGGAGAGCAACGGAGAAGTCATGCTTCCACTCCCATATAGACACGCTTGACTTCCGGATCCTCGATCACCTGCCGCGGAAGGCCTTCGGCGATCTTCTCTCCGAAATTCAGCACCATGATGCGGTCGGCCACGGCCATGATCGCGTGCAGCACGTGCTCGATCCAGACGATCGTGACGCCGGCATCCCTGATCTTGCGCACCAGCGCGACGAGATCCTTGCCTTCCTCGTCGGTCAGCCCGCCGGCGATCTCGTCGAGGAGCAAGAGCTTGGGCCGCGAGGCAAGGGCGCGCGCCAGTTCAAGCCGCTTGCGATTGAGCAGCGTCAGCGAGTCCGCCATCTTGTTGGCGTGCGGCAGCAGCTCGCAATCCTCCAGAACCGCGGCGCAATGGTCGTAGACCTCCTTCTCGTTCTTGCAGCCGGCAAAGCTTGCCGACACCAGCAGGTTTTCGAAAGTGGTCATGCCGCCATAGGGCAGGGGAATCTGATAGGTCCGGCCGATGCCCAGTTGCGCGCGGCGGTAGGGTGGGGTGTTGCCGAGCGATTTTCCGTCGAAGCGGACATCGCCCGTGCTCGCACGCAGATCCCCCGAAATGAGGTTGAACAGCGTGGTCTTGCCCGCCCCGTTCGGTCCCAGGATACCCAGAACCTCGCCGGGGCGGACTTCGAAGCTGACCTCGTGCAGGACACGGTTGGCCCCGAAGGATTTGCCGAGATTGCTGCCTTCAAGCAATGGCGGTGCGCTCATCGGTGCCTCGGTGTCCTGCATCAGTCCGTCACTGCGCCCAGGGCAGGAATGCCATCTGGTCTTCCGGCTCGAACAGCTGGTTGACGGAGTTGTCGACGATCTTCAGATCATAGCGCCACTTTTCGCCACGCTTCCACTGCCCACCGAAGATGGGGGTGGTGGAGACATTCGGATGCGGACCGGTGGAGAAGTTCACATTGCCGATCAGCGTGTCGAGGTTGGTCTGCCGGATCGAGTCGCGGATGGACTCCCTGTCGAGCGGGTTCGACGAACGCTTGAGGGCGTCCAAAGCAACCTCCCAGATGGCATGGCTGTAGCCGAGCGGCTGCGTCCACTGGCGGCCGGTCTCGGCCTCCCACTCGTCGGCAATGTCGCGGCTGACCTGGCCGGTGAGCGAGGATTCGAACGGGAATGCCGGTGTCCACCAGACCTCCGAGGACATGCCCTCGCCGAGATCGCCAAGAGCCTCGACGCCGGAGGGGAACAACAGCGCGGCGGCCATGGTCATGGCCTTGGGGTGGTAACCCTGCTGGTTGCACTGGTTCACGAAGGTACGGAAATCATCCACCGTCGCGATGCCGCCGACGATCTCGCAGCCCTCGTCGCGGAAGCGTGCGATCTGAGCGGAGTAGTCGTTGGTGCGGGGCTGGAAGAAGCCGGGAACGACAACCTCGAAGCCGGCGGCCTCGGTTGGCGCCGGCAGGCCGTAGTCGCGGTTGCCCCATGTCTCGCCGTCGATATTCTGCGGGAAGAGCATGCCGACCTTGCGGTTGGTGTCGATCGTCTCCCAGAGGCCCACAAAGGTGTTGAGCGCTTCGTCGAGACCCCAGAAGAAGTGGTACGTCCAATCGAACGGATCGTCGGCGCCGCCGCGCGGGAAGATGATCGCCTGCCAGGGCGCCGCCGTCGACACGCAGGGTGTCTCGAAGAGTTCGGCCTGATCGGCCACCGCGGTGATCGTCGGCGTGGTGGAGGCCGGGATGATCATGTGGACTTCCTGATTGAGGATCAGGTCGCCGGCCACTTCCGCGGCGCGGTTGGAGTCCGACTGGCTGTCCTGGACCAGGATATCGACATTGTAGCGGTCGCCGTTGACCTCGAGACCATCGGCCACCAGGGCGCGGATGCGATCAAGAGCGAAACCGTCGGTCTCGCCGAACAGGGCCATAGGCCCGGTTGCCGGCGTGACGAACCCGATCTTGATCGTGCCGGCCGACTGCGCGCGCGCGACATAGGGCATGGCGAGCGCAGCGGCACCAGCGCCAAGGCCCTTGAGAATCGTGCGCCGAGACGCACGGCCGGATTTGATCAAGCTGCTTTTAGTCATGACATCCTCCCAGAGTCTGCAAGGGATTATGCACCCCAGACGCACCCGCCCCCTTAAAGCGGATGCGCGGTATCACATGATGCGCAGGCGCGATCCTCCATCGATGACATACTGCGCGCCAGTTACGTAGGATGAGGCCGGCGAGGCCAAGAACAGTGCCAGGCCCTTGATATCGTCAGGGTGCCCGATGCGCCCGATGAGCGATTGCTCCTCGAACGCCTTGCGGTCGGCGGGGATCTTCAGCCGGCCGCCGGCGATGTTAGTCATGAACGGCCCCGGCGAAATGCAGTTTACCAGGATGCCGAACATGCCGAGTTCCATCGCGGTGTTGCGCACCAGATGATCGAGGCCGGCCTTGGCGGGCATGTAGGGCGTGCCGACGATCGCCTCGTTGATCTGGGCAGCCACCGACGACGTGACGATGATCCTGCCGCCACCGGTCTGCTTCATGTGGCGTGCAGCATTGCGCAAGGTGAAAAACGCACCGGTGAGGTTGACGGCGATGGAGCGATCCCAGACCGCCTCATCCATGGCGTCGATCGCGCCTTCGGGATTGCGCTCGCCTTCCGGCGACAAGAACCCTGGCCCCGCGTCGATACCCGCATTGGCGAAGACGACATCGATGCGGCCATGCTTTTCGGCCACCGCATCGAAGGCGCGCGCCAGACCGGGACGGTCGGTCACATCGACCTGCTGGCCCCAGACCTCGCCGCCGGCCCTGGACATTTCCTCCACAGCCTCGTCGAGGCCCTTCTTGTCGAGATCGAAGATGCACACGCGGGCACCCTGTTCGGCCATGATCTCCGCGTAGGCTCGGCCGATGCCACTGGCGCCGCCCGTGACGATCGTCGATTTGCCACGGACATCGAACATCTCCTGCAAAGACGCCAATGCTTCCTCCCTCTTCGCAACCATCCTGAGCGCGCCGGCCTCCCGTCTCGGCCTTCCGGCCAATCGTATCGCCGCGCTCGGGCAGTTCGGCGGCGATCCCCGGAGGCGATCGCCAACCTGTGGTGATTTTTCACCGCTGTGGGAAGGATAGTCGGCTTGATCGCGCGCGTCGTTGTCCCATCTGGACAATTGGCTTGCTCTTTTCGGACGGCGCGGGAGGGGGGCCCCAGAAGACAGCCGTCGCGCGGCGCGATCAGATGCTCATGCCGCCATCGACCATATGCAACGTGCCGGTCGAGAAACTGCTCATGTCGCTGGCGAGGTACAGCGCGGCCTTGGCGATTTCGGCCGGCAGAGCATGGCGCGAAAGCGGGATGATGCTGTTGAAATATTCCGTGCCGTCATGACCGGTCGCCGCGGTGAAGCCATCCTCGACGGCCTTCTGGAAGCTGTTGTCGATCGGTCCGGGATGCAGCGTGTTGACGCGAATGCGGCGGGGCGCGAGTTCCTTGGCGAGGCTGCGCATCAAGCCGACCTGGGCATGCTTGGCGGTGATGTAGGCGTGGACGCCCGGCGATCCCGTGACGCCGGCGACGCTTGACGTGATGATGATGCTGCCGCCCTCGCGCATCTGCGGCACGCCGTGCTGGCAGGCCAGGAACGCGCCGCGCACATGGACGGCCAGCACCTGATCGAAATTGTCGACTGGAAAGGTTTCGATCGGCGAGACGCCGCCGAAATTGCCCGCATTGCTCATCAGCACGTCGATCTTGCCGAAACGGTCGACAGCGCCTGCGATGTAGTTCGCCGTCGACTGAACGTCGGATACGTCGGCGGCCAGATAGAGCACGCGGTCCTCCAAGCCTGCCAAACTGTCAGGCAGACCGTCACGAGGATGCAGATCGACCAGAGTGACGCGTGCGCCATGATCGAGAAACGCTTGTGCGCATGCCAATCCGACGCTGCCGGCACCGCCGGTGATCAGGCAATGCTTGTCTTTCAGCAATTCCATTCGAAATTCCCCCAAATCCTCCAGACCCGCAGCTGGCCTTCTGGCCGGCCGGATCGGGCGGCAGGAGTAGCCTGCTGCCAGCGCATCGGCAAGATGGAGGTGTACTACCTGCCTTCCCAGTCAAGCCAACTAGCTCCCATAATGGCTGATGCTGGACAATGTCACGATGGATGTCGGCTTTTGGAAGTTGGTCAACGCTGATGGGACGTCTAACCTTGAGCGCGATTCTGTCATTCCTTGCTCTATCATCAAAACCCGCTGGGAAATCATTTCCCACGACGTTTCTGGGGCCGCTTGCTGCCTGTCCGGTCCTGGCCGAGACATAGAGGAAGCCGCCTTTCGGCTGCCAACCTGCGACAATTTCCGCGCTCGCAAGGGAACGGGGCCTCAGAAATCAGCTTTCTTCAGTTCTTGACGAGCTGGCGAATGCCTCGTTCGGATCATGCCGTCATGCAAGCGATCCAGCAGATATCGCTGAATGGCATGAGATGGGTTCTCCTTTCCATGATGATTGTCCCGCGCGTGCAACTTCCGACAGGCTCCGGGTAGCTGTCGGTTGTGTAACCATGATCCACCAACCTGAAGCCGAGAAGTGTTATGGCGAAATAGAAAACATACCGCCAACGTTCGAGGTGGCGACCAAGCTTTGACCTGCGTCAATGACCCGGCCCATGCCGCGGATACCTTGTGCTGGCAGTGTCTCCCCCAACATAGGCAGGAAAGTGCCATGCGAGACCAGATCAGGAATTCGGAAAGCCCCTTGGCAAGCCTCCCCGACACGCCAGTGTTCAAGCGAGCGCGGCGCTCCATGATGGCCAATGAGCGTCTGCAGACCCACCGCTTCAAGACACCTATGCGCTATCGGATCGAGATGCAGGGCTTCCTCGCCGACAGCCTCGGTCAGCGTGTCGGCAAAGCTTGAGTAACTGGTCGAGTTCTGAACTCACCAACTGCCTGACATGAGGGCGCCGCAGAACCGTCTGTCTGGCAATTCCGAAGCCCTCGAATGGGCGACGAAGCGCGGCGGCATCCATCTCGTCGTCGTTTGCCGAGGCCTGCTGGCGGATATGAACCGGGCGGCGATCAGCAATCTGCCCAACGGTGCGGACGCCCAAGAGGTCGGCGTCGAGGTGGCGACCTTGGCCGCGCCGCAGTGCCTCAAGAGGAGACCATGAACAGAACCGCTATCGAGGTCCGTTGCCGTTGGGAGACAATAGGATGCAGTTGATGTTGGCATCCCCCAGCCTTTTTGGGGGCACTATCGCGCAGCCGTCACGTTCCGGCCCTCCTTGTTCTCGGTCGCATGGGCCGGGTCAGGAACATCTGTGCACGCAAGCTGTTGGGGCTGGCATGTCACCTGTTCGACGAGAGGGTGCCACAGCTTGACCGTGTTTTCCCATCCCGCCTCAACGAACGGGGGTCCCAGGACGCCGACTTGCGCGATCTGGATGACCTGACGCCCGCCACCCGCAAGGAGGAGAGCGACATGAACCTATCCGCCCAGCATCACTTCCGGACCTACAAGCCTGCGCCGCTCAAGCCGGCCGAGATCGACGATGTCGAGATACTGTTCGGGGGGCTGCATTGGCGCGCCGAGAGGATGTTGCAGGCGGTGTTCGAGAACATGGGTTACAAGGCCAGGCCCCTGCCAGTCGCGACCAAGGACGACCTCCTGACCGGGCGCGAACTTGCCGATATCGGCCAGTGCTGCCCGACCAGCTTTACCACCGGCAATCTTGCCAACTTCCTTCGGCGGGAGACGGAGGAGATCGGTACAGAAGCCGTTGCGGCCAAATATGTCTACATGACCGCCGGATCCTGCGGCGCCTGCCGCTTCGGCCAGTATCACCAGAGCTACGAACTGGCTCTGCGCAATATCGGGCTCGAGTCCTTCCGCATGTTCCTGATCGATCAGAGCAGTCCCGACCAGGGCGCGGCGAACGGCGGCGGGCTCGAGATCAATATGCCGCTCACCATCGGCGCGGTTTGGGGTATCCTGTGCGCTGACGTGCTTCAGGGGCTCGAATACCGGACCCGCCCCTATGAGGTGAATGCCGGGCAGACCGACGAGGTGGTGAAAGAGTGCGTCGACTATCTGGCCGAAGCGTTCCGCAATCGACCCCACAGGGGCCGGAAGTGGGGCACGGTCGCCTGGCATATGTCGACCAACTACTTCATCAACGCATTGCGCGAGGTCTTCGCCAGGTTCGAGGCGATCGAGGTTGATCGCCTTCAGGTCAAGCCGATCGTCAAGATCACGGGAGAGTTCTATCTCCAGACGGTCGAGGGTGATCCCAACTACAATATCCACCGCTGGCTGGAAGCTGAGGGCGCAGAAGTCTACCCGGCGGCCATCGCCGTGTGGCTCGATTATCTGATCCGTGTCCAGGTGCAGCAGCTTGAGGAGTATGTCGGCGTTGAGAAGTGCGCGCGCGCGAAGCTCGCAGCACTGCGCGGCATCCAGAAGCTGTTCGGCTGGACCTACAACCGCATGCGCGCGGCGGTTGGAAACATCCCCTTCGAGATGCCCGATCAGTATGAATTGCGCAAGCTCGCCGCCCCCTATTTCCACCATCGGCTTTCGGGTGGCGAGGGGGACATGCTGGTCGGCAAGTCGCTGTGGACGCATCTTCACAGGAAGGCGCACATGATCTGCGAACTCTCGCCCTATGCCTGCATGCCGAACACCATGTCGATCGGCGCCATGGCCGGTGTCACCGGCAAATATCCCGATCTTCTCTATGCCCCCATCGAGGTGAAGGGCGACGCCGAGGTGCACGCGCTGTCTCGTTGCCAGATGATTTTGACCGAGGCCAAGAAGCGGGCAATCGCCGAATATGTCGAGGTGATGGAGAAGACCGGCCTCACGCCCGACGAGGCAAAACCGCTTCTTGATGCCTCGCCAGCCATGACGCGTGCCACCTATCGCGTGCCGCAGACCGGCGTCGCCGCAGGCATGGCGGCGAATACGCTTCTGCATCTGGCAGAGCAGAACGGACGGAGGATCGCTTCATGAAAATCGTCGGCATGGATGTCGGCTCGACCACGGTCAAGGCGGTTGTGGTCGAGAACGGCGAGACGGTATGGCGCGACTACCAGCGCCACAACACCAAGCAGGCCGAGAAGGTTCTGGAATTCCTCGGCCGGATGGAGTCCGAATGCGGTCTGACGCCTGGCAAGGACCTGATATTCTTCACCGGTTCGGGCGCAGGGCTAACGGCACCGATGACCGGGGGAAAGCTGATCCAGGAAGTGGTTGCCGTGGCCGCCGCCGTCGAAAAGCTGCACCCGGAGGTCCATTTCGTCTCCGAGATCGGCGGCGAGGACATGAAGACGATCTTCTTCAAGCCGTCGGGCGCCGGCAAATCCAAGCAGGTCTACATGCAGTCGGCCTGCTCGGGCGGTACCGGCACCTTCATCGAGAAGACCGCCCGCAAACTGCAGATATCGTCGGAGGACCTGGCCAAGATGCCCTATGAGGGCATGAGCCTGCACAAGGTCTCCTCCAAATGCGGCATCTTCGCCGAAACCGATGCCAACACGCTCCTGAAGGGCGGCGTGCCGGTCGAGGAGATCATCGCCTCGCTCTTCGAGGCGGTCGTCTACCAGAACCTCGCCACGCTGACCAAGGGCAACACGCCGATGCCGCAAGTACTCCTGCTCGGCGGTCCGAACCTCTTCTTCCGCGGCCTGCAGGAAGCCTGGCGGCATCATTTGGCCGATGTGTGGGCCGAGCGCGGCGTAGAGATTCCCGACGGCAAAACCGTTGCCGACTGTATCTCTGTCCCCGACGAGGCGCTCTATTATGCAGCGCTCGGCTGCGTTGAGATCGGTTCCGGCGAGGCCGAGGGTATCGGCCTCTTCACCGGCACCGAAAAGCTCAACTGGTGGATCGAGGAAGGTCAGCACGAGGCCAAGGCCAGGGAAGGCGCGAAGGGCCTCGTCAGCTGCGTCGACGACATCGCCGGCTTCGCGGAACAATATGGCCGCAAGGAAGAGGCGCCCGCTGGGCCGAAAAACGGCGCGGCGGCGGCCGCCGAACCGGAGCCGCTCTTCATCGGCTGCGATTTCGGATCGACCACGGCCAAGGCCGTCGTCCTGTCTGCCAGCGGCGAAATGCGCTACACGGCCTATGTCCAGTCCAAAGGCAACCCGATCGAGGACGCCAAGGCGCTTTTCCGCGATATTCGCGCCGGCGGCGTGAGCGAGGTCGCTGGGCTCGCGCTGACCGGCTACGGCAAGGACCTACTGAAGGACATTATCGGCGCCGATGTTGGCGTCGTCGAGACGGTGGCGCATGCCAAATCCGCGCTTGAAATCTTCCCCGAGGCCGACGTGATCTGCGATGTCGGCGGGACCGACGTGAAGATCATGATCCTGCGCCAGGGAACCGTCGCCGACTTCCGGCTCAATTCGCAATGCTCGTCCGGCAATGGTGCCTTCCTGCAGGGCGTGGCCGAGCGCTATGACATCCCGCTGGAGGATTATGCCGGCAAGGCATTTGAGGCGAAGTCGATGCCGTCTCTCGCAATGGGCTGCGGCGTGTTCCTGCAATCCGACATCGTCAACCAGCAGCGCAAGGGCTGGTCGGCAGAGGAAATCATGGCCTCGCTTGCCGCCGTCCTGCCGATGAATGTGTGGATCTATGCCGGGCAGTTGCAGAACCTTCGCGCCGCCGGGCGTCGTTTCGTGCTGCAGGGCGGTACGCATCGCAACATGGCGGTGGTCAAGGCCCAAGTCGATTTCATCAAGAACAAGGTGCCCGAGGCCGAAGTCATCATCCATCCCTATTCTGGTGAGGCCGGCGCGATCGGCGCCGCCCTCTGCGCCCGCGAGGCGTGGGACCCGGATCGGTCGAGCCGCTTCCGCGGTTTCGAGACGATCGAGGCGTTGAACTATCGCTCGACCACCAGCGAGCACACGATCTGCAAATGGTGCCCGGTCAATTGCAAGCGTGCCTTCATCGACGTGGAGGTGGAAGGCGCCAGGGGCCGAGACTGGAGCAAGGTGCCGCTCCAGCAAGGCTGGGAGCGTGTGATCTCCGGCAATTCTTGCCCCAAGGGGCTGGTCGAGGACGCAAACGAGATGAGGGCCGTGAAGGCGGAAATGGAGGAGCAGCGTCGTGTCTATCCCAATCTTGGCGAAGTGGTTCGGGAAAACGCCTTCCGCAGGGCCTTCGCGCGAAGCTGATCTCCAAACGCGCAAGAAGCTCAGGATCGGTATTCCCAAGGTGCTCAATATCTGGACGACGCACCAGTTCTGGCTGGGCTTCTTCCAGTCGCTGGGCGTGCCCAACAACCGCGTCATCTTCTCCTCCGACACGTCCGAGGAGCAGATGCGCGAGCATGGTCGAGGGCGCGGCACGGTCGATTGCTGCTATCCGGTCAAATGCATTTCCGGCCATTACGGCGAGCTCGCCTTCGGCCTGAAGAAGAAGATCGACGTCCTGTTCTCGCCGATGATCTATTCGCTGTCCTCCTTCATGCAGGGCCATGTGATGGATTCGCTCGCCTGCCCGCGCGTCATGGCGGGACCGGAAAACATCAAGGCCGGCTTCATCAAGGAAAGCGACGTCTTCGCCGAGAACGGCATCGCCTATGTCTCGCCGCTGGTCACCCTGGCCGAGCCGAAGCTCGTCCCGCGCCAGCTTTTCGAAGCGCTGAAGGAGGTGCTTCCCGGCCTCACTCTCGAGGAGACGCGGCGGGCCGTCGACGAAGGTTATGCGACGCTCGCTGCTTTCAACGACGATATGAGGGCCAGGAGCCGCGACATCCTCGAATGGTGCGTGCGCGAGAACCGTCCCTGCGTTATGGTGCTGGCCCGTCCCTACCACATGGATTCCGGCATCGGCCACGAGATCGAGGCCGACCTTCAGGCCTATGGCTATCCGATCCTGTGGATGCAGTATTTCCCGACCGATCCCGATCTGCTCGAATGGATATTCAAGGCCGATCTAGCCGAGGGCCACATCAAGCATCCCTTCGATATCGACGATGTCTGGCCGTCCTCCTACAGCGCCAATACCAACGAGATATTGTGGGGCGCCAAGGTTGCCGCACGGGTACCGTGGATTACCTGCGCGATCCGGCTGACGAGCTATGAATGCGGCATGGACCAGCCAACCTTCACGCCTGTCCAGCAGATCGTGGAGAAATCCGGAACGCTGTTCTTCTCCTTCCAGGAACTCGATTCGACCAAACCGGCCGGTTCGGTTAAAATCCGCGTGGAGACCATCTCATATTATCTGGAGCGCGGTTCGCGTCGGATCATCGAGGAAAAACAGGCCCATATGGACGGGCTCGGACCACTGGCCGGAAGCAGCATGTTGGCAACGCCTGAGGCGAAGCAGCCTTCATGGACGCGGAAAGGATTGGCCGAAGCGGTCGGGGGCTAGACAAAAGGGGGATGCTCGCCCCGGAAGCAAGGCCAGCCGGATCCGACATGCCAATACCGGGCCGCGTATCAACCGGCTCCACTCGGCATGGAGCACTGCAATGGGAACAGTGCACCCCAAAAGTATTCAGGCAAATCGCCGCGTCCGGTTGATCTGAATCAACCCCACCTTGCCCTCAGGTGATAGAGTGCACCGATACACGGCACCCATATCCTGATCCCGGCATTCCCCGCATTCCCGTAGGCGGGAAATACAGCCATCGGCATTGGCCTGACACCAGGCGCTACAGGGAGCCCGAGCACCATTTGCTCCGAATTGGACTTGCGCAGCAGAGGAGGCCGCCGCATGTCGCTGTTCACAGACGTACCGATTGCTTTAGGCACCACGGCCGCCACCGGCCGCATTATCATCTGCGTAAACCGGCCGGACGAAGCCAGCGGAGTTGTGCAGCATGCTGCAGCGATTGCGGAGGCATTGGGGAAACACGCGACGTTGCTCCATGTGATCGAAACACGGAGCACGCCGGGGAGCCATGCCGATCCGGTGGAGTGGGAACTGCGACGTCGCGAGGCAAGCCAGATGCTGGCAGATCTGGCCCGGGGTCACGACAAGACGATTTCGCTGGAGACCGAAGTCGACAACGGTTTTCCGGCGGACCAGATCTGCCGACGTATCTCCAATACGGCCGCCGACATCGTGGCCATTGGAGCAAGCACCATGAACGACGCGCCCACCAGAAGGCTCGGGAACACGGTGCGTCAGGTCCTCGATTTGTCGACGAGTTCGGTCCTCGTCGTTCCTCGGTTCGAGCCGGCTGCCGACGCGGTCGTCTACCGACGGATCCTGCTGCCGCTTGACGGCTCGCCGCGCGCCGAGAGCATCTTGCCGCTGGCAGTCCGGATTGCTGAGGCCCATGGCGCCGAACTCGTTCTCCTACATGTCGCCCAGGTTCCCGAAATGATAGAAATGGGTCCTTCGGAGCCTGACGACATCGCCATTCGCACGCGGATCATGAAGCGGAACGAGCGCGTGGCAAAGAAGTATCTCGAACGGATCAGGGCCAAGCTGACAGCGCGGGTCCCCGAGACGCGGATCAGGCTTTGCGGCCATGAGGATGTCCGGCGCTGTCTGGTCGATCTGATCGCAGCGGAACGGGCCGATCTCGTCATTCTCTCGGCCAAAGGGCGCAGTGCCCGCGAGGACAGCTCGGTCGGCAGCGTCGCCGCACATCTGCTCGACCATGTGCAGGTGCCGATTCTGATTGCGCGCCTGGAAGGCAGGAACACGTTTCGGACTGTTACCCGCAATGAATGGAACCGGCCAGCTGTCAGGCTTCCCGGCCAATTCATGTCATGAAACCGGCCGACACCGGCGGCTCGCCGTCGCCGCTGGAAGCGGCGGCGCTGGAACTGGCGGGGTTGCATGGCGCCACAGTGGATGACCCCGGTCACCTGCCGGTTCGGACGGGCGTCGAGCCGATGAAGCGCTGGCTGAAAAGAGCACTGAAGGCTGCAGCTGAGCCTCCGCCCGAATCCACCAAGGCAGCCGAGTGGCTTTTGGACAACACCTTCCATCTTCAGAAGGCAATCCGGCTGGCCGACAAGGACATGCCAGCAGGCTTCTACCGACGGTTGCCAGGGCTGCGCATAGCGGCCGATTCCCCTTTGCCCAGGATATTCTGCGTGGCGCACGGTTTGCTGCATGCGTCGCGGCTGCAGCTCACTTCCTACTCTGTGGTCCGATATCTGGAGGCTTATCAGCAGCGGGAACCGCTCTCGATCGCCGAGTTGTGGGCTTTACCCACAATGTTGCGGCTGGCTTGCCTGGAGATACTGGTATGCGCCTTTTCCCGCCTGTTTCCAGATATCAAGCCCCCGTTCAGGCCGACCTCCCTGGCAAGTCTGGAGGAAGCCTTTGACGACACCGAATGCACGGCGAGGGCAATTGCCAATCTGGCCGTCATCTCCTCAATCGGCTGGCGCGATGTCTTCGACGCGGTCAGCTTGGTGGAGCGCGAATTGCGGAAGGATCCGGCCTTCTTCTATGGTCAGATGGATTTCGAGACGCGGGACAGTTGCCGCAAAGCGGTGGAGCGTCTGGCGATCGGTGCCGACCATTCGGAGCTCGAAGTTGCCCGAACGGCTATTGAGCGGGCAACAGCAGAGCCTCCCGATGGGGCAAGCCACCATGTCGGACACTGGCTGATTTCGGCTGGCTATCGCGATCTCGCCGCCCAACTCGGGTATCGGCCTGGCCCGCTGGAAACGCTTTGTGGAATGGCCGACAGAAGGGCCGGCTGGCTATACGCTACCGCGCTGATCGTCGCGACCTTGGCAGCTCTGGTCATTCCCGCCACTTACCTTGCCAACCTGGAAGTCGGTTGGCCCATATGGGCTCTTGGCTTCTTGCTGCTACTGACGCCGGCTTCCATCCTTGCGATTACGCTTGTCAATTGGGTCGTGACGCTCACCGTGTCGCCGCGCGTGCTGCCGAAGCTGGATTTCCGCAAGGGCATACCCGAAGACTGCGCGACGGTAGTCGTCATGCCCGTCCTGGTCTCGCGGTCATCGGAGGTTGGTGAACTGCTGGAGCGTATGGAGGCGCACCGCATAACCAACCCCGATCCGTCGCTGCAATTCGTCCTGCTGACCGACGGTCCCGACGCGCCGCAGGAGCGTGTTCCAGACGACCGGGAAATCGAAACGGCGCTCGTCGACGGCATCGGGCGACTGAACCTGCGCTACGGCTCTGAAACCGGCGGCCCGTTCCACCTGTTTCATCGGGGACGCCGCTACAACACGCAGCAGGGTTGCTGGATGGGCTGGGAGCGCAAACGCGGCAAGCTCGAGCAGTTCAACAGCTTCCTGCTTGGCGACGAAGTACCTGACTACGTCATTCGGGAGGGCGAAACGGCCCGCCTGCGCGGCATCCGCTTCGTGGTGACGCTCGATGCCGATACCAGACTTCAGCACGAAACGGTTCAGCGCCTCGTCGGAACTCTGGCACATCCGCTCAACAAAGCTCGTTTTTCGGCGGAGACCGGTCACGTTGTCGCTGGTTACACGGTTCTCCAGCCTCGTGTCGAGGCCACGCCCGAAAGCAGCGGACGATCAATGTTTGCAAGATATTACACCGGCGACACCGCGATCGACATCTATTCGCGGGCTGTCTCGGACGTCTATCAGGATCTCTTTGGCTCCGGCATTTTTGCTGGAAAGGGTATCTACGAGGTCGAGACATTCCATCGCTCTCTGGAGGGCCGAATCGAGGAGAATACCGTCCTCAGTCACGATCTCCTCGAAGGTGCGCTTGGACGAGCGGGTCTGATCAGCGACATCGTTCTCTACGAGACCTTCCCGTCGGGCTATCTGGAACACATGCGTCGCTGGCATCGGTGGGTCAGAGGCGACTGGCAGCTGCTGCCGCGATTGCTGGGTCCATCGCGGAGCGACGCAAGGAACGGAACCGCACGAGGCCTGCCGATCCTCGAGCGCTGGAAGATGCTCGACAATCTGCGTCGCAGCCTGTTGCCGGTATCGCTTGTGGCGCTGGCCCTTGCTGCTTGGTTGGTCCTTCCGGGCAATCCTTGGGTGTGGACGCTGCTGACCGTGCTTGCCCCTGCAGCCTACATCTTCACGGATATCGTTTCGGGTCTTGCAAAAGGCCGACGCCGCGGCGCCGTGCGAGGCGTCTTGCATCGCACCCGGGATCATGCGGGGCGTTGGCTGCTTGCCATCGTCTTTCTCGCCCAGGACGCGGTAGTTGCTGTGGATGCGGTCGGACGAACCCTTTGGCGAACATATGTTTCGCGCCGAAATCTTCTCGAATGGAGAACAGCCGCCCATGTCGCGATGCAGGTCGGGCGTATGGAAGGCAGCGCAGCAAACTGGCGACAGATGTTGGTTTCGCCGGCTTTCGCCATACTGGCGGGCATCGCAGTCGTCGTGTTCAATCCATCCGCCATTGGCGCGGCCCTGCCGCTGCTGCTGCTTTGGCTGCTGGCGCCCGAGATCGCCGCCTTTATCGGTCAACCATGGAAGAAGCGCACGCCTCCGCTTGATGAAGAGGCACAGTCCTATCTGCGGCTTCTGGCGCGCCGTACCTGGCTCTATTTCGAGACTTATGCCGGTCCCGAGGATCATTGGCTGCCGCCTGACAACGTTCAGGAACCGCCTCATGTCGAGATAGCGCACAGGACCTCTCCGACCAATGTCGGCATGATGTTCCTGTCTTCGCTGTCCGCGTGGGATCTCGGCTATCTCGGGTCGGCTGAACTTGCGGTTAGGGCCGAAAACGCGCTCGACACGTTGGATCAGCTGGAGCGCCATCGTGGCCACATGCTGAATTGGTACGACACGCGGACCCTGGAGCCGCTCGAGCCCCGCTACGTGTCGACCGTGGACAGCGGCAATCTCGCCGGCTGTCTGCTCGTCCTGAAGGAGGGATGCCTCGAGGCCGCGACCCGGTCGCTGATCGGCAACAATCAATGGAACGGACTTCTGGACGAACTCGCCCTGCTGGAGGATGAGGTGTCGTTCATTCTGGACAAGAGTGATGGAGCGCTGACCACTGCCATCTCCTCGATGCGGGCCAGGATTGTCGCGGCGAGTGCGACTTCCAACGATCTCCTTTTTCCTTTGGTTCGCGGGCTTCTCGAAGAAGAGTTGCCGCAAATTAGACGCGCCCTGCAAGACACCTTCGGCGCTCTCGACCTGAGTCAGACCGAAGAACTGCGCGAGGCCCATGTCTGGCTGGAGCGTTTGCGCCATCATCTTTTCGCTTGGCTAAGGGACTTGCGCCGCTTCCGGCCCTGGGAGGAGGCGCTCGGCCAAGCGCCACCACAGGCCGCTTCCCTTGCCGCGAGAGTCACTGCGATCCTCACGGATCCGGGCTCCGTCGACGAGTGTGTCGCAAAGTGCGATGAAGCGCGGCTGTTGCTTTCCACTCGCGAACTCGGTGGCGATGCGGAACACTGGCGTCGGACCATGCTTGATGCGGTCGCGCGAGGTGCGGAAGCCCAACAAGAGACGCTGCAGCTTCTCCTCCGCGTTGCCGAACGGGCTTCAAGCGCCGTCTGGGCAATGGAATTCGGCTTCCTGTTCGATCCAGAAACCCGACTTTTTTACATCGGCTACAACCTGAGTGCCGACCGGATCGACCCCCATCGCTACGACCTGCTAGCCACTGAAGCCAGGCTGGCGAGCTACATTGCCATTGCCAAGGGTGATGTACCCGTCGAGCACTGGTTCTTTCTTGGACGCCCCGTCGCGGCAACCCGCGACGGGGCGGTGCTTCTGTCATGGAACGGCTCGATGTTCGAGTATCTGATGCCGACATTGCTGATGCGCAGCGATGGCGGCACACTGCTGGGCAGAAGTGAGCTTGGTGCGGTTGAGGTGCAGCGCCGACATGGCAAGGATTTTGGTGCTCCCTGGGGGATTTCCGAATCCGGCTTCAGCGCACGTGATCCCGAACACCGGTATCGCTATCGCGCCTTTGGTGTTCCCGATCTCGGATTGCGTAGGGGGCTGGCGCGCGATCTCGTCATCGCACCCTATGCGAGCGCGCTTGCACTCGCCGTCAGTCCAGAGCCGGCACTGGACAATCTGCGCCAGCTGGCGCGGCTGGGCGCGCTTGGTCGTTATGGGCTGCGTGAGGCCTTGGATTTCACGCCCGAACGCGTCGATCCCGGCCGCCGTTTCACGCCGGTGCGAAGCTATATGGCGCACCATCAAGGCATGCTGCTTGCCGCGCTCGGCAACGCGCTTTGCGACAACGTCCATGTGCGGCGATTCCATGCCGAGCCGCGGATGCGCTCGGCCGAGCTTCTGCTGCATGAACGCATTCCCTGGGAGGTGACGCCCGAATCCCGACCGCCCGTCGAGACCGAACGGCTGGTGCCGGCACGGCGCAAGTTGCCCAGCCTCTCGGCCTGGGAGCCCGCCGACAGCGCCATCGGTCCTCAGTTGCACATGCTCGGCAATGGACGGTTGGCGAGCTGGATCAGCGAGGCCGGTGGCGGCGGCTTGTGGTGGCACGGGCATGCTCTGACCCGCTGGCTCCCCGACGGGACAACGGATGCTTACGGGCAATGGATTTATATGCGCGACGAGGAAACCGGCGAACTCTGGTCGATCGGACGTCAACCAACCGCAGTGGAGCCCGATGAATGGCGGGTTGTCTACCATCCTCATCTGGCGGAGTTTCATCGCCTCGACCATGGCATCTCCATTCACATGGAGATTGCCGTGGCCGCCGGCGACGATCTGGAGATGAGGCGCATCACGATTGTCAACCGGACCGGCCAGGCGCGGTCGCTCCGCCTGACCAGCCTTTGCGAGGTCGCATTGGCGCGGCCACTGGATGACGAGCGGCATCCAGCCTTTTCAAAGCTTTTCGTCGGCGGAGAGTGGCTGCCCGAGATGAATGGCCTGCTGTTTGCACGTCGTCCCAAGCGACCGACCGAGGGACCGCCGGTCATGCTGCAAAGGCTTGTTACAGACGATCCCGGAGTAAATATCGGAAGTTTCTGTTGCGATCGGCGGTCCGTTCTCGGGCGCAATGGCAGCATCCGCGCTCCTGAAGGATCAATGACCAGTCTCGCCGGCAAGACGGGATGGACGCTCGACAGCGTTGCCGCTCTGCAGTGCGAACTGGATCTGGAGCCATATGGGAACAGGCAGTTGGCGCTGGTAACCGTTGCCGGCGGTTCCCGCGAGTCCGTTATGGAGATCGCGGAGCGTTATGCGACCATGGATTCTCTCGAATGGGTGCTCGCCGATGCGGCGTCGGCCGCCAGGCATGAGGCGCATGATCTGCGTATCGACACCGAACGCCTGCCGGAATTCCAGATGCTGGCATCGCTGCTGGCCTGTCCGGGCGGCGCGCTGTCCGGCGAGCCGAGCGCGCGGGACCGAAACGTTTTTGGTCAGCCCAACCTGTGGGGCTTGGGGCTGTCTGGTGACTTGCCGATCCTGCTCGTGAGGCTGAGCGATAGCGCTGACGTGGAACTCGTACGGTTGTTGCTGCAGGCCCAGCGCTATTGGCTGCGACGAGAGATGAAGGCGGATGTGGTCATCCTGCGTACCGGCAGTTCCGGCTATGAAGAGCCGTTGCGAGACCAGGTAGCCGCATTGCTGCGTGAATATGGCCTGACGGAGTTCCTGAAACGTAAGGGAGGAATTCATCTTCTCTTTGCCGATCATCTTTCCCATCAGGATGTGCAGCTTCTCGAAGCGACGGCCAGGGTCATACTTGATACGGCTAGCGGAAACCTGAAGGAGCAACTGGCATCCGCACGGAAGCACCGAGCTACCGGGCCGGCATTCTTGCCGTCTGGCCGTCCTGTCGACTCCAGGCCGCCAGCCGTTCTCGAACGTCCTGCCGATCTTGTGTTCGACAACGGACTGGGCGGTTTCACGCCCGATGGAGAGGAGTATGTCATTCATCTGGAGCCGGGCGACACGACGCCCGCACCCTGGTCGAACGTGCTCGCAAATGATGGCTTCGGCACGCTGGTGACCGAATCGGGGCTCGGCTTCACCTGGGCAGTCAACAGCGGGGAAAACCGGCTCACACCATGGTGCAACGATGCCGTTCTCGATACGCCCGGAGAGGTCATCTATCTCAGGGACGAGGAAACGGGCGAAGTATGGACGCCTACGCCCCGGCCAACCCCCGACGATACGGCATGCCAGATCAGGCATGGCGCCGGCTACACCAAATGGCTCAAGAAGAGCAACGGTCTCGATCAGGAACTGCTTGCCTTCGTACCTCCGGATGCTCCGGTCAAGATCGTCCGCCTGCGGCTTTGCAATCGGCTCGACCAGCCGCGCCGGGTGACCGCGACCTACTATGCGGAATGGCTTCTGGGTGCGCTTGGCAGCGTGGCGCGGCCTGCCGTGGTCACACGCTATGATCCGCACATCCGGACCCTTTTGGCTCGCAATCCCTGGAACCCGGAGTTTGCGGACGCCGCGGCGTTCCTTACGTCGAACCTGGAACCGCACAGCATCAGCAATGACCGCACGGCATTCCTGGGGCAGGAGGGCGTCCATGCGCGCCCGGATGCCCTTCAGCGCTGGGACTTGGGCGGCGAGAGCCCGAACGTCGCTGACCCTTGCGCGGCGCTTCAGATCCATCTCGACTTGACGGCGGGCGGCGAATGCGAGGTCTATTTCGTTCTGGGTCAGGGAAAGAACGAGGAGGCCACGCGCGAACTCGTCAACCGTTGGCGGCAACCGGACGAGGCCGCCCGCGCCCTGGACGCGACGCGCGATTACTGGAACCGCCAACTGGGAACGACCAAGGTGGAGACACCCGATCGCGGCTTCGACTTCATGGTCAATCGCTGGCTGCCCTATCAGGCGCTCGCCTCGCGGATCATGGCACGTGCCGGTTTTTATCAGGCAGGCGGTGCTTTCGGCTTTCGTGACCAGTTGCAGGACGTGATGATGCTGTTCATGTCCGACCCGCAGCGTGCCCGGGGCCATATTCTGGCGTGCGCGGCCCGGCAATTCGAGGAAGGCGACGTGATGCACTGGTGGCATCCGCCTTCGGACAGGGGCGTGAGGACGCGCTGCTCCGACGATCTGCTTTGGCTGCCCTATGTGACCAGCCGATACGTGGAAGCAACCGGAGACGTGGGCATATTGGAACAGGAGGTTCCCTTCCTGATCGCGCCTCCGCTCGCCGACGAGGAAGAAGACCGCTACGCCCGCTTCTCGGCAGCTCCCGAGTCCCATTCGCTGTTGGAGCACTGCGGCCGCGCGCTGGAGAAGGGTGTTACCAGGGGCCGGCATGGATTGCCGCTGATCGGAGCCGGCGACTGGAACGACGGCATGGACCGCATCGGCCATCGTATGAAGGGAGAGAGCGTCTGGCTGGCATGGTTCGCAATCGCCGCGATGGAGGGCTTTGCCGGGCTATGCGCGCGAACGGGCCGG
>Ga0213835_100805_pt1 | contig 24648 bp, 26 predicted proteins | sample SWPATP01_FD_160576 | JGI IMG/M metagenome (GOLD analysis project Ga0213835, IMG submission 160576) | Coastal seawater microbial communities from Marineland, Florida, United States - SWPA TP0 #1 | ecosystem: Environmental > Aquatic > Marine > Coastal | place: USA: Florida | collected 2016-08-05 | reverse complement strand
ATGCATCGCCTAGCATCGAAGACATCTTGAAGAGCTTTGGCAGCGGCCTTCTTCGCAAATGGGCTCCCGTTGCCGGTTCAAACCCCAAAAACCTGTACTTGCTGCAACTTGTTGCACGCTATGGCAGCGCCCGTTTCTTCCACACCTGTAGAGACTTGGTGTGCTCCACCCCTGAAGAAATGCCTTTAAACGCATGCTGTGGCCGCAAGGCTTGCCCAGAGCGGCTTTACGGGACCTGCAAAGAACTAGTGTCTCGAACTGTTCGTCAGCGCCGCGAAAGTCGATGCGTTCGGGCAGAAGCCCGCTGCGTTCGCACGCGCTGTACCACGCTGAAGTTCAATGGCGCAGCGCCGTTTCGCGTTGCATTGCGAACAGGCGATCCCGGTCTGGCGCAACGCACCGTAATCGGCCGCCGACAGCATGTCAGGCGAGATACCGAAAGCCTGGATCATGCGTTCGCGCAAGCGCGCTGCACGGCGCCCCGCTGCCGCCATGTGTTCCAGTTCGGCCGGGACTGTTCCTGCCTCGCGCGCCAGCGCTGCCGCGATCTCTGGCGAGGTCGCACGCAACTGTGCGATTTCACGCGCATCACGCCAAGCCGAGAGACCGGCTCGCATCCGATCGATCAAATCGCGCAACAGCATCATCGCCGCCTGTGTCTCATCAGCCGTGCCTCAGTGAGGTCCACAGATCCGCGTTGGGACAGAAGGTCGGCGCTTCGCTTGCACCGTCCGCATGAGCGTCCTGCCAAGCCTGGCAGGTTTCCGAGCTTCGGCAGGCAATACAGGCGCGTATTGCGCGGCCCAGCCGCTGGCCAAGCACGACTCCGTCGGCTTCGTGGAGATCGACATTGAGGCGCTCCATCATGCCGCCCATCAAGTGGCTCTGACGATCCATACGCTCGGTGATTTTCGTCAAGATGCCCATTGTCACTTCCTTTCCCGAAGGCTGAAACTGCCAGGAAGTATGACAGGCGACGAACCGGCGCACTTTGCGCTGGCGCAAAAAACCGGCGGAATCCACTCCCCATGATTGACGATCTTCGTCAGTCTGGAAAACGACGTATTTGACAGAGTTGCGGCGAGTATATCCGAGCCGGGACATGGCCGCGACCGTAGTCTGCGCCCTAACGCGCCTTGGCGGAGCTGGCGATCACGATGAGCTTGGCGTGAGTGTAGAATGGTGGAGCCGAGGGGAGAACAACCTTCCCCTTCGGAATGCTCTTTCTGATCAACAAGTTATTGATTTCTCTACCCTCTTGGGGCACACCTTGGGTACGCAGATGGGTACGCAAGGAGGATGAATGCCACGCCCAAGGAGCGCCGATCACAGGTTCCTGGAGCGCCATGGCAACAAGTGGCGTGTTGTCGTGAGCGTGCCGCGCGACCTTCAGGCCACCATGGGCAAGACCAAGCTCAAGCAGGCGCTGCCAACCGACAGCCTTGCCGAGGCCAACCGGCTCAAGTGGCCTGTGGTCGGCCGACTGGAGCGCATGATCGCGGAACAGCGCGAACCCGGTAACCACCACGACCGCGCCCTTAGGCTGGCGAGGATGAGGAAGGACCTTGAGGCCGATGGCGGGGACCTTGAGGGGATCGACCATGTTATCCTCGATCACGCTGAGAGACTCGCGGGGGCCCCAGTGGGCAACCACGAGGGCCAACCTGTCTTCGACCCGCAGCGCGAGGCCGCAGCACAAGCCTTCGCAGGAGTAGCCTTCGGCAAGCGCACTCCCATCGATGCGCATCGCGAGGCATGGCTTGCCACGATCAGTGACTTGAAACCCCGCACCTTGGCTGATGACGAGCGCGCCCTTCGCTACTTGCTGCAGTGGTGCAAGGCCAACAGCGTGGCACCATTTCTTGAGTCCTTCGGTCGACGTGAGGCGGCAAGGTTCGTCGATGACTTCGGGAACGAAGCTCACAACCTCTCGCCGGTCACGCGCAACAAGTACCTCAGGCGGCTGAGCCAGTACTGGAAATGGATGGTCAGGCGAGATGCGGCGCGCGGGAACGTTTGGGAGGGGCAGACCTATACCGTTCCCCGCACGCTGCGCGAAGATCAGGAACGCGCCTTCACGGACGCTGAGATGGTCAAGCTCCTCACGGGTCCGGCACGTCCGGCCATGCACGACCTGATGAGGATTGCTGCCCTCACGGGGGCAAGGATCGAACCCATCGTAGATTTGCGTGTTCGGGATTGCTCGAATGGCACATTCACTTTCAAGGCGCAGAAGAGGGAGCCGGGGGCCCGCCGGTGTCCCATCCATCCGGACCTCGTCGATATCATAGAGCGTCGCACCAAGGGGAAGGAGCCCGGGGACAGTCTGTTCCCTGAGTGGCCACCAGTACGCAAGCAGGAGTCCAGACGGGAGCGTTCTTTCAAAGCCTCCAGCCACTTCATCGGGTATCGTCGCTCCGTCGGGGTGGACGAAAGGCGGCCCGGTAAGCGACGAAGTCTCGTCAACTTCCATTCCTTCCGCCGCTGGTTCATCACCAAGGCCGAACAGGCGGGGCAACCGGAAAGCACCATTCAAGCGGTGGTGGGCCACAAGCGACCCGGGATGACCTTCGGGCTCTACTCGGGAGGCCCCTCGTTGGACGAGCAGATGCGGCAGTGCGTGGAAGCCGTCAGGTTGCCGCCGATGCCCGACGGGTAAGCTGCACGGGCCATTCGCCTTCATATAGAGCGACCAGAGGCCGAACCGGGTAGCCCAGGGGGCAATTCAGCCCCATACAGAGTGAACCACGACGACGCTTCGTTCCCCGTGACGATGGCATGAACGGGGCAGCACCAGCCCATGGGCAATTCCACTCCATACAGAGAGAGGAAACGCTCCTCGCCTTCCTGCGACCTGTTGCAGGAGGCGCGTGCTGCCGGTCGCCATCGTCTGGCGCTCTCTCGACCCCACTCACAAACAACTATCTTCAACGGAGCCGTCCATGACCGCCCATCCGACCACCCATCTTCGCCAGATCAACGCTGCTGAGCTTCTGGCACGCCCCTTTCCTCCTCGCCACCTCGTCATCGATCCTTGGCTGCGATCCGGCGAGTCCGCCCTCATCTGGGCAGGCTCGGGCGTCGGCAAGACGATGCTGACCCTCTCGCTCGCGCTCGCCATCTCCGGTGGCGGCAAGGTCTGGGAGTGGACCTGCAGGACGCCCCGCAGGACACTCATTGTCGACGGCGAGATGCACCTGCAGGACCTTCAGGAGCGCCTCAAGATGCTGTCCGGCAGTGCCGTGACCGATCTCGACTTGGCCAAGGTAGGAGAGAACCTCAGCCTCATTGCCCGGCAGGATCAGAAGCCGACCAGTACGTTTTTCGACGTTACCGATGAGGAGCATCAGATCGAACTCCTCAGGCGCTGCAAGAACGATAAGATCGACGTCCTCATCATCGACAACCTGTCGACGGTCGCCGACGGCCTTCAGGATGAGAACGACGCGACGGCCTTCCGGTGTGTCCAATCCTTCCTCCTGCGCATGAAGCAGGCCGGGATCACGACCATCCTTGTCCACCACGCTCGCAAGGACGGCCAAGAGCCTCGGGGATCAACGGCACTCGCCACCACCTTCGAGGCTATCCTCGGGCTCAAAAAGCCCTCCGTCCCTGTACATGGCAAGGCGTCCTTCGTGGCAAGCTTCTCCAAGTTCCGGGCTCAGGGAGGTGCGTCAACGACCCCACGAACATGGACATTGGAGGAAGACGGGTGGACCGTTAAAGAGGACCCCGAGGACGAACTGACGGCTACACTCAGTGCCATCCAGAGCCTCCAATTCGTCGCCCAGAAGGAACTCGCGGTCCACTTCGGGGTCACTGAGGGTGGTATGTCCAAGCGAATCCAGAAGCTCGTTGCGTCCGGCAGGATCACCAAGGAGGGCGTGTGGGATTACCTTGGCCGGGCCCGTAAGCTCAGGGAAGCCGAGGAGTCCGGCGAGAACGTCTCGTTCGATCCTGAAGTAGTGGACGATGAAGACGAGGAGTACTGATCGCACTCGGGTGACACTCGGGGAGGGAGCTTCGGCTCCCCTCCTGCCCTTTCCTCTTCTCTGTCTCTACAGGGCGGGAAATTGGAAAGCCCCGTCGCGGGCACCCGACGTGTCGTTTGGGCTCACACGGAGTCGAACCAAGGGCCGTTGATCGTGACCCGCTCGATCATCTCGGTAGCCACACCCAGCCGGTTTTCCTTCAGTAACTCACACAGGCGATCCCCATCGATCAGATCAATGGCCGTGGCACCATCGCGTGTGGCCTCATCGGAGGCTTGGCTAGTGAAGTGACCCGTAGTGATGAACAGCCCCTTGTCTGCCCGGCCCTGCATTGCGCCTCGGAAGTCCCGTATTTCCTTGGCCCCCACGCTGCCCTTCCATTTCTTGCACTGGAAGTAAACCTGAAACGACACGAGATTGACCCTCAGGACGCCGACCCCATCAATCCCGCCGTCCCCCGACTTCCCGCGTACTTCAACTTTGGTGAAACCTGCCTCCCTGAGGAGCCGCTGAGACAGCCGTTCGAATGCATCGGGTGTCATTCTTCCTACGACAGCAAGCAGGGCAGACTTCCAATCCTCCTCCCCTTCTGGTCCCGCGTCCGCATCCAACTCCTCGTGCCCATCGGGCTCCTCCCGACTGTCCGCCGTTCCCGCATCGTGTTTGGCATTCTTTCGCTTCAGTTGGGCGCGTTGCCGTTCCTCCAAGACGACTTGATCATAGATGGCGCGCGCATCAGCGTAGGTAGACAGCGACATCCCTTTGTCGGTCAGGGACCAGACGCCTCGGGAAGAGTTTTCGAGCGCGCCACCGCGCTTGAGATAGGTCCTAGCCCACGCGAGGTAGTAGTTCACACGCAGCCGGTTCTCATCCCGAGGCATGACGTAGGACTGCTCTTCCTCAGTGACCCCCTCCAGTTCGATGACCTTTTCGTCCATCTCTTGGATGGAGGCGGAACCGCCCAGCGTCCTCAGCGCGTCTACCGTGGCCAGCATCATGCCTGCTAAGTCCGGCAGGCGTTCTCTGTCTATCTTGAAGCGACGTGCCACCCCTGCCTCCGTCCTAACCTGTAACCCCAAGTTGACCGCCCCGCAGACGAAGCGCAACCCCTGCAGCGGCACGCCAGTACGGCCTCCGGACCTTTTTGGAAAGAATTCGGACGCCAATCTCCGTGCTATCCTTGGTCCCCAAGTCCCCCAGGGGTGGGGTAGGGGCCGCCTGCGAAGCGCTCGCCTTCCCATTGGTCGGCAGTCTCATTAGGGCTTGCCCTAGTGACTCTCGCGATACCCACAAGGAATAGTGCCATACGAGTTGGAGTTGACTTTTGGCACTGATAGTGTCACAGGGTCTTGAGTTCAATTGCACAGGAGCTACTCATGACCGCAGCCATAGTCGGATATGCCCGCACTTCGACAGTCGATCAGGAGGCCGGTCTGGAGGCGCAAGAACGCGATCTCCGACAAGCCGGTTGCTCCAAGGTCTTCAGCGAGCAGGTGTCCTCCATGGTCACCGCAAGGCCTCAACTGGAGGCGGCGCTGGAGTACATGAGGGAGGGCGACACCTTCGTGGTCACACGCCCCGACCGGCTCGCCCGTTCGACTGCCGATCTCCTCGGCGTGGCCAAGCGGCTGGAGGACAAGTGCGTGACGCTACGCATACTGTCCATGCAGATCGACACCAGCTCTCCCAACGGGAAGCTAATGCTGACCATCCTCGGCGGCATAGCGGAGTTCGAGCGCGAACTCATGCTGGAACGGCAACGGGAGGGCATTGCGAAGGCCAAGGCCGAAGGAAAATACAAGGGCCGCGCTCCTACCGCCCGGCGCAAGGCAGCAGACATCATTCGCCTCAAGAAGGAGGGCAAGACGGCTGATCAGATCGGCGCCGAGCTTGGCGTCAGCCGATCAAGCGTGTTTCGTATGCTCCGGGAGCACTCATGACTGACCCAATACCGAGCCTCAACGAACCCCGCGCCTGCGGCGAGCCTCCAAGATGAACTCAGCAATCATCTTGGCGTCTTCCTCTTGGTTGACGATCGACATAAACCCAGCCGTATAAGCAGCCCCGCCTCGACGCAGCAACATCGTCCGCAACCGTTCTCTGGTGTGATTACAGGCAGCTGCTCCGATGATGCCCAACTCCAGCGGCGACCCTTCCATGGGGGCGTATTCTCTCGCCTTGTCAATCAAGCATCGCCCGTGGGCTTGGCCCTCCTCAGTTTCCGAGACTTTAATGTCGGGCGTCACAGGCCCTCGATCATCAGTCTGCGTGGCGCAAGCCTGCAGAAAGACGAAACAGAGCCCCGCCAGCAGGGTATAGGTTCTTGAAGTCATAGCCGTCTCTCCTTCCACCTTTTTTGGCCCCCTAGTCGCGGCTACGCAGAATGACGCGCCCTCGGCTGTTCTTATGCTCTATGGCATCGGCGCAATGCGTGATGATCTCCTCCGCAGTCATGTCAAAGAGGTTGACGTATCCATCAGGGACGTTTGCGGCAGCAACGGTTACGCCGATACCCAGAGCCAGCCCAACCGACATCATCACCGTACTTCTCATCAAGAAACTCCATCAAAGTGGGGTTTGGGCAGCTGGTGACCACTCCACCATGCAGCCGCCTATGTTCCACCGCACCTCATATCAGTGCGACGACAGTCTCGCCTGCCATGCGGGGCAACCCGAATGCAACCCCCAGCAGGTGCATCGATGGTGAAACGGGTTACTGGAGGTTGGGTACGCAAATTGGGTACGCAGCTGGGTTCGCAGCACCTTTGTGCTGACACTAACCTATTGAACAGCATACCATAATCGCCGTTAGTGGCGGACTGGTGGAGCCGAGGGGAATCGAACCCCTGACCTCGTCATTGCGAACGACGCGCTCTCCCAACTGAGCTACGGCCCCGTTCCGCGAACGAGCGGCATTTACGAGCCGCTTGCGCCCACTGTCAAGCGATGGGTTGGACCGGCTGCTGCCCTGGCTTGTGAGAAAACCGCCGAACGCCGAAACGCATGCTTGCCCAAGCCGCCTGCCGGAGGCTAAGGTTAACGAATTATGAAGACGAAAAGCATTGACATCAGGAAGGCAGAAGCCGGCGACGCAGAAGGCATCGCCGAGGTTCATTACGCGTCCTGGTCGGGAGCCTATTCCGGCATCATCCCGCACAAGACTCTGACCGGCATGCTGAACCGGCGTGGCCCCAAATGGTGGGCCAATGCGATTCGCAAGGCCTCGTCGATACTGATCGTGGAAATGAACGGCGAAGTCGTGGGTTATGCGACCCTCGGCCGCAACCGCTCGCGCGACCTCAAGCAGCAGGGCGAGATCTACGAGATTTATCTCAAGCCGGAGTACCAGGGCATCGGGCTGGGCTCGAAGCTCTTCGACGCCGCGCGCGACAAGCTTTCGGCGCATGGGCTCAAGGGGCTCGTCGTCTGGGCACTGGAAGACAATGTCGGCGCGACTGATTTCTATGCAGGCGCGGGTGGACGCGACGTGGCCGAGGGCGTCGAGATTTTCGAGCAGAAGGCCCTCAAGAAAGTAGCCTTCGTCTGGCCCTGAACGGCTGAATTCCCTTTCCACATTTGCATCGCGGGCGCGGACGGGCTATCGGCTGCCGCGGGAGGACGAACTCTTATCGCGAGGAACAGCGCCCCATGCGCATAGACGCCATTTCCATCGGCAAGAACCCACCGGACGATGTCAACGTCATCATAGAAGTGCCGGTCGGCGGCCAGCCGATCAAGTACGAGATGGACAAGGAAGCCGGCACGCTGGTGGTCGATCGCTTCCTCTACACGCCGATGACCTATCCCGGCAATTACGGCTTCGTCCCGCACACATTGTCGGACGATGGCGATCCGGTAGATGTTCTGGTGTGCAACACGCGGCCGCTGGTTCCCGGCTGCGTCATCAATGTGCGCCCCATCGGCGTCCTGGTCATGGAGGACAATGCCGGCCAGGACGAGAAGATCGTTGCCGTACCCTCCCCGCATCTCACCCAGCGCTATGAAGCGGTAAACGAAATCACCGATCTGCCGGCGATCACGCTCAAGCAGATCGAGCATTTCTTCGAGCACTACAAGGATCTGGAACCCGGCAAATGGGTCAAGATCGGCGACTGGCAGGATGCTGCTACCGCCCGGCGCATGATCACCGCGGCGATCGAACGCGCGAAGTCGAAGCGCTGACGGTCTCGATGCGCTGTCTCGCCCAGGCCGATGCAGGCCTGGGCCGACAGACGCCAGGCTCCGGGGCTGGAAACTGAAGACCGCTACGGCTCAGCAAACTCGATGATGTCGAAACCGAGCCATTTCTCATTTGTTGCAGATGAAGAGCGGCGGCGCCGTGTTCGCTCACGGCGCCGGATCGGGCATCAGTAGCCGAACGTGAAATTGGGCAGCGGCACCGTTCCGGACAGAATTGCCGGCTGGTCCGCACCGCAGGCGAACTCCCGTGCCTGCTCGTCCGCCACTCGCCGTGCCTGCTCGTTGGCATTTGCATTGCCGGAGGCGACCACGAAGCCGACCACGCAGCCCTGACGGTCGTCGAGTTGCCCGACCCTGCGCACGACCAGAACCTGTGTTTCGTCTCCGGGAAATTCCGGATCGTCGACGAACCAGCGGTGGATTGTCGCGAACGGCACCTCGACACCGTTGCGTGGCGCCAGCCGCCATTCGATCGTCGGTCCGACGCGGTTGAAGCCGGAAAAACTCATGAAATCCGGCACCCGGTCGAATTCCGGCGGGAACCCGTAGAAGAGCGATTCGCGCACGTCCGAATAGAACAGCAGCACCGGATAGCCCCGGTAGCCGGGACAGACGAGATCCGCCCAGTCCCCTTCATCTTCGCCCGAAGAAGCAAGGGTGATGCAATCGCGCTCGGTATCGAGTTCGGTATATTGGCTGGTGATCTGGGCGGATGCGGATGCCACCATCGACATGGTGGCCGCCAGGGCGAGAATGGCGCGCAAACTGGTCTCCTTTCGGCTTTGCGGAGGACCGCAGAATAGCTCGGCATGCAGGCTGGTGCATCCATTTTGTCTGGCAGGTCCGTTGCCGATCTGTCAGGTTGCACGGGCATCAGGCGGGATGAGGGGTGAGTCCGGCAATGTGGCAATCGCGGCATCGTTTTGCTGGCACGCTTGCGTTGCCTTTTCTCTTGCTCGCGATACCAACGCAGGCCCTCGCCCATGCCGGCGACCGCGCCCACATCATGATCCTGCCGACAGGCTACTATCTCGTCGGTGGCGCTCTTGCGGTTGCAGCCAGCTTCATCCTCCTGGCGTTGGTGCCGCCGGGCCCGCTCGATCGCTGGGTCAGCGCGCGCGCAAGGCTGTTCGCCTCGCCCGAATGGCTGCGACTGCCAGCCTCGACGCTTACCTTCCTGTTCGTGCTGTTCCTGATCTTTGTCGGCTTCGCCGGCAGCCGCGACCCGCTGTCGAACCCCCTGCCGCTCATTGTCTGGACGGTGTTCTGGGTGGGGCTGACGCTCGTGCATGGTATCTTCGGCAATGTCTGGTGGTGGCTCAACCCGCTCTACGCGCCGTGGCGCCTCGTCGCGCTCCTGCGGGGCAGTGATCAACCTCTCATGCGATTGCCGCAACGGCTCGCCTACTGGCCGGCGATCCTGCTCTTTCTCGGCTTTGCCTGGTTCGAACTCGTCTATCCCGCGCCCGACGACCCCGAGCGCCTGGCGTGGGTGCTTGGGATCTATCTCGCGTTCAATGTCCTGGCCACGATCATTTTCGGCTACGAGGACTGGACTCGGCGCGGAGAGTGCCTTTCCGTCTTTCTCGGCATGATCGCCCGCATGGGCATCGTCGAGAAGGGAGAGCCGGATGCAACCGGTCGCCGCCCGCTGAAACTGTGCATGCCTGGCGCCAAGCTCGCCACGGCCGACCCTTTGCCGCTGACCGGGGCCGCCTTCCTGCTTCTGGCACTGTCCACGGTCTCTTTCGACGGGCTGCTCCTGACCTTCTTCTGGCTGGCCACGATCGGCGTCAATCCGTTGGAGTTCCCGGGCAGAACGGATGTGATGTGGCCCAATACGCTGGGCCTCCTGCTGATGTTCGCCCTGCTGGCCAGCGCCTTCTTCGCAAGCGTGGCGGCCGGCGAGAGACTGGCCGGTCCCAAGCGGCCTTTCGCCGAAGTGGCGGGACGCCTCGTCTGGTCGATCATCCCCATTTCGCTGGTCTATCATTTCGCCCACTATCTGGGCGCCCTTCTGGTCGATGGTCAGTATGCGCTGGCCGCCCTGTCCGACCCGCTGATGCGCGGCTGGGATCTGTTCGGCACGGCCGGCATGCACGTGCAGGCAGGGCTTGTGCTCGGCGCGCGCGCCACCTGGGTCTTCTGGAACATCCAGGCCGGCGCGATCATCGTCGGCCATCTGGTGGCCATTGCGATGGCCCATGTGATTGCCTGGCGCATCCACGGCAACGCGCGGGACGCAGCCATGAGCCAGATCCTTCTGGCTGCCCTCATGGTCTTCTACACTGCGTTCGGACTGTGGCTGCTGTCCTCCCCGACGGCGGGATGAACGATTGGATGACCCTGCGTCAGCAATTTGTTGCCACCCGGCGCGATTGGTGATTTAGTTTGTACACAAGCGATTTTTCCGGCTCGCGGAGCAGACCCCCGGGCACGGAAATGCAGGCGAAAGCCGATAAAAAAGGGGAACCGAGATGAGCAGAAATGGCAGTCCCTCCAAATCGAAATCCAGTCTGATCTCACGCCGCTCCGCGCTGAAGGGCATTGGTGCGGCCGCAGCTGGTCTGGCCGCGGGTCCGGGCTTCGTGCGCTATGCGCAGGCGCAGTCCTCCGAGCCGATCAAGATCGGATTCCAGTGCCACCGCACCGGCATCGGCGCCGCCTATGGCCGCTGGTACGAGCGCACCACCATGGCCGCTGCAAACCTCATCAACGAACGCGGCGGCATCAATGGCCGTCCGCTGGAAATCATCACCGAGGATGACGGCACCGATCCGCGGCGCGGCGCCGAGACGGTCGAGAAGTTCGTCAACCAGCACAATGTGGATGTGGTCTACGGAACTCTCTTCAGCCACGTGGTGATCGGCTCTGCGCCGACAGCCGGCGAATTGAAAGTGCCCTATTACGTCGTGTCAGAGGGCTATCACGTCCCGTCAGGGCGCATGAACCGCTGGTGCTTCCAGCCGGGCATCACCGACGTGCGCTCGCAGATGACCGCTGTCGCTCCCTGGGTCGCGGAGAATGTCGGCAAGAAGATCACCATGATCTATCCCGACTATGCGTTCGGCCACGACCACCGCGACTACTTCCCGCCAGTTTACGAAGCAAATGGCGGCCAGGTGATCGCGAGCATTCCGATCCCGCCGACCGAAACCTCGTTCACCCGCTATTTCCCCCAGATCCCGTCCGATACCGATGCGATCTACCACATCATGATCGGACCGGCGATCCTGACCTTTGTGCGCGAGCTGGGCGAGTTCTTCGGCGGCAGTGGCCCCGAACTCTTCGGCTTCATCGATTCGCTGGAGGCGATCGACGTCAACAGCCCCGGCCTCGAATTCCTGGAAGGCAGCCATTTCTGGGAAGGCATGCCGCGTTACCTGCAGGCGGACTCGCCCGATTACGAGCGCTTCTATCGTGATGCCGTCGGCATCGACGAGACTGGCGCCTCCGTGAATGATTCCAACGATGTGTCCACCGCTGCCCACATGTTCGGCTGCTGGGAGACGCTGTTCGTCATCAAGGAAGCGATGGAAGCCGCCGGCTATTCGGGTCCGCAGGACCGCGCCAAGCTGGTCGAGGCGACCGAGGAATTGCAGCGCTTCGAAGCCGGCGAGGAACACCCGCAGGGAGCCAAGGTCTTCATGCCGGAAATCCACCAGTCTTTCGGCCACCAGAACATCTCGGTGCTGCGCGACGGCCGCTTGGACGTCATCCACCGCACGGCCATCGAGGATTCCATGTACGAACCGGAAGCGGACTACCGCACCGAAACACTTTAGGACCGATGGCCGGCGCGCCGGCATGACCAGCGGCTGTCTCTAGCCCTGTTCGTGCCGGTGCGGCCGGCCGTTGCATTCCCGCCCGAGGTTGACGGAACGTTTCCGCATGTCCTTTTCCGCAATTCTTCTCCTGGCAACGCTCGAAGGCCTCGTCACCGCCGCCATGCTGGCGCTGATGGCGCTGGGTCTCTCGCTCGTCTTCGGTGTCATGCGGGTGGTCAATGTCGCCCATGGCGAGTTCTTCATGCTGGGCGCAATTCTGGCCTGGGCGGTCACGACTGCCATTGGCGGCCACCCGGCTCTGGGCTTTGTCGCGGCGCTGATTGTTGCCCCGCTGCTCGTCGGCGGCGTGGCACTGGCCTCCGAAAGACTGGTGCTGCGCCGGCTGCAATACGAACCCGAAGCCACCATCGTCGCAACGATCGGCATGCTTTATATCATCCAGCAGGTAGCCCTCACCTTCTACGGGCCCGACGCCCGCCCCGTCGTGGCACCCTTCACCTGGCGGGTCACGCTGCCCTGGTTCGGCTATTCCGGCTACAAGCTTGCCGTGATCGGCTTCTCGATTGTCATGCTGATCGCTACATGGCTGGTGCTGACGCGCACGAAAGCCGGGCTGGTCATGCGCGCCACCCAATATGACCGCGAGACGGCACAATCCTTCGGCATCCCCGTGGACCGTGTCTATGCCTGGGTCTTTGCACTGGGCGCCATGCTGGCGGCGGTGGCGGCCGTGCTCATCGTCCCCATTCAGCAAGCCCATTATCTGATGGGTCACGACCCGCTGCTTCTGTCCTTTATCGTCGTCATCATCGGCGGCCTCGGCTCACTGCGCGGCACGTTGGTCGCTGCGCTCCTGATCGGCCTCAGCGACGGCATCATCTCCGTCTTCTTCTCGCCAACGCTGGCCAAGATCGTGGCCACCGCCATCGTTGCCCTGGTGCTCGTCTTCCGCCCGCAGGGTCTTTTCGGAGCAAAGCAACGATGAGGCCAGGCAACGCCGACAAGCGCGTCATCCTTCTGCACCTGGCTGTGGTCGCGGCGCTGTTCCTGCTGCAGTTCGTGCTGCCGACCTATCACCACGGCGTGTTTGCGCGTGTCATGGTGCTCGCGGTCTTTGCCATGGGCTACAATATCGTGTTCGGCTACACAGGGCTGTTAAGCCTCGGCCACGCCATGTTCTTCTGTGCCGGCCTCTATGGCGCGGGGCTGACCGTCTACCATCTCGACTGGGCCGTTCCGCCCGCTTTCCTCGCTGGACTTGTCAGCGGGTTGGTGCTTGCGGTGGGCGTTGGCGTTCTGGCGCTGCGCACGACGGGCGTCGCCTTCCTGATCGTGACGCTGATGTTCGGCCAAATCTTCTATCTGCTTACCCTCTATTTCGCGGAATACACGCGCGGCGACGATGGCATCGTACTGTCACAGGCCATGCGGCGCATCCATCTGGGCGATACCGTTGTCGATCTGACCAATCCCGCAACGCGCTATCTCGTCGCCTGGGCGCTCTTCTCCATCGTCCTCTTTGTCACGCTGGCCTTGGTGCGCCGACCCTTCGGGCGCGTCCTGATCGCCATCCGCGAGAACGAGGAACGCACCCGCCTGCTCGGCTACGACACCTTCGTCTCGAAACTGGCGGCCATGGCCGTGTCAGGCGTCATCTGTGCCGCCGCCGGTGCCGCCTATGCGCTGCTCTTCGGCTATGCCGGCGCGTCATTCGCCGAAGTCCATTTCTCCATCCTGCCGCTGCTCTGGGTGCTGGTCGGTGGCGCGGCAACCGTCCTTGGCCCGATCCTCGGCACGCTCTTGATGTTCTATCTGGTCGACTTCTCCAACGATCTGCTGAATGCCTATTTCCAGGGCTGGAACCTGAGCTATCTCGGCGTCGTCGGCGTGGCACTGGTGTTGCTTATCCTCTTCTTCCCCAAGGGCCTGCTGGGCACCGTGCGCGAAAGGTGGGTGAAATGGCTGCCGTGAAGCCGCTTCTGGCAACGGAAGGCCTTGGCCGCCATTTCGGCGGCTTGAAGGCGGTGGATGGCGTCGACTTCAGCCTGAACGAGGGCGAGATCCGCGCCATCATCGGACCCAACGGTGCCGGCAAGACCACCTTTGTCAGTCTTGTGTGCGGCAGGGTGGCAGCCGGTTTCGGCCGCATCGTCTTTGGTGGTCAGGACATCACCAACCGCCCGCCCCACCAGCGGACGCGCGACGGCATAGCCTACACGTTCCAGATCACCAGCGTGTATCTCAACCTGTCGGCCTACGACAATGTCGCGCTGGCCGCCCAGCGCCAGGCCGGTTCGGCCTCGACGCTGGAGACAGAGGTGATGGCGGCACTCACCGCCGTCGGTCTTGCCGACCGGTCGGAGGAACTGGCGCGCAACCTCTCCTATGGCCATCAACGCTTGCTCGAAATCGCCATGGGCCTCGCCCTGAAGCCGCGCCTGCTGATCCTGGATGAACCGACCCAGGGTCTGTCAGACGCCGAGATCACCGGTTTCATGGCGCTGGTGCGCCAGATCGCTGCCAATGCCACCGTGCTTTTGATCGAACACAACATGCATGTGGTGATGGAACTGGCCGAACGCATCACGGTCATGAATGCCGGTCGTATCCTGGCCGAGGGCACGCCGGATGAAATACGTGCCAATGCAGCCGTGCAGGCCGCCTATCTGGGGACCGGGACCGATGGCTGAAGCGTCACGAAACGCCCTGACCGTCGAAACGGTCGATTGCTTCTATGGCAATGTGCAGGTTCTGCGCGGCCTGTCCTTCGAGCTCAGGCAGGGTGAGGTGTTGTGCCTGCTCGGGCGCAACGGCGCTGGCAAGACCACCACCCTCAAGGCGATCATGGGGCTGGTGCCGCCGCGATCCGGTTCGATCCGGCTGGGGGATTCCGAACTCACGCGCCTCAAGCCGCACGAAGTTCCCCGCGCCGGTGTCGCCTACGTCCCACAGGGCCGGCGACTGTTTGCCGAACTGACCGTGGCGGAGAATCTGGAAATCGGCCTGATGACGCGAGGCAAGGGCAAAGCCACGCGCGACAGCGTGCTCGAGCTTTTTCCCCTGCTGCGAGAAAGGCTCCGGCAGATTTCCGGCACGCTGTCGGGCGGCGAGCAGCAGATGCTGGCCATGGCGCGCGCGCTGTGCATCGAACCGCAAGTGCTGCTCCTCGACGAGCCGACCGAAGGTCTGATGCCCTCCATGATCGCGCGCATACGCGAAACGGTGGCGGCACTGCGCGAGCGGGGTGTTTCAACCGTCCTTGTCGAACAGCGCGTCGACGCGGTTCTGGCAATAGCCGACCGTGTCTGCTTCATCGAGAACGGCCAGAACCGGGAAACCGTGCCCGTGGAAACCGTTCGCGCCGATCCGGATTTCGTTCACCGCTATGTCGGGGTAGGGTAAAGACCTTCACCCTCGGCCTTTGCGCCTTATGTGCGGAAAGCCGTTTCAGAACGAAAAGGAGCCCCTTATGGCGACACTGTCGGTCTATCTTTCCGGCGAAATTCACACGGGCTGGCGCGAGCGTATCGTCACCGGCGTAACGGAAGCCGGGCTCGACATCGTCTTTTCGGCACCCGTGACCGACCATGACGCCAGCGACGATTGTGGCGTGGCGATCCTCGGCGATGAGCCGGACAATTTCTGGAAGGACCACAAGGGCGCAAAGCTCAATGCCATCCGCACCCGCACGCTGATCGAGAAGGCCGATGTCGTGGTGGTGCGCTTCGGCGACAAGTACAAGCAATGGAACGCCGCCTTCGATGCCGGCTATGCCGCCGCGCTCGGCAAGGCGCTGGTCGTTCTGCACGACCGTTCGCTGATCCACCCGCTCAAGGAGGTGGACGCTGCCGCGCTCGCGGTCGCCGAAACGCCCGAGCAGGTTGTCGAGATTCTCCGCTATGTCATGACCGGCGAACTGACGGGCCGGCGCGCGCTTGGCCAGGCTGCCGAGTAAGCATCAGGTCGCCGGCGGCGTCAGCACTGCCAGCGCACCGGGATGGATTTCGAGTTCGGTAACCGGGTCCAGTTCCACCAACTCCCCGTCGATTGAGCATTCCAGCTTGCCCAGCGGCTGCGACAGTTCCAGTCTGGCGCGCTTGGCAGTACTTGCTTCAATGGCCTGTCCGTCCTGCCAGCGGCCGAGGAGCATGTCAGCGGCCAGGCCGAAAGCCCCGCCTCGCGCCTGCGGCTGGCCGACATAGATGCCGAGCACGCCGCCATCCGGTTGATCCGCGTAAGGCAGGTGTCCCGCACCAAACAGATTGTTTGAGATACCGAGGCTGGGCGTGGCGATCGCCATCTTCTCATTGTCGATCGTCAGTGTCCCCTTGACCCGGGGCGGGGCGAGCAACGTCTTGACCGCTGCTGACAGCGACGCACGCATCTTGCCGAGGCGTCCCGCGAACGCCTCGTCCTCACGCAGCCGCACCATGCGCGGGTGCATGCCCACCGAGAACTGATGCACGAAAGGACGACCATTGGCTGTCGCGATATCCACCTTTCGCGCGTGCCCCATGGCGAAGATCTTTGCCGCCTCTTCCAGATCCAGTGGCAGGCCAAGCCCGCGTGCGAAAAGGTTCATCGTCCCGGCCGGCAGGATGGCCAGCATCTTGTCGGACTTCATCGCCTTGCCGGCCGCCGTCGACACCGTACCGTCACCGCCGCCGACCAGGATCACGTCGCAATCGTCGCGCCCGAAAGCCTTCGCGAGCGCGTCGACGATTTCCTGGCCCGCCACCGTCTTTATCTCAACCTCATGCCCGGCCTCGACAAGGATGTCGCGGAGCCGGCGACCGAACCTGTCGAGATCGAGGTCGCGCAGGCTTCCACCTTCCTTGTTCAATACGGCAACGAAGCGCATCGGCCTCTCCTTGTCGGGTGACGCGGGGTCTGCCGCCTCCCGGTCGTCCCAGGGCGGCATCCTGCATCCAATCTTCGGAGACTTCCGGGGTTCCCGTCGTAACGCCCCATCGCAACATCTTTTGCTGTCTGGCCAGGGGAACCAGCCGGACCAAAGCGCGTTATCGGAGGCGTGAAGGACGCGCCCCCGATCTCACCGCCAAGCTTGAACGGGGACGCGACCGTGCAAAGGAACATGCACAAGGAGAAGGTAACATGATCCGCAATCTTTTGGCGAGTACCGCCATTGCAACCCTGGTCGCCACCGGCGCCTATGCTCAGACCACCACCACCGAGCCGGCAATGGAGCCGACTGTGGAAATGGAGCAGACGGAGCAGCAGCTCCAGCGCGCTCCCGGCCATCTGGCCTCCAACATCATCGGCGAGCGCGTCTACAACAGCGTCGCCGACGATGCCGAGAATATCGGCAGCGTCAACGACATCGTGCTCGGCGTCGACGGTGAAGCTGACTACATCGTGATCGGTGTCGGCGGTTTCCTCGGCCTCGGCCAGCGTGACGTCGCGATTTCATTCGACGAGCTCGAATGGGCCGAGCGTGATGGCCAGTGGTGGCTGGTGGTAAACACCACCCGCGAGGCACTCGAGGCGCAGCCTGAATTCGACACCTCCGTCTATGACCCGGCACTGGGCCTGCCTGCCACGCGGGACACTGCCGCTGCCCCGGCCACCGACACGGACCAGATCGCCACGGCTCCTGCCGATGACATGACCGAGACGGACGATCTTGCTGCCGCTCCGGCTGACGACGAGGCAACGGCCCCGGGCGTTGACATCACCGAGACCGACATCGACCAGCCCGACCGCATCGAGACCGGCGCGATCGACCCGAACACGCTTGACGGCGTCGACATGGGCGCCATCAGCGCCGACGACCTGATCGGCACCACCGTCTATGGCGCGAACGACGAGAATGTGGGTTCGGTCGGTGACGTGATCCTCAGCCAGGACGGCAATGTCGACGCGATCATCATCGACGTCGGTGGCTTTCTCGGCATTGGCTCCAAGGAAGTTGCAGTTGGCATGGACAATCTTGAGTTCATGACCGACGCCAACGGCAACATGTACCTCTATACGCAGTTCACCGAGGAGCAGCTCGAGGCACAGCCCGAGTATGACGAGGCGACCTTCGCCGAGCAGCGTGACAACCAGCTGCTGATCGTGCGCTAAGCGAAGCGGTCACCAATGAGGAAGGCCCGTGGCATCCGCCGCGGGCCTTTTTCGTCTGTACGGTTTCCTCGCAACCAGCATATGTTCACAATTGTCGAACAAACCATTCGCTTGGCAGGACTTTCTTTCTGGCCGCCGGACACGACATATGGGCCGAGAACATAAGCGGCCGGGTAGGTCGCCATAGGAGAACCGACATGATCGACCAGATCCGGGGCCTGCACCACGTCACGTCCATGGCCCGCGACGCCCAGCAGAACAACAGCTTCTTCACCGACACGCTTGGGCTGCGCCGCGTCAAGAAAACCGTCAACTTCGACGCACCCGACGTCTACCACCTCTATTATGCAGACGAGATCGGCACGCCGGGTACGGTGATGACCTATTTCCCCTTCCCCGGCATGGGGCGGGGCATCCCCGGCACTGGCGAGGTCAGCACAACGGTTTTTTCGGTACCGGAAGGGAGCCTCGGCTTTTGGGAAAAGCGCCTCGGCGACATGGGTGTTGACGGTGTCAAGCGCGAACACCGGCTTGAAGAGAACCGCCTTGCCTTCAAGGGTCCGGACGGCGACGGCTTCGCACTGGTCGAGACTGCCCATGACCCCCGCGCGCCCTGGACCGGCAATGGCGTCGGTGCAGACGAGGCCATCCGTGGTTTCCACTCGGTCTCGATGCGCCTGCAGGACACGGCCGGCATGAACTACCTCCTCGGCCTGATGGGCTACGAAGAGATCGCCAAGGAGGGTAATGTCCATCGCTATCGCATCAAGGGACAGGGCAATGGCGCCGATTTCGTGGATATCGACGTGCAGCCGCTGATGAACCCGGCCCGGCAGGGAGCCGGCTCGGTGCACCACGTTGCCTTCGCAGTGGACGACCGGGCAGCCCAGCTCGCCGTGCGCGAAGGTCTCACGTCAGCGGGCGTACCGATCACCCCCGTCATCGACCGGGACTATTTCTACGCCATCTATTTCCGCACGCCCGGCGGGGTGCTGTTCGAAGTCGCCACCAACGAGCCTGGGTTCGACCGGGATGAGGACCGCGCCCATCTCGGCGAGGCCCTCAAGCTGCCGAGCCAGCACGAGCATCTGCGTCCGCATCTGGAGCAGTCGCTGCAACCGATCGAAGCCTGAGGCAGACGCATGAGCACCGATAGCTACATCCAGAAAATCTCGGAGGGCCGCGCCGGCGGCCCCCTTTTCCTCGTCTTCCACGGCACCGGCGCCGATGAGAACCAGTTGCTGGCTGTTGCCCGGCAACTGATGCCGGAAGCAACCATCGTCTCCCCACGCGGCGACGTCTCCGAGCACGGCGCGCCACGCTTCTTCCGGCGTACGGGCGAAGGTGTCTACGACATGGAGGATCTTGCTGCCCGGACTGCCAAGATGGCGGGCTACGTTCAGGCCCACAAGGAAGAGCGCCAGCCCTCGGCCGTTCTCGGCATGGGCTATTCCAACGGCGCCAACATTCTTGCCTCCGTTGTGTTCGAACAGCCCCAACTGTTCGACGGCGTGGTGCTGATGCATCCGCTGATCCCGTTTCAGCCACAGGTGAAGGGCACGCTCGACAATCTCTCGGTTCTCATGACCGCCGGCCGGCGAGACCCGATCTGCCCGGCACCTTTGACCGAACAGTTGTCCGAAGCCCTTGTCAGCCATGCGGCTGCGGTCGACACTGTCTGGCATGAGGGTGGCCACGAGGTGCGCCCGGACGAATTCGAAGCCGCACGCCATTTCCTGTCGCGCTGGCCCTGATCGGGAGAACGGGATGAGCACTGGCCAGGACGAAATCGTACTTGAAGACGGCCCCTCCAAGGGCCGTTACGTTTTGCGAGGCCCGGATGGCGCCGAAGCCGAACTGACCTTTACCAAGGTCGGCCAGGGCCAGATCGTCATCGACCATACAGGCGTGCCCGACGCCTTCAGGGGCCAGGGCGCAGGCGTGCGGCTGGTCGAGCGGGCGGTCGCCGACGCACGCATTGCCGGCAAGACAATCATCCCGCTATGTCCATTCGCGGCGGCGCAGTTCCGTCGCCATCCGGAATGGTCGGACGTCCTGAAGAGATAGTATCAGGACTCGCTGTGGGCGAAGGCGAAGCGGAAGGCCAGGCCGGCAAGCATGGCGCTCGCCACCACGTTCCAGCCCGCAAATGACAGGCCAAGAAACCGGCCCGCTGCCTGATCGCAGGCCGGTGGAACAAAGGCATCGAGCGCATCGAGCGCGCTCATCCCGCCTGTATTGGCGGTCGCACCCACCCCGCAATCGGCAGGGCCGGCCCACCAACCCCATTCCACGCCGGAATGATAGGCGCCGAGATAAAGACCCCAGAGCATCAGTGCCCCGCCCGCCACCATCAACCCGCGTGTAAGCAAGGCCGGCCCCTTCAGGCCAGCCGACAGGAACGCGGCCAGCATGACCGGGATGCCAAGATAGTACGGAGTGCGTTGCTCGAGGCAAAGCGCGCAGGGGATGAAGCCCCCAATATGCTCGAAGCCGAGCGCCGCGCCGACCGTCACGGCCATGCCGACCGCCACAAGGGCGGCGCCGACAAGGTGTCTTTGTCCGGTTCTCTCAGCAAGCATGGTCAACATTCACAACAGATAGGCGAAGACGACGAAACCGCCAATCAGCAGCACCATGAATAGGACGAAAAGAAGATTGAGGTGCTTCTCAACGAAATGCCGCACCGGCTCGCCGATCAGGAACAGAAGCCAGGAAACGAGGAAGAAGCGAAGCCCCCGGCCCACGATCGAGACAAGGACGAACACAACCAGGTCCAGCCCGGCAAAACCGGAGAAGATGGTCAGCACCTTGTAGGGAAACGGCGTCACGGCCGCGAAGAGAACGCCCCACCCGCCCCAGACGTCATACCATTCCTGCAACCGCGCGAACGCATCCTCCGCGTGGTAGAATTCGAGGATGCGTTGGCCGATCGTGTCGTAGAGCACGGCACCGATCAGATAGCCCAGAAGGGCGCCGGCCACCGAAGCGATTGTGCAGACGAGGGCGTATCTGAACCATTTCAATCGGTCCGACAGCACCATCGGAATCAGAAGAACATCCGGCGGGATCGGAAAGAACGAGCTTTCGACGAAGGAAACGCCCGCCAGAGCTCTTTCAGCATGGCGCGTGCGCGCCAGCGACATGGTCCAGTCGTAAAGCCTGCGAAGCATGGATGGTCCCCGATTGCGGCGCCGACTGTCTAGAAGGATTGGACCCTTCGTGCAATGCCGCGGTCGATACATGCGCTTGACGGAGGCATGGCTGACCGTATAGTCCGGCCCGGTCGGACCTTCGGGTCCATTGGGCCCCTGTGGCGGAATTGGTAGACGCGCTCGACTCAAAATCGAGTTCCGCAAGGAGTGCTGGTTCGAGCCCGGCCAGGGGCACCACGCTTCGCCTTCGGCTACGCGTGGCGCAGCCAAGCGTAGCAGAGATAGGCGAGGCAGTGTCCGGCGTAGCCCGCTTGCGGGGCGAAGACGGACCCTGGGAGCGCGCCTTTGTGGTATGTCTACATCATCCGCAGTGCGGTCTCGCCAGATCAGCATTACACGGGCGCCTCAAGCAATCTCAGGCAGCGCATCGCCGATCATAATTCGGGAAAGTCCGCTCACACGGCCAAATACGCGCCATGGGATTTGTCGTGGTATGCTGCCTTCCCCGAGAAACCGACTGCCCTGGCATTCGAGAAATATCTCAAGTCGCATTCGGGTAGAGCCTTCGCCAGGAAGAGGCTCTTGAGCTAGGAAGATTGCGTCATGGCTCCCGAAAGCCCAGATCAAGGTCACCATTCTCAAATGATGCAACCGCCCCCTTCCCGCCCATGCTGACTCGGCGTGACAGCTACGCAACCATGTACAGGGATTTCGCGTGGGACATCCCCACGCGTTTCAACATCGGCACCGCCGTGTCCGATGCCTGGGCGGCGCGCGAGCCCGAACGCATCGCCATTCTCGAATACCGCGCAGATGGTGAACCCGATCGCCTCACCTATGGTGACCTTGCTTCCCGCTCGAACGCATTGGCCTCGGCGCTGCGGGCGCGCGGTGTTCGGCGCGGAGACCGGATCGCCCTCCTGCTGCCGCAGGCCTTCGAAACCGCCATCGTCCACGTCGCGCTCTACAAGCTTGGGGCCATCGCCGTGCCGCTGGCGCTCCTGTTCGGCGTCGAGGCTCTGGAGTACCGTCTGCACGCCGCCGGCGTGAAAGCGGTCATCACCAATGCTGCCGGGCTTTCGAAAGTCGCCAGGCTGGCCCCGCGCCTGCCCATGCTGGAACTCCTGATATCGGTCGACGGCGCCGATGGCAGTGCGGAAGATTTCCACCGCCTGCTGGCCGAAGCATCGCCTGGTTTCGAGCCGGAGGACACCGGCCCGGACGATCCGGCGATGATGATCTTCACATCGGGCACAACTGGCCCGCCCAAGGGGGCGCTTCACGGTCACCGCGTGTTGCTCGGCCACCTGCCCGGCGTGCAGATGCCGCACGAATTTCTTCCGCAGCCCGGCGATTTGCTTTGGACGCCGGCGGACTGGGCCTGGGCCGGTGGGCTGCTCAACGTGCTGCTCCCTGGCCTGCTCCTTGGCGTGCCGGTCGTCGCCGGCCGCTTCGAGCGGTTTGAGCCGGAGGCCGCTCTCAGCCTGATGGAGAAGATGCAGGTGCGAAATGCCTTCATCCCGCCGACAGCGCTACGCATGCTCAAGACGCAGACCGACATCGCCCGCAGATGGCAACTCGGCCTGAGGACCATCGGCTCCGGTGGCGAATCGCTCGGCCGCGAGACCTACGACTGGGCAAAGGCCGAGCTCGGCATCACCATCAACGAATTCTACGGCCAGACGGAGTGCAATCTCGTCCTGTCTTCATGCGCGGCAATCGGCGTGTCGCGCGGCGGCGCCATCGGCAAGCCGGTACCCGGTCACGAAGTCGCGATCATCGATTCTGAGGGGCGTGCCCTGCAAAGCGGCAAGCCAGGCCAGATCGCCGTACGTCGACCCAATCCGGTCATGTTCCTGGAATACTGGCAGAACCCTGAAGCCACCCGAAAGAAGTTCATCGGCGACTGGATGACGACCGGCGACCAGGGCATCCTCGATCCCGACGGTTATATCCACTTCTTCGGCCGCGACGACGACGTCATCACCTCCTCGGGCTACCGGATCGGACCGGGCGAGATCGAGGACTGCCTGACGGGACATCCGGCAGTTGCGCTGGCCGCTGCCGTCGGCAAGCCTGATCCGGTTCGCACCGAGATCGTCAAGGCTTATGTGGTGCTGAAGCAGGGCTTCGAGCCCGGTGAGAAGATGGCCTCGGAAGTCCGTACCTGGGTCAGGGAACGTCTGTCGGCGCATGAATACCCGCGCGAGGTGGAATTCGTCGATTCCATGCCGCTGACGACGACCGGCAAGGTGATCAGGCGCATCTTCCGCGAGCGCGCCCGACGCGAAGCCGAAGCCTCTACCGGCGCCGGGTGAGGTTGCGAACCCTGTTGCGCACTTTCCGCAGAACGTTCTTCGTTTCGCTGTAGAGATGGAACTGCTGCGCCGCCTGCCTGGTGGCGCGTTCCGCATCGGGGGACAAGCCAACGATCATCGTGCCTATCGGTCGCGATTCGGACCAGATCCGGCCGACCAGCGGATGATTCGGCGCCGCGCAGGAATCGCTCATCTCGATATTCGGGTCTTCGAGCAGCGACTTCGTCACTTCCAGCATCAGCAGCGTGCCCGGCGAGAAGCGGCCAAGCGTTTCGTCGTAAGCGATCTTCCACGTATAGGCGATGCCGCCTTCCACGAAGACCACCAGCGCAGCAATCGTTCGTCCGTCCAGGCGCAGCGTGTGCACACGACACATGTCGAGTTCGGCAAGGCGGTTGATGGCTTCACGCGCAAAAGCAGCGCGGAACCGGTCGCTGGCCATTGCGGAGCGTTCCCGACCTTTCCAGCCAGAGGCTTCCAGCGCAAGAAACGCCTCGGCTGCCTCGCGCACGTCGTCTTCGCCGCGCGCGACATGATAGTCGAGCTGCCCTTGCTCGCTCAGCCGACGCCAGAGTCGCCGGTATTCGCCGCGATGATGCGAATTGAGCGTCTTGCCAAGATAGTCTTCGCCATCGAGCGGGCTCCAGAGATAGGACCGCTCGAACTCGTTGGTCGTGGTCAGGGGCAGATTGCCCTGCGAGGCAACGACCCGCAATATTCCGGCAAAGGCGCCGTCAAGCCGGACATCCGGGAAAGCGAAGACGCGGGGCAGGTTCAGGTGCGGACGCGCCAGCATTGACAGGAAATCCTCCAGAACGCCGGCCGGATCGTCGCGATCGAGCAGCGGCGTCCCAAGCGGTCCGAACACGTTCGACCAGGAACGCATCACTGGCACGCCCAGCGGCACGGAAGAACGTTCTACGGTGAAGGGCGCAAGCAGGCGCAGGCGCGAGCGATAATCGTCGCCGTCCCGCATCACGGCCAACCGCACCTCGCGGTCCTCGAGGCGCGGCATCGCCGGCGCGAGGAAGCGCGGGTTGAAAAAGATGTTGGGTTCGATCGTGCGTGCGGCGAGATGGTCGAGTTCCTCCACCAGCTCAAAGCCTGC
>Ga0213835_100804_pt1 | contig 24694 bp, 18 predicted proteins | sample SWPATP01_FD_160576 | JGI IMG/M metagenome (GOLD analysis project Ga0213835, IMG submission 160576) | Coastal seawater microbial communities from Marineland, Florida, United States - SWPA TP0 #1 | ecosystem: Environmental > Aquatic > Marine > Coastal | place: USA: Florida | collected 2016-08-05 | reverse complement strand
AGGGGAGGGGGAGGGCGAACCGGTACGACGATTTTCGGCGCGTTGGTTTTTGTGTGCGGTTCCGGGGGCGGGGGGCGTTGACAGACGGGCCCGGATCTGTAGTGTACGGCTGCGCACGGGGCGGCTACCCTCAGCCCCGCCGCGCGGCGACGGCGCCCCCGTCGTGGGGGGCGAGGCGCGAGCAACAGCGGGCGCAGCAGGAGCGATCGGCATGCGGGTGGCAACGATGACCAACGACGATCGGCGTGTGTGGACAGAGGACGAGTCGGCGCTGGGCGTCGGCGTGGCGCTGCTGGAGCCCGAAGGGCCCTGGGGCGGTGCCGCTTGGAGCGCGGCGCCCTCGACGGGCGCGGTCGCGATCCCTGTCGCCATCGATGATGACGACGAGGACGTGGACGACGAGGACTACCTCCTCGACGATGATGAGGACGATGAGGGTTATGAGGACGAGGACGAGTTTGACGACGACGACGCCATCGACGACGACGACGACTCGGACAGCCTCGACGGCGACGACGATCTGGACGATGACGACCTCTAAGCCTGCGTAGGCGCGTGCGGTGGGGGCCGTGGACGCGCTGATGGGCGAGGAGGTCACGCGGGATGCCGAAGGAGAGCAAGGCGTCCGACGGCGCATCGCGCAAGGCTTCGGCCCCGAACGGGTCCGGCGCATCCTCGCGCCGGGATCGTGCCGCGGACAAAACCACCGAACGGACAGACCACGACGGAGCCTTCGAAGGCTTCGGCGTAGCCGGCAAGCCGGCTCGCGCGGGGCGGGAGATGCCCGCGGGCGCTGGAGGCGTGGTGGATCGGCGTTCCGGGCTGGACCGGCGCGAGGTGGAAGCCCGTCGCCGGGCGGCGATGGGCGGGGCGACGCCCGATCCGGAATCGTCTGACGAGGGGTCCTCGGCGGCACCGGGTTCGAAGTCGGGGCTGGAGCGTCGGCGCGGGCCGGGGCGTCGCCTGAGCGACTTCACCAAGCGTGCCGAAGAGGGCGAGATGACGCCGGAGCAGTTCCTGTTCCTGGTGGCGATCGACGAGTTCAAGAAGGCGAACCAGGTGACGTTCCCGACGTGGACGGACGTGCTGGAGGTGATCCGCCTGCTGGGCTATCGCAAGACGATGCGGAGCGAACTGAACCTGCCGCGCGCGGAGGACTGGCGCGAGCGCGGGGACACGCCGAGCAACGTGCGTCCGCAGGGGTGGGAGCGTCGTTTCCGGACGGCTGAGGACGCGCTGGACGCGGAACTGGAAGCCGAGGAACGGGACCAGCGGGCGGCGTGAAGCGCGATCGGGGTGCGCATCCGGGGTGAGCCGGGACCCGTGAGCCGGCCCTCCCGGAAAAGCTGCGCGTTTCCGGGGCACCGATCCGGGGTGACCTGAAATTCAGAGCGAAAAAACACCGCCCCGGGGCTGCGATCCCCGGGGCGGCGATGGTTTGCGAGCACCGTACCGAGTGTGTGCCGCGTTAGCGACGACGACGCGCGGCGGCGATGCCAGCGAAAGCGAGCAAGGCGGTGGAAGCCGGGGTGGGGATGACGAAGTAGCTGAAGGAGGCCGAGCCGCCGCCGATGTTGAACCCGGCGAGATCCGCGCCGCCGGCGGCGATAAAGGTGCGCCCGCCGATCTCGTTGGTGCCAGCGTTGTAATCGACGAAGAAGCTGCCGTTGAAGATGGTGCTGCCGAGGGCGTCGAGGAGAGTGAAGCTGGCGAGGAAGGTGTTGGGGTCGTTGGGGTTGACAGCGTGATCGAAGGCGATGAAGTCGGGGTCGAAGGCGCCGCCGGGGAAGTTGGCTGTGCCCATTTCGAAGGAGAGGTCGGTGATGGCGGCGCCGCCAAGGGCGTCGCCGGGCTGGATCATCGCGACGCCGGGGGCGGCGGACCAGTTCAGGGTGACGGTGCGGAGGTCACCAACGGTGGTGACGGTGCTGGTGACGGTGGCGGCGCGCCCGAGGACGTTGGTCATGGGCCCGCTGGTGCCGAGCTCGTGGGCGGCGGCCTGGTTGAGGATGGCCCCGCCGAGACTGTTGAACACGCCGTTCCCGGTGTTGACGTTCTCCCCGAGAGCGAGCCCGACGTTGCCCTCGCTGGCGAGGCTGGGCCCGTGGGCGGCACTGGAGAAGATACTGGCCGACGCAGCCGAGGCGAGCCCGGCGCACACAAACATCGCGATCACGTTCTTCATCATGGCTCTCTCCGGAATCGCCCGGTTCCCCGAACGATTCATGCACATTGAACCCCATAACGTGGGGTATCGCGCAGGGTCTTGTCATCCTGCGTCAGCAGGGTCTTCGCAAAAGCGCGATTCGTCAACCATTTTTCAGGAAAACAGATCGAATATGAGGTGATTTTGCTCAAATTGTGGGTTTATGCCCGGGTGAAATCATCCAAATTACAAGGGGTTTCCTCTTGTGTATCGGACTGAATCCAAGTGGAATTATGGGGCCTGCCCAAGGGCGATCTGCGCCATTCGGCGGGTTCGTGCGCGGGGCGCGAGCGGCTGAGGCGAGGGGTGACTTGGGGACCGATCGCGGAGGCGGAGCCGGGGCGTTCTAGAGTGCTGGCATGAGCAGTGTGCAGCCCGTTGATGTGACGCCGAGGACGCCCGACGCCGGCGTCGCGTTCCAGCAGTGCATCCACCCGTCGTGTGCCGCCCGGTACCCGGTGCACCGTGTGCTGACGGCTTGCCCGTCGTGCGGGAGCCTGCTGGACGTGGGGTACGACTGGGCGGCGAACACGCCGCGGGATTTCCGCCTGTTCGAACTCCGCAGCGGGACGCGCGGGTCGCGCGAGGCGGCCGGGCTGGCGGCGACGCGGGCGGCTCTGGACTTCTCCGGTGTCTGGCGCTTCCGCGACCTCCTGCCGTTTTACGAGGACGAGACGCAGATCGTCACCGTCGGCGAAGGGCGGACGAACCTCCAGCGGGCCGACCAGCTCGCGTGCGAGCTCGGGTTTGATCTCGAGAACGGCGGGCGGCTGTTCCTGCAGTACGAAGGGTTCAACCCGAGCGGGTCGTTCAAGGACAACGGCATGTGCGCCGCGTTCACGCACGCGCGGATGGTCAACGCGCAGCGCGTCGCGTGCGCGAGCACGGGGAACACCAGCGCGAGCCTGGCGATGTACGCCGCCCTCGCGGGGATCGCGTGCTACGTCTTCATCGGCGAGGGGAAGATCGCGTACGGGAAGCTGAGCCAGGCGCTGGAGTACGGGGCGAAGACGCTGCAGGTCGCGGGGGATTTCGACGCGTGCCTGGCGCGCGTGCGGGAGATCGCCGACACGCGCCCGGAGCTGGGCGTGTACCTGATGAACTCGGTGAACCCGTTCCGGCTCGAGGGTCAGAAGACGATCATGTACCGGATCCTCGAGGGGCTGGACTGGGAGCCGCCGGACTGGATCATCGTGCCGGGTGGAAACCTGGGGAACTCCAGCGCGTTCGGGAAGGCGTTCGCGGAGCTGAAGGCGCTGGGGCTGATCCAGAAGATCCCGCGCCTGGCCGTCATCAACGCGCACGGCGCGCGCACGCTGGATCGGATGGTCAACGAGCTTGGGGTGAAGTGGCGTGTGCCGGGGCGCGAGCCGGGGGACTTCGATCACGCGGCGGTGGATGCGGAGTTTCGGCGGATGGATGCGGCTGGCGAGCGAGCGCACACGGTCGCGAGCGCGATCGAGATCAACCGCCCGGTGAACCTGTCCAAGTGTCTGCGGGCGCTGGACGTGATGGACGGCGTCGTGCGCTCGTTCGATGACGAAACGATCGTGGAGCACAAGGCGCTGGTGGGGCGCTGGGGCTTCGGGTGCGAGCCGGCGAGCGGGGCGAGCGTCGCCGGGGCGCGGGCGCTGATGCGCGAGGGGCTGATCGCGCCGACGGATACGGTGGCGTGTGTGCTGACGGGGCACCTGCTGAAGGACCCGGACGTGACGGTGGGGTATCACACGGGGATCGACACGAAGGCGGTGCAGGCGGACATGAGCGCGCGGGGTGTGGGCGCGACGCCGACGGGGCGGCACAGCAACCGCCCGGTGCGCGTGGCCGACGAGCTGGAGGCGATCATCGCGGCGATGGGGATCGTGTCGGCGTAGACTCGGCGTGCACATGGACGATGTCGCGAGCGTGCGGACGTTCGCGGCGAGCGAGCTCGCGGGTGCGGTGGCCGAGCGGTTGAAGGCACGCGACTTGAAATCGCGCAGACTCGAAAGAGTCTCGGGGGTTCGAATCCCTCCCGCACCGTTTTCTCCCTGCTAATCTGCGCCTGACAGCAAGGAGTCGGAGCGGCAGCGAAGGGAGGAAGAGGCCAGTCGCCAGGTTCAATAAATATTATACTTTCGAATCGTATGCTTTTCGAATTTTACCAAGTAAGGCTGCAGGTATGACGTAGCCTATTTTCGAAACATGCTGGACAGCCGCATATGGTTTATTGCGAGTGCCAACTGGTGCACCGATCTCTTCCTCGATATCATTGTCTAGGATTACTGTGTCGCCCAATAGACGGTTAACTTCATCTTCAATTTTTCTGCTCGAAATGTCCGCCGAGGCTATGGCGTCTTGACTCTTACACGATTGATGATCCCTGTCATAGATTGCGCAATATGGGATCGCGAATTTATTCAGAAGACGAATGTATAAGGGCATCGAATCCTTTGAGCCGCAATCAATAATTGTGTAATCGTAGCGATATACCCCGATTTCCTTCGCCAATAGCGGAATTACTGTCGAGTCTGTTGCGCCCTCGACTAGTAGTACTCTCGCAGCAAAGAACAGTTCGCCACGATCTGGATTGATCCAGTAGGCCAGATTAAAATTCTTTTTTGCATCTCCATCGAAGAGTTCTTCGGTGCACTGCCTGATTTTGCTGCCAGCCGCCTCACTCTCTTTTGTAACTATATAAATTGATTTGTATCGTTCAACATCGATTAGGCCGGCCGAATGAGTGCAAAGGAGTACTTGGCTACCGCTTTCTGCAAGTTCTACAAAGGAATCGAATAGTGCACGCTGGGCTTGAGGATGCAGGTAGAGTTCAGGCTCTTCGAATATAAAATAGCGTGATTTTGACGATCTTCGCCCACCTTCTTTGCCCCCATCTTGCTGGGTGTCTTCAATTGACCTGTTTGCGATTACCTGCACAAGCGCGACAGTAAGGGCACGCTGAAGTCCGTGTCCTTTTCGTCTTATGTCCGTCCTTACCCCATCATCGATCCACACCTGGGTATTGGCCCGAAACACGCTTTCTATATCGGGCGGCGCCACTTCTATGTCAACGGTCGCACCCCACGCTCGCAATTCACGAGTCAGTTCCTCCTCGAAATCTGCTAGTTGCTCAGGACGGTTCTTGTTGGGTTTCCCATCTGAATCGACCTTATTCAATGTCGCAAATAGTCCTGCAAGTCGCGTACGAGTTTCTTTCCAATCGACATTTTGCTCAGACATCAGGAAGATTACTTCGGAAAACAACTTCCCAAACGCACTTGAATCTTTTGTGGAGAAGTCGTCAGACGCTTCCTTTACAGCAGGAATGAAGAACACATCGCCAAAAATTCCCTTTGCAACATTCTTCAAGCCGAGAAAGTTTGCGTCTTCGAGTTCGAAGGTGAATCCCAAATCGTTATAATTTGCGTCTATGTAAGCTTGTTGCGCGTTGAGGACCATTTGCTTTGTAAGGCGTCCCCCATCTGGTAAATAAGGGTGCAGCGGCAAACTCTCCGCTACTTCGCGTGTTGTATACGCGGACGCATTGCCTTCTCGAAGCCACTCATCATTTGGGCTTTGAATATACCCGCGATATTCAAAGCCCCCACCCATATATGCTGTCTTTCGGACGATTATACAATTACCCGATGTCAAATATTTCCTAAAAGTAATTCTATCTTGTTCGTCGAGATCGCAAAACGTGAGTTCGACGAAGAGCTCGGTTGCCCCATAATTGAAATCGAGATCCTGATGTTTGAGTTCACCAAAGAAAAACAGAATGGCAGACAGTAGATTCGACTTTCCGTGATTGTTCTGCCCGATGATAACCATTAGGGCGTTAGCGTCAGCCTCGACTGACTTTATGGAACGCCAATTCTCTACTTTTATCTTTTGTATTCGCATGGGCACAACCTTGCTCAGTAACCTAGCATGAAAATGGACCAGCGTCAATCGCACGGGCGGGACGCCCGTGCCACGGGGTTTACCGGCGCGGGTTGCGCCCGGTCGGCCGTGGGCGGCGTGGCGGTTGGCGTCCCGTGGGCTCGTCTTCGTCGTGCTCGGCGTTGGGGTCGTCGCGTTCGGGCGTGTGGTGTTCGTCTTCGGCGTGGGAGTGATCGCGGGTTGCGGGTATGGGTGTATGGGGGGGCTGGGCGTCGGGGTCTCGGGCGAAGACGATTCGGCCGGCGGAGGTCTGGATGGCGCTGACGACGACGAGTTCGACGCGCTCGCCGATGCGTTCGGCGCCCTGTTCGGCGACGACCATGGTGCCGTCTTCGAGGTAGCCGACGCCTTGTCCGGGCTGCTCGCCGGGGCGGACGAGTTCGATGCGGACGAGTTCGCCGGGGATGACCGGGCCGCGCATGGCGGCGGCGACGTCGTGCAGGTTGAGCACCTCGGCGCCCTGGATCCCGGCGACGCGGACGAGCCCGGCGTCGGTGGTGACGATGATGCCGGGCATGTCCTTGGCGAGGGCGACGAGCATCTGGTCGACGCCGGTGCCGGGGACGGAGCGCTCGTCGAGCACCGCGTCCACACCCGCGAGGCGCTGGAGGCGCGCGACCATGTCGAGCCCGCGCCGCCCGCGTTGGCGCTTGGTGCGGTCGGCGCTGTCGGCGAGGGTCTGGAGCTCGTTGACGACGAAGCCGGGGATGATGAGCTGACTCTGGACGAGCCCGGTCTGGGCGAGATCGACGATGCGGGCGTCGATGAGGGCGGAGGAATCGAGCAGGAGCGGGCGCGGGCCGCGGATCTGCTTGGCGAACTCGACATAGGGGATGACCAGTCGGAAATCGTCCTGCGTCTGGAGGACGGTGGAGATGCCGAGGTAGGCGAGGCAGATGCCGATGAGGAGCTTGAGGGCGTCGACGACCTCGGTCTGGGCGAACTCGTAGCTGCGGGCGAGGACGTCGACGACGACGCCGATGGCGGCGGTGACGAGCATGGCGCCGAGGAGCCCGAAGAGGATGCTGAAGAGGGTGGAGATTTTTTTCTGCGGCGTGAGGATGTCGATCGCGATCGCGAAGAGCCCGGCGATCGCGGCGACGGCGAGGGTGACGGGCCATCGCTGGGTGAGGATGTCGGGGACGGCCGAATCCCCGCCGCGGTAGATGGTCAGGAGGGTGACCGTCGCGAGCAGGACGATGAACGCCAGGCGGAGGACGCGGAGCAGGGCGTGGCGCTGGCGATGCTGGATCTCGACCGGGGAGAGCTCGGCGTGTGCAGGGTTGGCGTGGTTGGTGGCGGTGTCGGTGGGTGGCATCCTGGTTGGAGTGTACTCCGGGGGCGTTGGAGCGCTGGAAATCGGGCAGTGGCGGGGCTGGGGTGCGGTTTGAGCGGGGCGCGGGAGGGTGTGGGCTTGGGGCTATGATGGGCTTCGCTGGTGGGGGGGGCGGGTGCGTCGTCTGGGTCGGCGGCCGGGCCCGGTGCACGGGTGGCCCGTGAACCTGGTCAGGGCTTGACCGCAGCAGCCATAAGCGGCCGTCGCCCGGTGCCGCCGGTGTCCTGGCCGCCGACCTTGACGACGCGCCTCCCCCCGCTTGCCCTGTGGACGCTCGTGCCCGCGATGCCGCAAGACCACGGACCTCCCGACGACGCGTGGATACCACCCCCGATCGCGCCCGAGGCCCGCGAGATCGCGCGAGCCGTGCTGGAGGCGTACGGGCGCGGGCTGTTCCCGATGGCCGACGCTGAGGACGACCGCCAAGCCGCGGGCGGGCTGGACACGCTGGCGTGGTACGACCCGGACCCGCGGGGCGTGCTGCCGATCGGGGCGGGGTTCCGCGTGGCGCGTCGGCTGGAGCGCACGCTGCGCTCGGGCGTCTTCCGGTTCACGAGCGACCTGGCGTTCGACGCGGTGGTGCACGCGTGCGCGACGGCCCCGCGCGACGGCGGGTGGATCGACGAACGCATCTTCGCCCTGTTCCACCTCATGCACCGGTGCGGGCACGCGCACAGCGTCGAAGCGTGGCGCGCGATCGAGACCATCCCCGGGCACGAACGCGGGCTGGCGCTCATCGATCCGGCGCTCGGCGGCGTGCGCGTGTTCGACGGCATCGCCCACGCGCTCGTCGGCGGGCTGTACGGGCTCGCGCACCGCGGGCTGTTCGCCGGCGAGAGCATGTTCCACCGCGCGGACCTCGGCGGGACCGACGCGGGCAAGTGCTGCCTCGTGCTGACCGAACGCCAACTGCGCGAAGGCGGGTTCGTGCTGTTCGATACCCAGATGTGCACGAGCGTGACCGAGGCGTTCGGGTGCGCGTGGGTCTCGCGCCAGGCGTACCGCGCCATGCTGCGCGAGGCGATGGGCGGTGCGGGGGTTTGGGGGCGAGGTGGGGCGATGGGCGTTGGTTTCTGATCCGCATGGTTGAACGAAGAACTGCATGAAGAAGATGAGTGTGGGGAGCCCGGAAAAGCTGCGCGTTTCCGGGGCACTGAGGGGTTGGTCGGGGGTTGCGGGGCTGCGGGGCTGCGGGGCTGCGGGGCTGGCGTGAAGGACAACGCCCGCGCCTCCTCCGGGCGCGGGCGTTGCTTGATTGCGAGTTTTGGAGCGCGTTCAGCGCGGGCCGGGGGCTTGGCCCGGGCGTGCGCCGGGGCGGCGTTGGGGGCGCTGATCTTCGGCGTCGGGGCCCTCTCGCTCGATCGCGTCGGCTCGGACGACGATGCGCATCAGGCGCGTGATCGCCTGGTGGCGCTGCTCCGGCGTCAGCGGTTCGAGACGCTCGTGGAATCGCTCCGGCAGGGCGAGGGCTTGGAGCTGCGCGTCGCTGACGGGGCCTTCGACGCGGGCGAGTCGGGCGCGGATGGGGGCGTGCTGGGCGCGATCGGGGCCGAGGAAGAGCTGGGTGAGCCGCATCGCGCGCTGCTCGGGCGGGATGAGGAGGATGCGTTCGCGTGCGCCCTCGGGCAGGGGGAGGTCGCGGACTTCGTCGTCGCTGACGATGCGTCCGCCGCGGCTGACGCCGTCGCCGCCGAGGCGCGGGTCGCCGGGGCGTGCGTCGCCGGGGCCGCGTTGGATCTCGGCGAGCCGATCCATCTCCGCGGCGATGACGCGCCGGAGCTCGCCCCGCTGCGCGTCGTTCAGCAGCGCGACGACCTCGGCGTGAGTCGGGCCGGGCGTGGGGGCTTCGCGCTGGATCTCGTCCAGGCGCTCCCGCGCGGCTTCGAACGCGGCCTGCTCCTCCGGTGTGCGTTCGCGTCCGCGGGGCGGGCGCATCGCTTCGCGCAGCTCGCGCACTTCCTCCGCACGCTCGATCCGCGAGCGGCGCACGGCCGTCGCGTAGCCCTCCAGCATGTCGCCGATCGCGACGCTCTGCTCGGGCGTCAGACGCAGGGTTTCCGGGAGCTCGGGCGAGGAGAGGTGTTGCACGGCTCGGAGGAACATGGGGTGCGGGATCTGCTGCGGGCCGCGACGGGCGCCGTCCATGCCCTCGCCGCCGAAGGCGGGATCGGTGAGCGGGACGGCTCGATCGTCCACGCGCGGGCCGGACATGGGGTCGCGCTGGGGATCACGTTGGGGATTGCGTTGCGAGCGATCGGCTTCCGGCCCGCGTTCACGGGCGCGCTGGCGGTCCCGCATGCGCTCGGGGGGCGGGGGTGGTGCGGGGTCGTCGAAAGCCGCGGCGTGGGCGGGTCGCGGCGGGGGGGCTTGGGCGAACGCGGGCGACGCGGCGAGCGTGAACAACAGGGCGGCGGCGGGCGCGAGGCCGGCAACGGTCGTGGGCAGCTTGCGGGGCATGCGGTGATCCTCCTCGGGAAAACGCGTGTGATCGACGCCCGGCCTAACGTCGCTTGGCGGCGGGGCTTGCCGAAGCGGACCGGGTATTTTCGACCGCCCGCGCCCGCCGGGACACCCCGGGCGAACCCTGGACCAACCGCCCGGCTTCAGCCTGCTCGGGCGATCGGGCGGGGCGTGAAGCCGCGTTGGAGAGGCGCTGGATGCACAAGAACGATGTTCGGGACGCGCTGCGGGGGGTGACTGGGCCGGGGGCCGAGAAGGGGCTGGTCGCGGCGGCTGCGGTGGAATGGGTCGCGTCGTGCGACGGACAGGTTTCGGTCCGGCTGCACATGCCGGCGTGCTCGGGCGAGGCGGACTACGTCGGCGTCAGCGAACGCGCGGGCGAAGCGATCGCGCGCAAAGCCGCGGGCATGGGCGAGAAGGTCGAATCGCTCACCATCGAGTTCGTGGACCGCGCGGGCGCGGTGCTCTTCACCGCGCGCGGCGGGGCGAACGCGCCGAAAGAAGACCACGCCGGCGCGAGCGCGACGGCGGCTTCCGGTTCGGCATCAGCATCAACTTCGGCATCGCCTGGGCATCGACCGATCCCCGGGCTGCGCGAAGGTGGCAGCGGGTCGGGGGGATCCGAATCTCGCGCGCCCAAGGCGCAGGACGGTTCGAGCGGGTTGCCGGGCGTGCGCCACGCGATTGCGGTGGGGGCGGGCAAGGGTGGTGTCGGGAAGTCGTCGGTCGCGGTGAACCTGGCGGTGGGCTTGGCGCGCCGTGGTCACAGCGTGGGGCTGATGGACGGGGATATCTACGGGCCGAGCCTGCCGACGATGCTGGGGCTCGAGGCGATGGAGCAGGTGGTTCGGGAGGGGTTGCTGCAGCCGTATCTGGTGCACGGTGTGAAGGCGATCACGATCGGGAAGCTTGTGGACCCGGAGAAGCCGCTGATCTGGCGCGGGCCGATGGCGCACGGGGCGTTCAAGCAGCTGACCGAGCAGACGCAGTGGGGCGAGCTGGAGTATCTGATTGTCGACCTGCCGCCGGGGACGGGGGACGTATCGCTGACGATGGCGCAGACGCTGAAGCTGACGGGTGCGGTGGTGGTGTGCACGCCGCAGAAGGTGGCCCAGGACGACGCGGTGCGTGCGGCGCGGATGTTCCAGCAGCTCGGGATCGATGTGCTGGGCGTGGTGGAGAACATGAGCCACTTCGTGGCGGACGACATGGACCCGCCGCGGAGCTACGACATCTTCGGGCGCGGTGGGGCGCAGATGATGGCGCAGCGTCTGGGTCTGCCCTTCCTGGGCGAGGTGCCGATCACGCCGGCGCTGCGCGCCAACAGCGACCGGGGCGACCCATCGGCGAACTTCGACAGCGGCGGGGCGCTGGCGGCGGCACTGGAAGGGCTGGTTTCGAACCTGGAGAGCCAGGTCGCGCTCGCGAGCCTCCGCCAGGGAACGGCCCGCCCGACGCTCACGATCCGGTAGAGAGCGATCCCTGTCGCGTCCGAGAACCCGCGCGGGGTGAGGCGTCGTAGAGAGAGACGTCGCGGGGGGCCGATACGGGCTTCCGGGCGATGCCGCCCGGGGCACGATTGCCATGGCGCACACAACGACCGATCTCAGCCCGGAACTCCGCGAGCACATGCAGCGGATCAAGGCCCGCGCGATCGAGTACGGGCTCGATTTCTTTGAGGTCGTGTTCGAGGTGCTCAGCTTTGACACCATGAACCAGATCGCCGCGTACGGCGGGTTCCCCGTCCGCTACCCGCACTGGCGATGGGGCATGGCGTACGAGGATCTCTCCAAGCGCGACGCGTATGGCATGGGACGCATCTACGAGATGGTCATCAACAACGACCCGTGCTACGCGTACCTGCAAGAGTCCAACAGCGTCACCGATCAGAAGCTCGTGATGGCCCACGTCTACGGGCACGCCGACTTTTTCAAGCACAACCTCTGGTTCAGCAAGACCGACCGCAAGATGATGGACCAGATGGCGAACCACGCGACGCGCGTGCAACGCCATATCGATCGCCACGGGGGCGAGACGGTCGAGCGGTTTCTCGATGACTGCCTCGCGATCGAGCACCTGATCGATCCGCACTCGGTCTTCATGCAGCGATCGGCAAAACGCGGCGAGCGCGCCGAAGACGACGGCCCGAGCGGGAAGCTGCCCGCGAAGGACTACATGGACCCGTTCATCAACCCGCCGGCGGCGCTGGAGCGCGAGCGCTCGGCGGCGAAGGCGGCGGCCGAGCGTCAGAAAGCCCGCTTCCCGGCCGAGCCGACGCGGGACGTGCTCGCGTTCCTGCTGCGTCACGCGCCGCTGGAGGACTGGCAGTCCGACGTGCTCGGGATCGTGCGCGACGAGGCGTACTACTACGCGCCGCAGGCGCAGACCAAGGTGATGAACGAGGGCTGGGCGACCTACTGGCACAGCAAGCTGATGACCGAGCACTTTCTGGAGGCGAGCGAGATTATCGATTACGCCGAGCAGCACTCGGGCGTGGTCTTCATGCCGCCGGGCGGGTTCAACCCGTACAAGATCGGCGTCGAGCTTTGGAAAGACATCGAGCGCCGGTGGGACCGCGGGCAGCACGGGCCCGAGTGGGAGCGACTGGACGACCTGGGCGCCAAGGCTCGCTACGACGACGGCTCCATGCAGGGGCGGAAGAAGATGTTCGAGATCCGGAGCATCTACAACGACGTGAGCTTTATCGACGAGTTCCTGACGCCGGAGTTTGTCGAGCGCCACAAGATGTACCAGTACCGGCGGGATCCGCACACGGGGCAGCTGCGCGTGGTATCGCGCGATTTTGAGCGGATCAAGCAGACGCTGCTCTACCGGCTGACGAACATGGGGCAGCCGTTCATCTACGTGGTGGACGCGAACTACCGCAACCGGGGCGAGCTTGTGCTCCAGCACCAGTGGACGGGGCTGGAGGTGGACGCGGGCAAGGGCGTGGAGGTGCTTCGCGCGCTGCGCCGGCTCTGGGGCCGCCCGGTACACCTGCTCGCTCGCGTGAACGAGGAGATGACGTTGATCTCGATGGAAGACATCGGCAGCGAGGCGAAGCGCGAGAAAATCAGCGACTCGACCGCAACCCCGGCGCACGAGGTCTAGCGCGCCCGAGCTACAGCAGCACGCCCGTCAGCAGCACGATCGCGACGGAGAAGTAGATCAGGAGCCCCGTGACGTCCATGAGGGTCGCGACCATCGGCGCGCTCATCGCGGCCGGGTCGAAGCCGAGCTTTTCGAGCAGCAGCGGGAGCAGGCTCCCCAGAGCCGCAGCCCAGATCACGTTCGACACCACCGCGAGCCCGATCGCGAGGCTGACCCGCGTCGGCGCGTCGTTGGCGCCGATATTGAAAATCTGCACGATCACCGCGGCGAGCCCCGCGAGCGAGCCCATCAGCAGACCCAGGCAGACGCCGGTGATCATCTCCCGGCGCAGCACGCGCCCCCACTCCCCCGGCTCCAGCTCGCGCAGCGCCAGCGCACGGATCACCAAGCTCGACGCCTGCGTGCCGGTGTTCCCACCAGTGCTGATGATCAGCGGCACAAACAACGCCAGGATCACCACCGCGTCCAGGTGCCCCTCGAAAAAGCTCAGCGTCACGAGGCTCAGGCTCTGGCACAGGAAGAGCGCAACCAGCCACGGCGCGCGCTTGCGCAGCATCTCGAACGGGCCGGTCTGCATGTATGGGCGCGTCAGCGCCACGACCGCGCCCTGCTTCTGGAAGTCCTCGGTCGCTTCCTCTTCCGCGACGTCCGCGACGTCGTCGTGGGTCACGATGCCCACGAGCATGCCTCGGCTGTCGACCACCGGCAGGGCCGTCCGGTCGTAGCGGGACATCAGGCGGACCGCTTCCTCCTGGTCGTCGGTTGCCTGCAGAACCAGCTCGTTCCCCTCGGTGATCGACTCGATCGTCGCGTCGGGGTCGGCCAGCAGCAGCTTGCGAATGTGCAGGTCGTCCACCAGGCGCCCGTCGTCATCCACGACGTAGACCCAGTGCACCGTTTCCGCGTCCTGCCCGTATCGGCGGATGTGCTCCAGCGCGCGACGAACCGTCCACGAACGCTTCACGCGCACGTAGTCCGGCGTCATCAATCGCCCGACGCTCTCCTGCGGGTAGCCCAGGATCAGCTGCGTCTGGCGACGGTTCTCCGGGCTCAGGCTGCTGACCAGGCGCGTCGCGACCTCGGCCGGGAGCTCGTCGAGCAGAGCCGCCCGGTCGTCCAGGTCCATGCTCTCGACGATCCGCAGCGCGCCCTCGGCGCCCAGGTCGTCGATCAGCCCTTCCTGAACCTCCGGCTCCAGGTGCGCAAACACCTCCGCCGCCCGGTCCCGCGGGAGCAGGCGGAAGACGACCGCCGCCTGATCGGGCTCCAACTCCTCAATCAGGTCCGCGAGGTCCGCCTCGTGCAACTGGAGCAGAGCCGAGCGCAGGTCGGCGTAGTGCCCGCTCTTGAGCAGCTCGGCGATCTCGGGCTGAAGGAGTTGGGTCGTCGGCGTCGCCACGGGAGCATCGTACCGGGCCCGGCGCGTCCCCGGCGCGGGCTCGCGCCGCTACAGAATCCGCGTCGAACGCGGGTAGCTGCCCAGGACGACCAACTCCTTACAGTGCGTCCGGGCCTCGTCGATCGCGCGGGCGACCGGCTCGTCGTCGCGGTGACCCTGGGCGTCGATGAAGAACGTGTACTGCCAGTTCGTCCGCCCACTCGGGCGCTTGTCGATGTGCGTCAGGTTGATCGCGTGCTTCTCGAACACCCCCAGCACGCGGACCAGCGCGCCCGGCGTGTCGGCGGTGTCGAACATGATCGACGTCTTGTCGTCCCCCGTCCGCCCGGCGCTCTGGCGGCTCAGGACGAAAAACCGCGTGATATTGTTCGGGTTGTCCTCGATCTTCTCGAACAGCACGTTCAGCCCGTAGATGCTCCCGGCGAGGACCGAGCCGATCGCCGCCGAGCCCGCGGGCGCGCCGATCGAAGCCGCGAGCTTGTCCTCTTCCAGCGCGATCTGCGCCGCCCGGCTCGAGCTGGGCGCCGCGACCAGCTCCGCCTGCGGGTACTGCGTCGCGAGCCACTTTCGGCACTGGGTGAAGACCTCGGGCTTGGAGTGGATCCGGCGCACCGAAGCCGGGGCGCAGTTCGCCAGCAGCGCGTGGTGAATATTGATCTGCACCTCGGCGTAGACGCGGACCTCGTCGCACGTCTCCTTCAGCGCGTCGAGCGTCTCGACGATTCCGCCGCCGGTGGAGTTCTCGATCGGCACCAGCCCGTAGTCCACGTGACCGCGGCGCACCTCCGTGAACACGCCGCCGATCTCGTGCAGGTCGTCGTACTCGACGCTCTGCCCGAACTGGCGCGTCGCGGCGTAGTGCGAGTGCGACCCCGGGGGGCCCAGGTACCCGATCCGCAACGGCTGCTCCAGCGCGAACGAGCCGCTCATGATCTCCTTGTACACCGCCTCGATCGTGCGCGCCGGCAGCGGCCCGGTGCTGAACCCCAGAACACGCTCCAGCACCCGCGCCTCCCGGTGGGGCGCGTAGATCGGCAGCCCGTCCCGCTGCTTCACCCGCCCCACGTCCTGCACCAGCGACGCCCGCTCGTTCAGCAGGCGGACGAGGCTCTCGTCGAGCTCGTCGATCCGTCGGCGCAGCTCGTTCAGGGCGGCGTCCTGGGCGGCGGTCGCGGGGTCGCGCTGGGCGGCCGTCGGGTCCGCGTCGGGCGCGCTGGCGGCATGGGGTTGGGTCGGATCGGTCACGCGGGGTCTCGCAGGAAAAACGGCACGGGATGGACGGCGCGGGATCGTTGGCGCGACGCCCGGCGTCGTCGCCCCCTGACCTCGGCCGGGCGGGCCCGGGGCATGCGTCCGCCTCGCGCAAGCCCTGCGGGTTGTGCGGATTAATCCCCAGTTATGGGTTGGTCCTGCGTGTTATGCCGGGCCCGGTTTGTGTGAAGATGCGTCACGACCGGGGCGATCGCGCCGGGAGCCGCCCCCTTCGGGCATGCGAACGGGTAGATGGTGGTTGGCAGCCGATATAGTCGAGGCTCGGGACTCGGGGCGTCGGGCGAGGGGTTTAGTCTTCGGATGCGTGCGCGCGGATCGACAGCATCAAGCCTGCGGAACGCGCTGCGAGCGGGCGTTGGGATGGTCGCGCGCCGCCTCGGCGTGCCGGGTGCGGTTCTCGCGTTCGCGTGCGCCATGCTGCCCGGGCGGGCCGTGCGCGCGCAGGACGGGTGGGACGACTGGGTCCGCCCGGCGTCGCCGCCGCCGCCCAGCGGGCGTCGCCCGGATCGCCAACCGCCCCCGGAACCTGTGCCGAGCCACGCCGAGCCTGTTGTCGAAGCTCCTCCACCGCCGTCTTCACCCCAGGCGGGTGACGCGATCGATGCGGATGCCGCGGGCGAGGGCGTGGAGGCGGCGGCTCAGCTCGGCGAGGGGGCGTGGAACGAGGCGATCGAGGCGGCCGGCTCGTTCGGCGCGCGCGTTAGCGGGTGGATGGAAGGCCCGGCCGAGTTCCAGGTGCTGCTCGGGCTGCTGATCCTCGCCGGGGTCGGGTTGTGGCTGTTCGGGGCTCGCCTGGCGCGGGCGATGTTCATCGTGCTCGGCTTTGTGCTGGGGGCGGCGCTCGGGTTTGTGCTGATGCCGGTCTTCGGGCCGGACGTGATCGAACGCATCCCCTCGCCCTACATCGGGTTCGCGGGCGGGTCGATCCTCGGGATGATCGCGGCGGCGATCATCTTCCGGTTCGCGATCGCGCTCTCGTCGGCGTTGGTCTTCGCGGCGGCCGGGGTGCTCGCGACCAGCCTCTACATCGACCGCTACGGGCTGCCCGACACCCCCGGGTTCGCGCAGGTGGCCCAAGCCGCCCCGGAAGACTCCGTGGCAACGCCTCGCGCCCGCTTGGAGCAGGGCGTGCTCGAAGTCCCCCTGCGGTTCGACATGCGTCTGCCCTCGCTCGGCGGCAGCGCCGACGCGCGCGACCGGGGCGAGCATGCCGACGCGGCGGGCGAAGACGGCGAGGCGCGGACAACGCTCGCGGCTCAGACGCGCTCGGCGATCGCCAGCGGCGGGGCCGAGGCGGGCGCGGTCTGGCGATCCGTCGCGCCGAAGGAGCGGTTCGTGCTCGCCGGAGCGGGCGTGATGAGTGCCGTGCTCGGGCTGCTGATCGGGCTGTGCATGCCCAAGCGGTCGGCGATCTTTGTGACCGCGCTCGCCGGCTCGGGTGTCTGGCTGCTCGGGCTTGCCCTCGCGGCGGGCACGGCTCAGCTCACCCTCCCGAGCGTTCTGGGCGAAGACCCGGCGGCACGCCTCATCCTCTGGGGCGTCGTCGCCCTGGTCGGCATGGGCGGGCAGGTGATCGTGACCAAGCGAGCCGTCGCACCGACGCCGGCGGCCGCGGCGGCGTAGGCGAGAACGTCGGAACCCAACAGCTCGAAACGCAGAACTCGGAGCCCGGAACTCGGATCGGAGCTTGATCCGGGCGGTGGGGTTTACTGCCCGAGTCCTGCCGACTGCGCTTCGCGCTCGACGAACGGGGGGCGTCCGGCGGCTTCGAGGTAGTCCTGCGCCTGGGCGGCGGTCATCGGGGCGTAGGTGCCGGCTTTCTCGGCGGCGGGGATCAGCCCGCCCGCGGCCGCCGTCAGCACGATCACGCCGCCCGTCGCGACCACAGCCGCCACGCGACGCGCAGGCAGCGGCGTCTCGCGCAGCTTCTCGCCCCGCGGGTCCGGGTCGGCGAGCAGCGCGTTGTTCACGAACCGCAGGTAGTAGAACGCCGCGATCGCCGAGTTCACCGCAAGCACAAGCACCAGCGGGATCTCCCCGGCCGCGATCCCGCTGGTGAACAGCGGCACCTTGCCGAAGAAGCCGAGCAGCGGCGGCAGCCCGAGCAGACCGAGACTGCTGATCACGATCACCCACCCCAGCACGGGCTTGGTCTTGCAGAGGCCCTTGAGATCGTCGATGTGGTCGGCTTCATCGGGCTCGGTCGTCTCGCCGCGGTCGTGCTCGAGGCAGGCGACGACGGCGAACGCGCCGATGTTCATGACGCCGTAGGTCAGCAGATAGAACAGCACGGCCGCGAGCCCGTTCTGCGTGAACGACCCGTTGCCCGGGCCGGCGATGAGCCCGACGATCATGTACCCCGAGTGCGCGATGGAGGAATAGGCGAGGACGCGCTTGATGCTGGTCTGGAGCAGGGCGAGCGTGTTGCCGACGGTCATCGTCAGAGCCGCGAGGATCCAGAGCACCACGCGGACCTCGGGCGGGAGCGATGAGCCGTCGAGCCCGTGCGTCCACCCGACCGCGGCGAGGATCGCCAGCAGCGCGAGGAACCCGGCCGTCTTGGGCACGAACGCGAGGAACGCGCCCACCGGGGCGGCGGCACCTTGGTAGACGTCGGCGGTGTAGAAGTGCATCGGCACCGCGGCGATCTTGAACGCGATGCCCAGGATGCTCAGCACGATGCCAGCCGTCGCGATCGGGTTCAGCCCGTTCGCGGCGAAGTAGGCGTGCATCTCGGTCAGGTTGGTCGTCCCCGCCCCGCCGTAGAGCAGCGCGAACCCGTAGAGGAAGATCGCCGCCCCGAGCGCGCCGAGGAAGAAGTACTTGACGCCCGCTTCCTGGCTCCGTGTGCCACGGGTGGAGATCGTGACCATCACGTACGTCGGCAGGCTCGTCAGCTCCAGCGCGAGGAAGAGCCAGATCAGATCATCGGCCGAGGCGCAGAGCATCAGACCCGTCATGCTGAACAGGAAGAACGCGTAGAACTCGCCGCGCGTGGAACGGAGCGGGTCGTAGCGCCGACGCCCGGCGGCGATCGCGTTTTCTTCGGCGCGGTCCACCGTGCCCGCCGAGAGCAGCAGCAGCAGCAAGCCGATGATCGCGATCAGCCCCTTCGCGTAGGGCATCATCTCCGGGAGCAGCGGCGTCGCGACCGTCGGCGTCAGCGAGGCGATGATCCCCGCGAGCCCGATCGAAACCCCAGCGACCACGCCCGTGATGCGGCGCAGCTCCGCGCTCGGGCTCAGCCCGAGCAGCATCACGACGCACGTCCCGAGGAACAGGATGATCTCGGGCCAGAGCAGGGCGAGCTTCTCGGTCACGGTTGGAACTCCCCGGCGGGGTCGGCTTCGCGCGTGTCGGGCGCGGGGTCGGCGGTCTGGTAGATGTCCACGATTCGCGCCACCGGCGCCTCGATCGCGTCCAGCACCGGCGAGGGGTACAGCCCCAGCACCAGGCACCCCACCGCGAGCGGCGCCAGCGTCAGGATCTCCCGAGCGTTCAGGTCCGTCGGGAGCTTCGGCGCGTGCCCATCATCATCATCGTGATGGTCGTGACCCTCGGGCAGCACCAGCGGCCCGAAGCAGACCTTCCCGACCATGTACAGGATGTAAATCGCCGCGATGATCACGCCCGAACCGGCGGCGAGCGCGAACCACGGGCCCAGCGGCCCGGGCGTCGCGCCCGGCGTGTACGCCTTGCCCGCGGCGGCGGCCCAGGAGCTGTCGGCCTGGAACACGCCCATCATGCACATGAACTCGCTCACGAACCCGTTCAGACCGGGCAAGCCGACCGAGGCCATCGCGAAGAAGACCATGCACGTCGCCCAGATCGGCATCTTCGCCGCCAAGCCGCCTAGCTCGTGCATGCTCCGCGTGTGGTACCGCTCGTAGACCATGCCGATCAGCAGGAACAGCGCCCCGGTGCTGAGCCCGTGGTTGATCATGTAGAGCACCGACCCGCTGATCCCCGTCTGGTTCAGCGCGAACAGCCCCAGCACGCAGAAGCCCAGGTGGCTCACCGACGAGTACGCGACGAGCTTCTTCACGTCGTTCTGCACCCAGCAGATCAGCCCGGCGTACACGATCCCGATGATCGAGAGCACCGCGATCACCGGCGCGTAAGCCGCGACCGCCTCCGGCACGAACGGGAGCACGAACCGGAAGATCCCGTACGTGCCCAGCTTGAGCAGGACGCCCGCGAGGATCACCGAGCCGGCTGTGGGCGCTTCGGTGTGCGCCAGGGGCAGCCACGTGTGCACCGGGAACAGCGGCACCTTCACCGCGAAGCCCAGCAGCAGCGCCACCAGCACCGGCACCTGAGCCGACAGCGGCATCGTGCGAGCCGTCGTCGCGAGCGCGTCGATCGCGAAGGTCCATTCCCCGCCGGTGCTCCGTGCGTGGAACCACGCGACGTAGATCAGCCCCGCGAGGGCGATGATCGAGCCCGTGAACGTGTAGAGGAAGAACTTGGTCGCGGCTTTCTTGCGGTTGGTCGAGCCGAACAGGCTGATGAGCACGTACATGGGGATCAGCGTGAACTCGAAGCAGACGTAGAAGAAGACCAGGTCGCGGGCCGCGAACACGCCGACCATCGCCGTCTGAAGGATCAGCAGCCACGCGTAGTAGGTCCGCCGATCGGTGGTGATCGCCGACCAGCTTGCGAGCACGCAGATCGGCCCGAGCAGAGCCGTCAGCGCGATCAGCAGCAGACTGACCGAGTCCACCCCCACCGAGAGCGTGACGCCCAGCGAGGGGATCCAGTCGGCCGACGCCTTCAGCTGCATCACGTCAGCGTGGGTGTAATCGAACTGGAGCATCGCGAACAGCGCGACGACGCCGGCGGCGAGCGTGCCGACCAGCGCGATCGACCGCGCGTGCTCGGCCGGTCGCATCGCGACCAGAGCGGCGAACAACAGCGGCGCCAGGAGCAGCAGGTAGAGAATCACGAGCTCACCCCCGCGCCCACGGCCAGCAGCAGCACCACCAGCAGCACGAACGCCACGCCCGCGGCCGTCGCGGCGGCGTACCCCTGCAACTGACCGTGCTGCGACGGGCGCAACGCCGAGCCGATCAGACGCGGCAGCAGCCCGAACAGGTTCACCAAACCGTCCACAACCAGCTTGTCGAACACGTGGAACACGTGGCTGATCACACGCAGCGGCTTCACGATCACCATGTCGTACAGCTCGTCCACGCGCCACTTGTCCTGCGCCCAGACCGCGATCGGCCCGAGCCTCGGCACAAGGTTGTCCGCCAGGCTCCGCTCCGCCTCGGTCCGCTTCCAGTAGTGCAGGTAGAACGCCACGCCGATCCCGATCAGCCCGACCACCGCCGAGACGTAGTACATCGCCTTATGCGGGTCGAACCCGAAGAACGTGCCCTTGGCTTCGGGCGTGCCGGTGGTCGCGGTGAACACCGCGGCCCGGTGCGAGCCGTCGGCGGCATAAATCTGCTGAGCCGTCGAGGCCTTCAGCATCCCGTCCACCCAGCCCTTATCACCCACGAAGTACAGACCGGCCGCCAGGATCGACGCGATCGCCAGCACCGCGAGCACGCCGTTGATCGCCCAACCCGGCGGGTGCGGGTGGAAGTGATCGTGCCCATGATGATGATCGTGCGCGTCGTCGGCCCCGTGCGCGTCGTCACCCACGCCGTGTGCTTTCTCACCGACCGCCTCAGCGTGCGGGTCGCCGTGCTCGACCTGCTCGGAATGGTGCTTGACGTCGGTCTCTGCCTCGCCGTGGTGATCGTCGCCCGGGTGGAACTCTTTCGGGCCCAGGAAGACGCGGAAGAAGACGCGGAACGTGTAGTACGCCGTCAGACCCGCCGTCAGCAGCAGGATCCATCCGATCGGCGCCATCGTCGGCGTGATGAACGCCTCAGCCAGAATCAGGTCCTTGCTGAAGTACCCCGCCGTCAGCGGCACGCCCGCGAGGTTCAGGCACCCCACCAGCATCGCCAACCCGACGATCAACCACCCCGGCATGAACAAGACGCCCGAGAGCTTGCGCAGATCCAACTGCCCCGCGAACCCGTGCATCACCGCGCCGCACGCGAGGAAGAGCGTCGCCTTGAAGAACGCGTGCGTGAGCACGTGGAAGACCGCGCCCGTGCTGGTCAGCACCGCGAGCCCGCAGAACATGTACCCGAGCTGGCTGACGGTCGAGTACGCCATGATCCGCTTGATGTCGAACTGCGCCATCCCGATCGTCGCCGCGAGCAGAGCCGTGATCGCCCCCACCCACGCGACCAGCGGCAGCGCGATGTCCGACGCGAGGAACAGCGGGTACGTCCGCGCGATCAGGTAAACCCCGGCCGTCACCATCGTCGCCGCGTGGATCAGCGCGCTGACGGGCGTCGGGCCCTCCATCGCGTCCGGCAGCCAGACGTACAGCGGGAACTGCGCGCTCTTGCCGAACGCCCCGATCGCCAGCAGCACCGGGATGAGCTGCACGATCCCCGGCACGTCCCCGATCCGCCCCTGGCGGACCGCCTGGGCGTAGGGCTCGGCCAGCGCGAACAGCTCGCGGAACTCCACCGTCCCGAAGTGGACGAACGTCAGGAAGATGCCCATCAGCAAGCCGAGGTCGCCGATGCGGTTGACGATGAACGCCTTCTTCGCCGCCGCCACCGCGCTCGGCTTCTTGTAGTAGTACCCGATCAGCAGGTACGAGCAGAGCCCCACACCCTCCCACCCCAGGAACAGCAGGATCAGGTTGTCCCCCAGCACCAGGCAGCTCATGCTGAACACGAACAGGTTGAACGCCGCGAAGAACCGGCAGTAGCCCGTCCCCACGTCGTGGCTCATGTACTCGCTCGCGTAGAGCGCAATGAGCGTCGCGAGCCCGGTCACGAACAGCATCCAGAGGATGCTCAGGTTGTCGGCGTAGAAGCTGAAGTTCGCCGTGAAGACCTGCCCGGGCTCGGAGCCCCAGCGGAACTCGATCCAGCGGAAGGCGTGGGTGATGCTCGTCCCGCCGGCGAGCTCGGTGAACATCGCGACCGCGACGCCGAACGCGGCGGCGAGCGCCGCGACCGAGATCCAAGCCGGGAGCTTGGTCTTGACCTTGAAAGCCGCGCACAGCCCGCACGCGATCGAAGCCGCGAGCGGGAGGAACGGGATCAGCGCGACCCACCACGGGCCCGCGCCGGGCTCGGGCAGAGCGAACGGGCGCGACGCGCCGCTCTCGGGCGCGCCCACGCCGAGCCCCGCGAGCGCCCCGGCTGCGGCATGATGGAGACTCTCGATCGCCACGCGCGAACCCTCCAACGCCCAGCGGCTTTAGCCCTTGAGCTCCTGCCACGCCTCGCTGCTCAGGCTGTCCCGCATCCGGAACAGCAGCACCACCAGCGCCAGCGCCAGCGCCGCCTCCGCAGCCGCCACCGTCAGCACGAAGATCACGAACGTCTGACCCGACATCTCCAGGTGGTACCGCGCGAACGCGATCATCGCGATCCCCGCCGCCTGGAACATCAGCTCCGTGCACAGGAACATCACGATCAGGTTCCGGCGCACCAGGAACCCCACCAGCCCCAGCGCGAACATCGCCGCCGACACAAACAGGTAATGCGCCAGCGTCACGCCCGCCATCGGGGCGACCAGGTCCATCCCCGCCCCCGCAGCGACCCCCGGCACCGTCTGGGCGGCGAGCAGCGTCGTCTCCATCATGGCCGCGCCCCCTCTCCGCCACGATCACCACCACCACCACCGCCGGAACTCGTGAACCGACCGCCGGGCAGCCCGCCCGCGCGTGCCGCGCCGGGTGAGGGTGCCGCGCCCGCGTCGCCCTTCGGCATCGCGCGACCCAGGCGCAGGCTCGCGGCCTGCTGGGCCTTGAGATCCTCGTCCACCTCCACCTGACGTCGGCTCAGCACCGTCGCGCCCAGCATCGCCATCAGCAGGATCACGCCCGCGATCTCGATCGTCGCCGGGTGCTCGTTCAAAAAGTTGAACGCCAGACTCTCGACGTTCCGCAGACGCAGATCCCCCGGCAGCGCCCGCGCCTCCACCACGCCGTCGGCTCGCTGGACCATCACCGTCCGGGCCTCGTGGTCCAGATCCAGCGCCCACGGCGTCTCTTCCAGGAAAACCAGCGATTCGCCCGCTGCGAGCGTGTCGGCCCGGCGCATCGCCGATTCGACCCGGCGGGGCATCTCGGCCATCAGCGCCTCGCGCGCCCCCGCGTCCCGCGGCTGCGGGAGCTGGTTCACCCCCGAGAAGAACAGCGTCGTCAGCACCGCGAGCAGCACGAACGACGCCCCGGTCGCCAGCACAGGCTCCCGAGCCGCGACGTCGTAGTCCGCCAGCACGTCCACCCGGTCCTCGGTCGGCGACTGCGTCGCGAGCATGATCACGAACAGGTACGTTATCAGGATCGCGCCGGCGTAGATGATGATCAGCGCGAACGCCATGAACTCCGCGCTCAGCAGCAGGTACAACCCCGCCGAGCTGAGCACGACCAGGATGAAGTACAAAGCCGCGTACACCGGGCGCGGGTGCGTGATCACCCGCAGAGCCGAGCCCAGCGCGATCGCCGCGAAGACGTAGAAGTGCAGGTTCGGCAGCGCGTCCGGCGCGCTCAGGCTCAGCGCCCCGATCACCACCAGCCCAGCGATCGCCGCCAGGCTCGCGCCCAGGATCTGCGGGTTCACCCCGCGACGCGGGAGCGCGACGCAGACGCCGATGCCGCCCAGCGCGATCGCGCCGTAGAGCAGGAACGGGTTGACCAGCAACTCCACGGCGTTCACCCCCGACCGGGTGTGCAAGACGGCTCAGACCCTGCGCCGGCACCGGCGCACGACCCTTCACCAACCCCTCGAAAGCACGAACCGGCGCAACCACGCCGCCCCGAACCATCGCGGGGGGCAGGATAGATCGCGCCCGACGCGCCTTCAACCGACGCGCGCCCTCCACACCCCACCCACCGCATCCCCCGGTTACCATCCGCCCGCGTGCCCACCCCTGACCCGACCGAGCCTGAAGCCGTACC
>Ga0213835_100803_pt1 | contig 24714 bp, 22 predicted proteins | sample SWPATP01_FD_160576 | JGI IMG/M metagenome (GOLD analysis project Ga0213835, IMG submission 160576) | Coastal seawater microbial communities from Marineland, Florida, United States - SWPA TP0 #1 | ecosystem: Environmental > Aquatic > Marine > Coastal | place: USA: Florida | collected 2016-08-05 | reverse complement strand
GCGTGCGCGCGATCGACGCCCTGCAGGCGCAGTGGCCCGAGGTCGACGCAATCATCGGAAACCCGCCGTTCCTCGGTTCACAGTTGCTGCGCGGCAGCCTCGGCGACGGCTACCTACGCTGGCTGAGTTCGACCTTCGGCGTCGGCATCAAAGACCTCTGCGTCTACTGGTTCCGAAAGGCACATGACCACCTCAAGCCAGGCCAGCGCGCCGGACTCGTCGGCACCAACTCTGTCTCGCAGAACACTGCCCGCGAGGCGTCGCTTGAGTACATCGTCGACAACGGTGGGGTCATCACCGACGCGGTGTCATCGCAACGCTGGCCCGGTGATGCCGTCGTGCACGTGAGCCTTGTCAACTGGGCGAAGCAGCCGCTGGCGCCCATCGAACAGTTCGTTCTCGACGGGGAAGAGGTCTCGGGAATCACCAGTTCTCTGCGCGAGGGTGCGCCGGGCGATTGGCGACCCCAGACGCTATCCGGAAACCGGAACAAGTGCTTCCAGGGGCCCATTCCTGTTGGCAGAGGCTTCATAGTCTCGGAAGCCGAGGCACGATCGATGATCGCGAATGAAGCCGTTGACTACTCCGCTGTAGTCCGTCGGTACCTGGTCGGCGACGACATCGCTAACCGGACAGACCAAAGCCCGAGTCGGTGGATCATCGACTTTGGGCAGCTGGGTCTGGAACACGCGACTAGATATCCCGCGGCGTTGGCGATCGTGCGTGAAAAGGTAAAGCCGCAGCGTGACCTCGTTCGTCGCGAGAACCATCGAAGGCGGTGGTGGCAATTCGGCGAGCCGCGCGTAGGCATGCGAGCGGCCATCGGCACACTCGACCGTTTTGCATCGGTTGGACGAGTAGGCAAACGCATGCTCATGGCGTGGCAACACCGCGAGACCTGTCCAAGCGACCTCGTCAATGTCTTCGCATTCAACGACGACTACAGCATGGGCATTCTGCTGTCGAAGGCGCACGACGCGTGGGCGTGGGCTCAGTCATCGACCTTGGAAACTCGCCTTCGGTACACGCCGACGACCGTGTTCGAGACCTTCCCGTGGCCCGACCCCGTCAGCGACGATCAGCGGCAGGATGTGGCGAGCGCAGCATCCGAACTGTATGCCCGCCGCAGCGAGCTGTGCCGCGAACACCAGATGGGGCTGACCGACCTCTACAACCTCATGGACGACGGAGGCTTCAGCGACCTCGCCGCCCTGCACAAGAAGCTCGACGTCGCCGTTGTTCGCGCTTATGGCTGGCCCGCTTCCGTCGCCCAAGACCCGACCGAGCTCGTCGCCCGGCTCACCGCCCTCAACCGCGACATCATCGAGGGGCGGCGCGAATACCACCCGTTCAACGCATGACGGTGCGCGGCACCAGGCGAGGCACCACGGAGACACCGGAACCCGACCCGCACCGCGACCCGTCCCTGCTGCCGAGCCCCGAGCATCCGCACCGTCTGTTTGCGGGCGACAACCTGCCCCTCCTGGGCGCCCTCCCCGACGAGAGCGTCGACCTCGCCTACCTCGACCCTCCGTTCAACACGGGCCGCGCGCAGCTGCGCCGCGTCACCCGCCACGAGCGCGACCCCGACGGCGCTCGCACCGGGTACGCCGGCACCAGCTACACGATGCACGTCGACCGCGAGGCGCAATACGCCGACCGCTTCGACGACTACGAGGCCTTCCTCGCCCCGCGCCTCGCCGAAGTGCACCGCGTGCTCGCGCCGACTGGCACCCTCTACCTGCACCTCGACTACCGAGAGGCGCACTACGCAAAGGTCGCCCTCGACCGACTGTTCGGCCGCGACTGCTTTCTCAACGAGATCATCTGGGCCTACGACTACGGCGCGAAGAGCCGCCGGCGCTGGCCGACGAAGCACGACACGATCCTCGTCTACGTGAAAGACCCGAAGCGATACCACTTCGATTCTGACGCGGTCGACCGCGAGCCGTACATGGCGCCGGGCCTCGTCACGCCCGAAAAGGCTGCGCGCGGCAAGCTGCCCACCGACGTGTGGTGGCACACCATCGTCACCACCTCGGGCCGCGAAAAGACCGGCTACCCGACGCAAAAACCCGAAGGGATCCTGCGGCGCATCGTCACCGCATCCAGCCGCGAGGGCGACGTCGTGCTCGACCCTTTCGCCGGCTCCGGCACGACCGGCGCCGTCGCCCGCGCCCTCGGGCGGCGCAGCATCAGCATCGATGAAAGCCCGGATGCGCTCAGCACGATCGAAAACCGGCTCGGCATCGTGCGCGAGGATTTTCCGGCGGGCTGAGCCGCGCATCCCGCGTTCTCGTGAACCACCCCGCGCGCGCCGAACGCGCGCCGACTAGCCTTGACCCCATGAGCGATCGCCGCGACGTCGAATGCTGGCTGACCGACATGGACGGGGTGCTCGTCCACGAGAACCACGCCCTGCCGGGCGCCGCCGAACTGATTCAGCAGTGGCGCGACACCGGAACCCCGTTCCTCGTGCTCACCAACAACTCGATCTTCACCCCGCGCGACCTCGCCGCGCGGCTGCGGGCCTCCGGCATTGACGTGCCCGAAGAGGCGCTGTGGACCTCCGCCCTCGCCACGGCCGACTTCTGCCGCAGCCAGATGCCGGGCGGCAAAGCCTTCGTCATCGGCGAGGCCGGCATCACCACCGCCCTACACGAGGCGGGCTTCATCATGACCGAGACCGACCCCGACTACGTCGTCGTCGGCGAGACGCGCAACTACTCGTTCGACGCGATCACGAAGGCGATCCGCCTCATCAACAACGGCGCGCGCTTCATCGCTACCAATCCGGATGCGACCGGCCCCAGCGCCGACGGCGTACTGCCCGCGACGGGCGCGATCAGCGCCCTCATCACCAAGGCGACCGGCAAAGAGCCCTACGTGGTGGGCAAGCCGAACCCGATGATGTTCCGCTCGGCGATGAACCGCATCGGCGCCCACAGCGAGAACACCGGCATGATCGGCGACCGCATGGACACCGACATCGTCGCCGGCATCGAGGCGGGCCTGCACACCGTGCTCGTCATGACCGGCATCAGCGACACGGCCGAGATCGAGCGCTACCCGTTCCGCCCGAGCGAGGTGCTCGCCGGGGTGCACGAGCTCGTCAACCCGGAGCCCATCGCCGTCGAAGAGCAAGACGGGGCCGGGCTGCCCGCGTAACGCAGGGGGCGAGAGCGCCCCTACTCGCCCGTACCCGGCGCGACTAGCGACAGACTGCCCTCAAGCGGCCCACCCCCGGCCCGCGAGATGAAACAAAAGAAGTCGCGGTAGCCGTCGGCCCACTCCTCGGCCGTCACCGGGTACGCGGTCTGAATCTGCACATCGTCGTACGCCGCCGCCTGGCCGAAGTCGAGCACGTCGGGCGACGAGCAGATCAGCGACAGCGGGGCCGCGAGCGCCTCCGGCCCCGGGTACTCCTCCGGCGCCTCCGGAAACTCCTGCCGCAGAATCAGCTGTGCAGCGTGCGGCTCGGCGCAGTCGACGACCGTGAACTGTTCCTCCCACGGCGACACCCACGGCTCGAGGCACTCGCCGCCGCGCAACAGCGACCACTCCCACTCGCCCGCCGGCAGCGGAACCCCGTCGGGCACGCCCTCCAGCGGGTCGGGCTCGGGCTCCGGCTCGGGTTCCGGAATCGGTTCGACCGTCGGCTCGGGCTCCGGCTCGGCGGCCGTCCACTCGGGGATGCGCGTGCCCAGAAAGAACAGCCCGATCAGCACCAAAATGGCCGCCAGCGACCCCGCCACCCACAGCAGCGTGCGCTGCGTACGATCGAGGCCGGATGCTCGGGGTGCGTGACCAGGCTCGGCCGCGGTTCCGGGGGCTGCAGCGGTTCCGCTGGAGGCCGTCGCGCCGGCGGGGGTGACCCCGCCGAACGGGGCAGCATTGGGAGCCGCCGATGCCGCGGGCGGCGGCGGGGCGAGCAGCGGCGTCGGCTCGTACTCGCGGAAGTTCTGCTCGACGAACACGGCCTCGAGTGCGTCGCCGTCCACGTCGCCGCCGATGGGGGCGTCGCCAACGCCGGGCGGCGGCGTTCCGCGCATGAGCTCCGTCGCCGCGTCGCTCGGAACCTCGGCGGCGGGCATCGCCTCCGTCGGCGCCGGCTCGTTCATCACCGGCATCGCCTGCGTCGGAATGTCTTCGACGCGAGGAACGGGCGGGCCAGCGGGTTGAACGAGAGCCTGAGTCTCGGGAATCGACGGCGGGTGGATCAGCGCGGGCGGGGGCTGCAGTGCCGGCGGGGGCAGCACCGGCTCGATCAGCGGAGACGGTGGCGCGGGGTTCACCGGGTCCGCCGGCTGCGAGATCAGCTCGGTGAATGTCGGCGGCTCGGCCGGCGGCTCGGGATCAGCTGGCGGGGCCGGGTCGGCAACCCTCGGTGCCGGCTCGTCACTGGGAGGCCATGGGGCGAGCGGCGAGCGCGCGGGCGGCGCCGGGGGCTCGCCCCGAGCATCCTCGTCGTCTGCGCCCGGCGGGCGCCCCGCGTTGTCCGTCATGTCAGCGTCTCGGTCATGCGAGGCCGAGATCCTCCAGGCCGATGGCGTAGCGGTACGCGTAGCCGGCCTCTTCGATGACCTGCTGGGCTCCGGTGGCGCGGTCGACGACGACGGCGACGGCGACCACTTCGGCGCCGACCTTCTCGAGCGCGCGGGCCGCGGTCAGCGGCGAGCCGCCGGTGGTCGACGTGTCTTCGAGCACGACGACGCGCTTGCCGGCGAGATCGGGGCCCTCGACCTGCTTGCCGCGGCCGTGGTCCTTCGGCTCTTTGCGCACGACGAAGGCGTCGTATGTGCGGCCGAGCGCAGCGCCCTGGTGCAGCACGGCGGAGGCGATCGGGTCGGCGCCCATCGTCAACCCGCCGACGGCAAAGATGTCATTGAACTCGTCGACCAGCGGCACCATGACCTGCCCGATGAGCGGCGCGACGCGGTGGTCGAGGCTGACCTTGCGCAGGTCGATGTAGTAGCTCGCCTTCTTGCCGCTGGTCAGGGTGAAGTCGCCGTGGAACACGGCCTCCTCGCGGATGAAGTCGATCAGCTGCTGGCGTGCGTCGGTCACAAGAACCCACTTTAGGTGAGGGGAGGTCGAGCGGCGAAGGTGCGGGCGTGCGGAAGCTCACCGTCGGAGCGCCGCGAGTTCGCAGCGCGGCGAGCGCCCGGCCTCGCGCCGTAGGCTCGTCGCATGCGCATCGCGACCTGGAACGTGAACTCGATCCGCACTCGGCACGGCCGTGTCGTCGACTACCTCGTGAACGCCGACGTCGACGTGCTCGCCATGCAAGAGATCAAGTGCAAACCCGAGCAGTTTCCGCTCGAGAGCTTCGAGGCCGCCGGCTACGAGGTCATCGCGCACGGCCTCAACCAGTGGAACGGCGTCGCCTTCGCCAGCCGGCTGCCCATGACCGACGTCGAGACCTCCTTCGCGGGCCAGCCCGGCTTTCTCAAGGGCCACGAGGGCGACGACGCCCCGCTCGAGGCGCGTGCCCTCGGCGTGACGGTCGCGGGCCTGCGGCTGTGGAGCCTGTATGTGCCCAACGGCCGGGCCCTCGACGACCCGCACATGCAGTACAAGCTGCGCTTCCTGCGCGCGCTCGCCGACGACGCCGCACGCACCCTGAAAGCCGACCCCGCGCATCCCCTCGCCCTGATGGGCGACTTCAACGTCGCGCCCCTCGACGACGACATGGGCGACCCGAGCTTCGTGCCCGGCGTTTCGACCCACATTTCGCCCGCCGAGCGCGAGGCGTTCGCCGCGCTCGACGAGGCCGGGCTGAGCGACGTGGTGCGGCCGCACCAGCCCGAGGGCTACACCTTCTGGGACTACAAGCAGCTGCGCTTCCCGCGCAACGAGGGGATGCGCATCGACTTCATTCTCGGATCGCGCGGCTTCGCCGACCGCGTCGAGAGCGGCCACATCGAGCGCGAACAGCGCAAGGGCGACGCCCCGAGCGACCACGTGCCCGTCGTCGTCGACCTCACCGACGACGAGGGCGACGACGACGATCGGCCAATGATCTTCTAGCCCGCGGCTCGGCGGCGGGTCAGCACACCACGCGCCGACCGGGGCGATGGATGCACGCCCTACGGCGCGAGGAACGCCGCGATCACGATCAGCGCCGGCACCGACAGCGCCGACGACAGCAGCACGGCGTCACGGGCGATCACCGTTCCCCGGTCGAAGCGCGAGGCGTAGACGAACACGTTCTGGGCCGCCGGCAGCGCGGCGAGCGTCACGACCGTGAACAGAGCGGCTCCCTCGAGGCCGAGCAGCAGCGCCCCGACGGCCCACGCAACCACGGGCATAACGGCGACCTTGAGGGTGACGGCGAGCAGAACATCCCGCCGACCGGTGCCCGCGGCCAGCACTCGGCTGCCGTTGAGCGACATGCCGAACAGCAACAACACGACCGGAACCGCCGCCGCCCCGATCAGCCGAAACGGCTCGAGCACGGGCTCGGGCAGCTCGAGGCCCGTGACCGACACGATGACGCCGAGCAGCGAGCCGATGATGATCGGGTTGCGCACCGGCTGGCTGAGAATGCGGCCGAGCGAGACCCGCCCGCTCGTCGAAATGTCGAGCACGGTGAGCGCGAGCGGCCCCGCGACGATCAGCTGAAAAAGGATGACCGGGGCAACGAGCGCCGGATCGCCCAGCACGTAGGCGGCCACCGGCAGGCCGATGTTGTTCGCGTTCGTGTAGCCCGAGGCGAGCGCGCCGACCGTCGTTTCGGGAACCGCGCGGCGCCATACCAGCCGCGCGACGAGCGCGTACAGCACGAAGCACGCCACGGCGGCGGCGATCGACACGGGCAGCAGCGCCGAGAACAGTTCTGAGGTGTCGGCCTCGGCGAGCACCGTAAACAGCAGCGCTGGAGACAACACGAAGAAAGCGAGGCGGCCGAGCACCGGCTGCGCGCCCGGCGGCAGCAGCCGCGCGCGGCCCACCAGGTAGCCGGTGAGCACGACGGCGCCGATGATGGCGAACCCCGTCAGCACTCCGAGCACCGCACCAGTCTCGCGCACGTGCCGGGCGGTCACGATTCGGGCATGAGTAGCGACTACCTATGGCGGCCGGACCAAAACCAGAGAACACTAATGGCGCAGCAAAACGTCCACCCCACACACCACCTCCAGGAGTCCTCATGCGTCGCACCCCGCGCTTCGCCCTTGCCGGCCTCGGCCTCGCCGCCGCGTTCACCCTCAGCGCGTGCGCCAACCCGCTCGATAGCCTCGTCGAAAACGTCGTCAGCGGCGGCGTCGAGAACCTCATCGAGAACGAGCTCGGCGGCGACGTCGACATCAACATTCCGGGCTCGGGTGGCAGCGCGAGTCTGCCCGCCAGCTGGCCGAGCGACGTGCCGACGCCCGCCGGCGATGTGATCTTCTCGCTGGGAACGCCCGGCAACTGGTCGGCCACGATTCTGGTGCCGAGCCAGGCTGTCGTCGACCAAGCCTTCGCCGACCTCGAATCGGCTGGCTACACCCTGACGACGGAGGCCGACTTCGGCGGACTCATCAGCAAGGTGTACGACACCGACACCCGAACCGTCACGATCGGCGTCATCTCCGAAGAGGGCGTTGACGGCATCAACGTGCAGTTCACGATCATCGACAAAGAGCCGCAGGGCTAAACGCCCGCGCTACAGAAACTCGCGCAGCTCCTGCTCGAGTTCGGCGCGCCCCGCGACGCCGAGCTTGCGGTAGACGTTGGCGAGGTGATTATCGACCGTGCGCACCGAAACCCCCAGCCGCTCGGCGATCTCGCGGCTGCGCTCGCGCCGGGCCGCCGCCTGGGCGATCACCCACTCGCGCTCAGTCAGCCCGGCCTGCTCGCGCGCTCCACGGCCGCGGCGCGGCGCGACAACGGTGAGCGACAGCTCGGTCATGAGCACGCGGGCGCGTCGCTCGAGCATGCGCTGCCCGCTGGCCCACTCGAGCGCCGCCCGCACGGTGTCGAGGGCGAGCGCGTCTAATCCGATTCCCTGGATGCGCGGGGCCAGCTCGAGCGCGGCCGCCGCGTCGGCGTCGCGCCACGCCTCGGCGGTCTGCGCGAGCGTGGTGATCAGCGTGCATCCCGAGTAGGAGGCGAAGCCGGCGAACGCGTCGGCGAACGCGACCGCGCCGCCCGCCCGAATGCCGACCGACGCGGTGAGGGCGGTGAGCAGCAGGTGGCCGAGCTCGGCCCCGCGGGCGACGGCCGCCCCGAGTTCGGCGAGCGCCGCCTCGTGGTCGTCGCCGGCGAGCGCCAGCCACGCGCGCGCCTCGGCCGCCTGCAACGTCACCTTCACGTCATCGAGGTGGCCGTCGTCGAGCTGCGCGAGCAGTGACTCAGCCTCGGCCGGCTCGCCGAGCTGCGCCGCGACGGTGGCGGCGAGCGCGATCGCCGGGCCGAGCAGGCCGGTGAAGTCGCGCCAGCGCAGCTGCTCGACCGCGAGCCGGGCGAGTGGTTGTGCGTCGTGCAGGCGACCCGCGTGCAGGTGAATGAGCGCGAGCGCGTACGACCAGAGCCCCGCCGAGTCGGCGAACGGGTCGAGGCGTCGCTGCTCGGCGAACGCGCGGGCTTCGGCGATGCGCCCATTGCCGACGTCGATGAGGAAGACGTTGAGGTCGAGCAGGCTGTCGGCAAACGGCAGCACGTCGGCGTTTTGGGCGGCAAGCGGGCGCCCGGCCTCGACGGCATGGGCGGCCTCGGTGGTGCGGCCCGACATCGTCGCGATCATGGCTGCGCCGATCGCGGCGTTCAGGGCGGCGGGGCCGGTGAGGGTCTCGGCGCTCTCGGAGGCGTCGGGGTCGGCACCCACTCCCGCAGCGCGGCCACCGGGCGCTGCAGAGTCGCCGGGTACCCCAGATTCGCCGGGCGCCCCCGGCAGCGACACGGCGTCGGTGTCGCCGGCCATGAGCCGCCACTTGGCGATATCGGGCTCGAGCAGGGCACGGCCCGCCGGGTCGAGCTCGTCGAGCACGGCCACCATGCGGTTGACCGCGTCGCGGGGGGCCGTGCGGCGCAGAGCGGTGTGCTGGCCCCAGCGCAGCTGCACGGCCGCGCGCAGGTCGACGGCGCCGGGGCCGGCGTCGCGGGCGAGCGCATCGGCGTCGTCGAACACGGCGTCGGCCTCGTCCAGCTCGCCGAGGGCCGAGAGGGCCGCGCCGAGCGCGAGCCGCGCCCGACAGCGCGAGGCGAGGGGAGCATCCGTGCCGGCGCGGTCAACCGCGCGACGTGCCGCCGTGGCCGCGCGCTCATGGTCGCCAACCGCGTGAGCGTAGCCGGAGGCCCAGATGAGGTCGTCGAGCTCGAGCTCGTCGCCGGCGTCGTCGCGCAGGCACAGCGCCGTGAAGGTGAGCTGCGGGGCGTCGAGCGCGAGCAGGCGGACGGCCGCCTCGCGCCGGCGATCCGAGCGAGCGGCGGCGTCGAGCCCGGCGAGCAGCGCCTCGGCGAAGACGGGATGGGCGAGCGCCAGGTATCCCAGCTCTTCGGGCCCGCTGACGGTGACGATGCCGGCGGCAACGAGCGCGTCAATCGCCTCGCGCTCGTCGTCGCGCGTGGCTGCGGGCGGCCACGGCTGGGCGACGGCCAGCAGCTCGGCGACGTGTCGCTCGCGGTTGCCGAGCTCAGCTAGGCGGCCCGCGACGGTTCCGATGATGTGGTCGGGCAGGCGGGCTGCATCGACCTCGACGCCAAAGGGACTCGGATGCACGCGGCCCGAGCGCTCGGCCGCCAGCACCAGCTCGCGCAGGAACAACGGGTTGCCGCGCGTCGTGTCGTAGAGCCGCTGCAGCGTTTCGGGGCGCGGCTCGGCGCCCAAGCGGCGCCGCAGCAGGTCGCGGGTGTCGTCGAGGCTCAGCCCGTCGAAGTCGGTAACCGTGACGAGGTCTTCGTGCAACAGCCGTGCGACCGGCCCCGTGATGGCGTGCTCGTCGCGCGCCGTCATGAGGCACGGAACGCCGAATACCCGCACCAGTTGGTACAGGGCCGCGGCCGAGGCGGCATCGAGCAGCGGGGCGTCGTCGACGACGAGCAGGTACGAGTCGGCGTGCCGGCCGACGATCCCCATCAGCTCGTGCAGGCGCTCGCCGACGTCGGCGATCTCGGCAAAACGGCTCGAACCGAGCACGGGCGCAAGCGCGCCAAGCGGCACGTGCTGCAACTCGGCCAGGGCGATGACGGGAACGATCGTGCGGCCGTGGTCGCCGAGTGTCGACGACACCGCAGCAGCAACGGTGGTCTTGCCGACTCCGCTCGGTCCGCGCAGCAGCTGCGCGCGGGCGGGGCGGGCGCTCAGCGCGGCGACGACCGCATCAATGTGCTCGGTGCGGGCGATGATCGGCCACGACCCCATCGACGCTGCGCTCCCCCGTGACAGCCCGCCGTTCGCGGGCACCGACTGACCTCTCCGGTGACGCTAACAGAGAGGCCTGCACGTGAAACCGTGCGCGAGCGGCCGCGGGCGCGCAAATTGTGCACACCGATGGCACGGGTGCAGGTTTGCTGCGTAAGGCGCGCGTCTCGTGCGGCTTTATTGCGTATTCGACAATCAAAGTGGGCGGCTTTGCGCCTACCCTCGAAGAGACGCACACACGCGCGCCACACCGAGCCATTCGACGGGAGGGACACCATGACCGACATCGCCCAGCGCACCGACACCCGCGCCGCCGGCACCATCATCGGAGAGCCCGAGGTCGTGGAAGACGCCCGCGCCACGAACGCCGCCCTGAGGGCGGCGCTGACCGCCGCCGAGATCGTCGCCGACCCGCAGTGGGCCGCCCTGAAGGCCGCCGCCGTCGCGATTCGCCCGCACCAGATCAAAGACGGCTCGATTCCCGAAGCGGATGCTCACGCCGAGGCGGCCGAGAACGTCGCCGTCATCGTCGACGCGCTGCGCCACTTCGCCCCGCTGATCCCCCATGACGAGGCCTACCTGCGCACCGCCGCGACCGACTTTGAGCGCTGGCGCGACGCGGGCTTCGGCGTGCCCGACTTCTACGACGCCCTCGACGCCTTCGCGCCCGCCGCCGAGCGCCGCGACGGGGTCGCCCACCTCGTCGTGTTCCCGATGTACACGCAGAACGGCTCGAGCGACCGCCTCGTCGAGGCCGTTGTGTTCGACGTCATCTGGCCCGACTTCGTGGCCGAGCTCGAGGCGGAGAAGTACGGCAACCCGCTGTACCTCGGCCTGCGCTTCGCCGACTTCACCCCCGGCTACGACACCAACTCGGCCGTGCTGTTTCCCGAGTCGGTCGCCGTCACGCCGAGGGTTCCGGCCGGCGCGCCCGCGGGCACTCCGGCGCAGCTGCCCACGTTCACGTGGGGCGCGATCTTCGCCGACCGCGAGGCCGCCCGCTTCCGCCGCGTGCTGCGCGCCGCCGCCGACATCACGAAGCTCGAGCTGCCGGCCGACGCCGCCGAGCTGCTCGACGACCAGGCGCTCACCGAGCGCACCTTCGTGATGTGGGACATGATCCACGACCGCGCCCACATGCGCGGCGACCTGCCGTTCGACCCGTTCATGATCAAGCAGCGCATGCCGTTCTTCCTCTACTCACTGGAAGAGCTGCGCTGCGACCTCACCGCCTTCCGCGAGGCCGTGGCGCTCGTGCGCGACGAGTCGACCGACGAGGTGACCCGCCAGCACGTGCAGCTCGTGCAGTACGCGGTGATCTTCGACCGCATCTTCCGCTTCGCGATCACGGGCACGCGCATCCGCAATTACGACGCCGTCGGCGGTCAACTGCTGTTCGCCTGGATGCACCAAAAGGGCGTGCTGCACTGGACCGACACCCAGCTCGCCATCGACTGGGAGCACGTGGCCGACGTCGTCGTGGCCCTGTCGGATGCGGTCAACGAGCTGTACTGGCGCTCGATCGACCGGCCGAAGAGCGCGCACTGGCTCGCCGCCTACGAACTCGTGTCGTCGACGCTCACCCCGCACCCCGCCTCGCAGTGGGCGCGCGGGCTGCCGCAGGAGGTGCTCGAGGGCCCGCTCAAGGGCTGGACCGACCTCGTGATGGACGACGAGTTCCCGCTGTCGATGTTCTACGAAGCGCTACAGAAGAAAATGGCGAGCGTGATCGAATCGACGGCCGGCATCACCGGCACCACCGACGCCTAGTGGCCGAGAGCGACAGGGTGCGCGACGACGGAACGGCCAGCGATGGGATGCGCGGCGCGGCCGGGCGCACCATCATCGTGGGCGGGGCGGGCGGCTCGGCGGGCCGGGAGGTGTGCGCGGCCCTGACCGCGGCTGGCGCCCACGTCGTCGCCGTCACCTCGCGGCCCGACGCGCTGGAGGAGATCGCGGCGGCCGAGACGCACGCGCTCGACCTGGGTGATGCCTCCGCTGTGGCGTCGTTCGCCAGTGAGCTGCGCGAGAGGCGCGGCGGGATCGACGGCTTCATCCACCTGGTCGGCGGCTGGCGTTCGGGCGCCTCCGACGACGACTGGGCGTGGCTCGAGCACCGCGTGCTGACGACGCTGCGGGTCACCTCGCGCGAGCTGCGCGACGACCTCGGCGCCTCCGACGCCGGCCGGCTCGCGATCGTCAGCTCGGCGTCGGTCGCCGCGCCCCGCTGGGGCATGGCCAACTACGTGACGCTGAAGGCGGCCGCCGAAACGTGGGTCGCGGCGATCGCGAACGGTTGGCGGGTGACGCAGAAGCCGGCCGCGGCCGTGACGTTCGTGGTGCGGGCGCTCGACGACGACGGAGTGATCGACGCACTCGCCGAGAGCGTCGTCGCGCTGTGGCAGCTGCCCGCCGAGCAGCTGAACGGCGTGGTCGCGCGGCTCGACGACGCCGAGTAGGAGTGCGGGGCGCGCCCCGCGGGCGACGCACGATCCGTCGCGCGACGGATGACGCGCATCCCTGTTGCGCGTTACCGTCGGGGGGTGAGCACGCAGCAGGCCGGCCGGGCGCACGCGCCCCGGCTCGACGACACCGACGCTGACGGGCGCTGGCGTCGCCCGCGCCCAGAGCTCAGCGAGCTGCGGCCCGACGCCCTGCTCGCCCTCGTCGTCGGCGTCGGCGGCGCGCTCGCGGTGCTGCTCTACGCGAGCGTCGGCTTCTTCGACGAGCCCCCCGTGCCGTGGCAGGCCGCCGTGATGATCATCGGATTCTCGGGCCCGCTCGTGTTTCGCCGTCTCGCGCCAATCACCGTCACCCTCGTCATCTCGGCCGTGTACATCATCGGCGTCACCAACAAGGTGCCCGAGGTGCTGTTCAGCAACATCGCACTCTTCGCCGCGATGTACTCGATCGGCGCCTGGAGCACCTCGCGACGGGCCGCGCTCATCTCGCGCACGCTGATTGTCGTCGTCATGTTTGGCTGGCTCTTCTACGGGCTCACCCGCGCCGCCTTCGACACGAGCCTCGCACCCGAAGACTCGGGCATCGGGCTCATCGCGCCCGGCGTCGCCGCGGGGCTCATCGCTGTGGTGACGAACATCCTGTACTTCGCCGGGGCGTGGGCGTTCGGGGACCGTGCCTGGAACGCCGCCCGCGAGCGCGCCGAACTCGAGGCGCGCACGCGCGAGCTGGCCGTCGAGCGCGAGCGCACCGCCGCGCAGGCCGTGGCCCTTGACCGGGTGCGCATCGGCCGCGAGCTGCACGACGTCGTCGCCCACCACGTGTCGGTCATGGGCATCCAGGCCGGCGCCGCGCGCCGCGCGCTCGAGACGCGGGGCGCCGACGGGGGCGGGGCCGCCATCGGCTCGCTCGCCTCGATCGAGCAGTCGGCAAGGCAGGCGGTCGACGAGCTGCACCGGCTAGTGACGACGCTGCGCGACACCGACGCAGCCGCCACTGACGTCATCGGCACGGATGCTCGGGGCACCGCCGGCAGCGCCGGTGACGGCCCCAGCACGCGCGGCACCGCCCAGCTGGTCGACCTCGTGCGTGAACTGGAAGCGGCGGGCCGCCCGGCTGCCCTGCACACGATCGGCGAGCCCGCGCCGCTCAGCCCCGTCGTCGACACAACGCTGTACCGGGTCGCTCAGGAGGCGGTCACCAACGCTCTCAAGCACGCGGGCGCGAGTGCCCGCGTCGATCTGCGGCTGCGCTTCAGCCCCGACGCGGTCGAACTTGACGTCGCCGACACCGGTGTCGGCGCGCGCGCCGCGGCTGTGCAGCCGCGCGGCGGCTCGGGAGGGCTCGGACAACAGGGCATGCGCGAGCGGCTCGCGGCCGTTGGCGGCACCCTCGAGGCCGGTCCACGCTCGCGCGGCGGGTATCTCGTGCGGGCTCGCGTGCCGCTTCTTGTGGAGGAAACGACGTGAATGATGCCGCGAAGGCCGCCCCGAGCATCCGCGTCATGCTCGTTGACGACCACCAGATGGTGCGCTCGGGGTTTCGCGCGATTCTGGGCACCGAGCCGGGCATCGAGGTGGTCGGCGAGGCCGCCGACGGCGCCGAGGCGATTCGTCTCGCGGCCGAACTCGCCCCCGACGTGATCTGCATGGACGTGCAGATGCCCGGCATGGACGGCCTGGAGGCCACCCGATGCATCGTCGCCGACAGCTCCTCCAGCGGCGTGCTCGTGCTCACGACCTTTGACCGCGACGACTACCTCTTCGCCGCGCTCGAGGCGGGCGCAGCCGGGTTTCTGCTGAAGAACGCGAGCCCCGAGAAGCTCATCGAGGCGGTGCGGGTCGTCGCCAGCGGCGACGCGCTACTCGCCCCGGACGTCACGCGGCGCGTCATCGCGCGCGCGACCGGAGGCCAAGCGGGCGGCGCCACGGTCGACAGGCCCGAGCCAGATGCCCGCCTCGCCGAGCTCACGGACCGCGAGCACGAAGTGCTCACCCTGCTCGCCCGGGGTCTCGCCAACGCCGAGATCGCGCGCGAGCTCTGGCTCGGTGAGGCGACCGTGAAGACGCACGTGTCGAAGATCCTGCAAAAACTGGGGCTGCGCGACCGCGTACACGCCGTCGTCTTCGCCTACGAGAACGGCGTCGCCGTTCCGGGCGAGCAGGGCGATCCCGGCGACGAGTAGCGCCTCACCGCGCGGCGCCGGCGCGGCGACAGCGGGACTCACCCGCGGGGCGGAGGGTGCGCGGAGGCGACCATCCTCGAGGGGGATGCGCGTGCATCCCGGCCCTTCGTAGCGTGGAGCGTAACGAAAGGGGCAGCATGCTTCAGATCGAAGGCGTAACCAAGAGATACGGCGACCGTGCCGCCGTCGACGACGTGAACTTCACCGTCGGCGCCGGCCGACTCACCGGGTTCGTGGGCGGCAACGGTGCGGGCAAGACGACGACGATGCGCATCATCCTCGGGGTGCTCGGCGCCGATGCCGGTGAGGTGCGGCTCGACGGCGCGAGGCTCACCGCGGCCGACCGGCGCCGCTTCGGCTACATGCCGGAGGAACGCGGCCTGTACCCCAAGATGCGGGTGCACGAGCAACTCGTCTACCTCGCCCGACTGCGCGGCATGCGCGCGGGCGACGCGGCCGAGCGCGCCGACGAACTCATCGATCGACTCGAGCTGAGCGAGCGTCGCGACGACCCGATCGAGAAGCTGTCGCTCGGCAACCAGCAGCGCGCCCAAATCGCGGCGGCGCTCGTGCACGCACCGAGCGTGCTCGTGCTTGACGAGCCGTTTTCGGGGCTTGACCCCATGGCCGTCGAGACGGTGCTCGGGGTGCTCAGCGAGTTCGCCGCGCAGGGGGCGCCCGTGCTGTTCTCGAGCCACCAGCTCGACGTGGTCGAGCGGCTCTGCGACGACATCGTCGTGATTGGGGGTGGGCGTGTGCTCGCCGCTGGCTCCCGCGAGGAACTGCGCGAGCAGAACGCCGGCTCACGGTGGGAACTCACCGTTGACGGCGACCTCGGCTGGGTCCGCACTGCGAGCGGCGTGCAGGTCATCGAATTTGACGGTGACCACGTCGTGTTCGACGCCGACCCCGCCTCGGCCCAGGCCGTCTTGCAGCGGGCCGCCACGTCCGACGCCGTGCAGGTCTTCGGCCGGCGCCGCCCCACCCTGACCGAAATCTTCCGAGAGGTCGTGAAGTGATGAACGCCACAAGCTTCCGCGAGTCCGTCTTTCTCGTCGCCGGGCGCGAGGTGACGCAACGCCTGCGCTCGAAATCGTTCGTCATCTCGACGCTGATCCTGTTCGCGATCGTGCTCGGGTCGATCCTGATCACCGGCTTCATCTCGCGGGCGAATGCCGACTCAACCGCCCCGGTCGCGGGGGTCGGCGCAGCAATCGCCGAGCTCGAGACCCTGCCGGGCGTCGAGGTCGTCGAGGCGGCCACCATCGCCGAGGCCGAGCAGCTCGTGCGCGACGAGGAGGTCGACGCCGCCGTGGTGCCGCTCGACGGCGCGAGCGCAGACGGCCCCGTGCCCTTCGAGATCGTGGCGCTCGACGAGGCGCCGGGCGGACTCGTCGGCGCGCTCTCGATCGCCCCCGACGTGCGCCTGCTGGAAGAGCCGGGGCTGCCGTTTGGCCTGCTCTACCTCGTCGCATTCGGTTTCGGCATCGTGTTCTTCCTGTCGGCTGTGACCTTCGGCGGCACGATCGCCCAGAGTGTCGTGGAAGAGAAGCAGACCCGCGTGGTCGAGATTCTGCTCTCGTCCATCTCGGCCAGGGCGCTGCTCGCCGGGAAGGTGGTCGGAAACTCGATCCTCGCGTTCGGCCAGATCATCGCCATCGCCGCCCTTGCGGCGCTCGGCCTCGTGTTGACCGGGCAAGACGTGCTCGTGGCCGACCTCGGCCCGGCCGTGGGCTGGTTCCTCGGCTTCTTCGCGATCGGCTTCGTGCTGCTTGCGGCCATGTACGCGGCGAGCGCCTCGCTCGTCTCGCGCATGGAAGACGTAGGCTCGGTGCTCACCCCGGTGACCTACCTCGTGATGATCCCGTACTTCTTGGTCATCTTCCTGTTCGACAACGCGCTGGTGCTGACGATCATGTCGTACGTGCCATTCTCGGCCCCGGTCGGAATGCCCATGCGCATCTTCCTCGACCAGGCAGCCTGGTGGGAGCCGATCCTCTCCCTCGTGGTGCTCGCCGTCAGCACCGTCATCATCGTGATGCTCGGCGCCCGCGTCTACCAGAACTCACTGCTGCGCACGGGCTCGCGCGTCAAGCTGGGCGAGGCGCTGAAGGGGTAGCCAGCGCAAATCGGGATGCGCGGGGCGGGGCCGTCACGGACGGCGCGCCCCGCGCATCCGCGTCGTCGCGCACGATCCGTGCGTGAACTGTGCTTTGCGCGCACTATTGCCCCGTGCATCCGGGTGCGAGAATGGGCGGGTGAGCCGACTGCATGACACCGCCCGCCGAGGATTCGCCAGCGACAACTACGCGGGGGTGCACCCCGAGGTGCTCGCCGCACTCGCCGACGCCAACGAGGGCCACCAGATCGCGTACGGCGAAGACGACTACACGGCCCGGCTGCTCGAGGTGGTGCGCGCCGAGTTCGGCGAGCAGGCCGAGGTGTACCCGGTGTTCAACGGCACCGGCGCGAACGTGCTGGCCCTCACGGCGCTCATGCCGCGCTGGGGCGCCGTGATCGCGAGCGGCGTCGCGCACATCCACACCGACGAGGGCGGCGCCCCCGAGCGGGTCAGCGGGCTGAAGCTCTTCACGGTGCCGACCGAGAATGGCAAGCTCACGCCCGAGCTGATCGACACCGAGGCCTGGGGCTGGGGCGATGAGCACCGCGCGCAGCCGCTGGCCGTCAGCATCACCAACTCGTCCGAGGTCGGCACCGTCTACACGCCCGACGAGGTGCGCGCGATCGCCGAGCATGCGCACGCGAACGGGATGGCGCTGCACCTCGACGGCGCGCGCGTCTGGAACGCCGCCGCCTCGCTCGGCACCTCGCTGTCGGCGTTCACCTCCGAGGCGGGCGTCGATGTGCTGTCGCTCGGCGGCACGAAGAACGGGCTGCTCGGCGCCGAGGCGATCGTCGTCATCAACCCCGAGCGCGCCCCCGGCCTCACCTATCTGCGCAAGATGAACATGCAGCTGGCGAGCAAGATGCGCTTCATCTCGGCACAGCTGCTGACTCTGTTCGAGGGCGACCTCGGGCTGCGCTCGGCGCGGCACGCCAACGCCATGGCCGCGCGCCTGCGCGCCGGGCTCGAGCGCATGGTCGAGAACGGTGAGGTGCCCGCCGGCTCGCTCGGGTTCAGCCAGAAGACGGAAGCCAACGCCGTGTTCGCGCTGCTCGACAACGCGGTCGCCGACCGGATTCGCGAAAAGTTCCGCTTCTACGACTGGGACCGCGCCCGCGGCGAGGTGCGCTGGATGTGCGCCTTCGACACGAGCGCTGACGACATCGACGCGTTCCTGCGCGTCGTGCACCACGAGCTGACGCGCTAGGCAGGGTTCTCGGGCCGCGGCAGGCTCAGGGCCGCTGGGTGCGCCCCCCGCATGCGCCCCCCGCTCGCCTCCGGGCGCCTCTTCCGCGTGCCCGATTCGTCGCGGGCTCCTCCATCGACAAACTTAGATATTGACAAGCATCAATATGTGGGTGCATGATCATCGCAGGACATCGATAACCGTCGATGTATGATGCGAAGGAGCCCACGATGGTCTCTCCCCTCCTCCTCGATCCCACCCACGTGCTCGCCGTCCAGCGCGGCGAACGAAGCGACTGGGCACGCGAGCTCGACGCGGTGCGCGCGACCCGCGGCCAGCGTGTATCCGCGATTCGCGGCCGTCTGAACGCCGGTGTCGCTCTGGCCCGCGCGGGAATCGCCGCCGCACAGCGCAGCGCCCACGCGATCGGCGGCATCGCGCGCCCCGCCCCCGCGCCCACCGCGACCGAACTCTGCTGCGCGGCGTAGCCCGCGCGGCCCCGAGCCACGAAAGGGGGTACGACATGTCAGAACTCGACGGCTGCTGCGGCGGCGGACTCTGCTGCTGAGCACGTAACGGCACTGAGCACGTGAGCGTGCTCGACACGTGGCGGCACTGAGCAGGCACGAATCATTGCGTCAGCGCTTCCCAAGCGTTGCGGCGCACACTGGCCGGGTGAGTAACGATTCACCCGGCCAGCAGCGCGTTCTGCGCCCCGGCGACCCCGGCTACGCGCAGGGTGACTCCGCCCGGCGCACCGGACCCGTGCGCGGACGCGCCGCCGCCGCGCGCGAGGCGATTCGCAAGCGCCCCGGCCTCGACAGGGCCTACCGCACCGGCGTCAAGGTCGTGGGTGGCACGACCGTCGGTCTCGGCATCGTGCTCATGCCCCTGCCCGGCCCCGGCACTCTCGTCGCCCTCGGTGGGCTCGCCATTCTCGGCACCGAGAGCGAGCGAGCGCAGAAACTCAACGCGCGTGCCGTGCGGGCCGCCAAGGCGGCGGCCGCAGCGGCCAAGCGGCGTCAGGATGCACGCCGCACGGCCCGCGAGCAGCGCCCCTATCGCGCGGCGTCGGAGTAGCCCGGCCGACTAGCGCGAGCGCGAGTTGAGCGCGTCGGCCAGGTTCGCCCATCCCCGGTCGAGCGCGTTCTGCGCCTCGAGTTGAGCCTCGGCAAGCGCCTCGTCCGCCGACACCTCGCCCGACTGCACCGCCGAGACGGCGTCACGCCAGATGCGCGAGAGCGACACGTCGGCGGGAGTGACCGTCGGGGCCACTGCCGCGGCGTACGCCTCATCCACCGTGTCACGAAGGGTTGTGGCACGCGGGTCGTCGGCGCCGCTCACCCAGTCGCGCAGCTCGGCGTCAGCCGTCGCGTTGGCCGTGAGCAGAGCGGCAACGCTGAGCGCGTGGGCCTCATCAGAGCCCTCGGTCGCGGCATCAGCGTCGGCGTCGGCGTCGGCGTCGGCGTCGGGCACGGTGGCCGCGTCGATCCAGGTCTGCGACTCGGTCACGGCGCGCACGTAGCCACACGCATTAGCAGGGTTCGCCCCGGCGACCGGAATCGCCCACCCGTAGCCACTGAGCACGGCGACAGGCTCGCCCGCCGCGTCAGACACGGAGCTCAGCTGCGGCTCGTCGCTCGCCTCGTCGTCACTCGCCGACCCACCGACCGGTAGCGCGGTCGAGTCAACGAGCGTCGTGTCCCCCGACGACTCGTCCCATGCGTCAAGTGCCGCCGCGATCCGCGGGTCGTCGAGGTTCGCGGTGCGCCCGTCCGGTGTCACGAGCGGCACTCCCTCCGCGGCCGCCCACAGCTGCATCACGCGCCAGTCGCGGGGATCGGCCCCCGCCGATGCAACGAGGGCGCCGCCGCGCGCCGTGTCCGGGGCGCCGTCCGTCGTGACGAGCAGCGGCACCGTCGAGGTGTCGGGCAGCGCAAAGATGCGCTCGTCGAGGGTGACCTGAGCGAGCGCCGCCGCGCTGTACTGCGTGAGGTTGATGGGCGCCTCCTCGATGCAGCGCTCGAGGGGCATCACGGCGCCGCGGGCCGCGAGGTATCCGATGTCGGCACGGTTCGCGTAGATGAGGTCGGGTGCGTCTCCTGCCTCGGCGGCGGACGCGAAACTGCGGGCGTCGATGGCCGACGCACCCACCGTGACGGTGACGGCCGTGCCGAGGGCCTCCACCGCCCGGTCATGCCGCGCCTGAGTGAGGGGGTCGCTCAGGGCGAAGCCCTCGATCTCGAGCTGACCCGCGTATGGCTGATCGGCCCCGTACCACGAGCCGTCGGCGCCCGGCCCCTGCAGCTCACCCGTGCATCCCACCAGCAGAATCGCCGACGCCGCAACGGCAACGGGGGCGGCAACTATGGATGGGCGGTGCGTGCGGGGCATGGCGCTCCTTGCGTGTCGTGGGTGCGGTCGCGGCGTCGCCCCGGGAGGGCAAACAGCTCACCACCATAGGGGCACCCACCACGTGATGCCACGGGGTTGACAGGGCCGCGAACAGCCCCGACCATGCACGCTACGGGCGCAAGAGCACCTTGATCGCGGCGCGCTCGTCCATCAGGCGGTAGCCCTCGGCGACGTCGGTGAGCGGCAGCTCCAGGTCGAAGACGCGACCGGGCTGGATCGTGCCGTCGAGGACGAGCGGAAGCAGAGCATCCACGTAGTTGCGCACGGGGGCGATGCCGCCCGCGACGCCGACGTTGCGCGAGAAGAGGGCGCGAATCGGCAGCTCGGCGCCGCCGTGCGGCACGCCGACGTAGCCGACGCGGCCGCCGGGGCGGGCGGCGCGGATCGCCTGGTCCATCGACTCGGCCGTGCCGACGCACTCGAGCACGCTGTCGGCGCCGACTCCGTCGGTGAGCCGCATGATCGCCTCGATGCCCTCGTCGCCGCGCTCAGCCACGACATCGGTGGCTCCGAACTCGCGGGCAAGGGCCTGCCGATCAGCGTGCCGCGACATGGCGATGATGCGCGCAGCGCCGAGCTGCGTCGCCGCGATGACGCCGCAGAGCCCAACGGCGCCGTCACCGACAACAACCGCAGTCGACCCGGGGCCGACTCCCGCCGAGACGGCCGCGTGCCAGCCCGTGCCCATCACGTCGCTCAGCGCGAGCAGGTTCGGAACGAGAGCGTCATCGACCGGGCCGGGCACCACCGTGAGCGAGCCGTCGGCCGTTGGCACGCGCACGATCTCGCCTTGCGCGCCGTCGGCTAGGTGGCCGTCGCGGTCGTCGCGGCCCCACCAGTTGCCGTTCTGGCACGAGGGGCTCACGCCGTTCTGGCAGTGGGTGCACGTCATGTCGCAGTCGTAGAAGGGGGCTATGACGAAGTCACCGGCCGCAACGCGCGTCACGTCGTCGCCGACGGCCTCGACGACGCCGACGAACTCGTGGCCGATGCGGTGCGGCTCGTCGGTGTCGACGACGCCCCGGTACGGCCACAGGTCGCTGCCGCAGATGCACGCGGCCACCACCCGCACGACGGCGTCGCGGCCCGTGCCACTGAGGCTCGGATCGGGCGCCTCCTCGAGGCGGATGTCACGGGCAGCGTGGATGAACGTCGCAAGCATGGTGGGAACGCTATCGACGCGGGGTGGATTGTTTCTGGGTGCACGGGCCTGCGATCAGCCTGCCGTCAGTGCGCAATCGGTCTGCGGTCAGTGCGCGGCCTGCTCCTCGCGGTCGAGCAGGCTCTGCTTGATGGCGAGCCCGTAGCGGAAGCCGCCGAGCCCGCCGCCCGTGCGCAGCACCCGGTGGCACGGCACGAACAGCGCTGCCGCGTTCATGGCGCACGCGGTGGCCGCCGGGCGCGCGGCGGCCGGGCGGCCAGCGAGGGCGGCCAGCTCGGCGTAGGTGACGGGCGCGCCCGGGCGAATCTCGCGCATCACGCGCCACGTGGCCTCGAGGAACTCACCCGAGCGCTGGCGCACCGCGACCGCGTCGGCGGCGGCCGCGTCGCCCGCGTAGTAGCGCTCGACGGCGGAGAGCGCCTCCTCGAGCGCCGGCGACGAGGCCGCCAGATCTTCCGCTGTCGGCCGCATGCTGCGGTGGATGAGGGTGATGAGCTCGGCGACGTCGGGCGTCCAGCCGGAGGCGAGCACCGCATCCTCGTCGGCGATGACGGTGAAGGGGCCGTCGGGGGTGGCGATCGTGCGGGCGGCGGCCGGGCTGGCGGTCATGGGGTGTCCTTTCGGGCGTTTTGTGGATGCGCGGGGGCGCCCTCGAGGGCGGCCCGCCACAGGTGCGCGGCGGCGTACGAGCGCCAGGGTGCCCAGCCGTCCGCCGCGGCGGCGAGCGCGCGGAACGCGGCCGGGCGGGCCAGCTCGTCGGGCACGACGGCGGCGGCACGGGCCCCGGCAAGCAGGGCGACGTCGCCGGGAATCCAGGCATCGGGGGTTCCGGTGACGCGCATGGCGACGTAGCTGGCCGTCCAGGGGCCAAGGCCGGGGAGGGCGGCGAGGCGGGTCGCTAGCTCGTACGGGTCGTCGCCGACGCCCAGGGTAAGTTCGCCATCGGCGAGAGCGCGCGCAACGCGGGCCACGGTCGCGAGCTGGCGTGCCGGGAGCCGCAGCGGCCGGCTCGGGTCGTGCGCAGCGCCGGCCTCCGACTGCGCGAGCACGGCGGCGATGCGCTCGGGCGTCGGGAAGAGCCGTTCGAGCCCCGGCACGCCCGTGTCGACCGGCTCGCCGGCCGCCGCCGCGAGCCGACCGAGGTGGGTGCGCGCCGCCGCCACCGAGATCTGCTGGCCGACGATGGTGCGTACGAGCAGCTCGTCCGGGTCCGCGGTGCCGGGCACCCGGATGCCGGGCCTCGCGGCCACGAGCGGCGCCAGCCGGGGGTCGGTGGCGAGCGCCTCGTCGACGGCCAGGGGGTCGGCGTCGAGGTCGAGCATCCGCCGGGTGCGGGCGACGGCCACGGCGACGTCGGCGAGCGAGGTGAGGGCGAGGCGCAGCGTGAGGGCCCATCGGGCGCTGGCCTGCGTCGCCGTCACGTCGATGACGGCCGGGCCGTGGGGCAGGGCGATTGTGCGGGCGAAGCGCAGTCGGCTGCCGTCGGTGTCGAGCTCGGCGCGCTCGACACCGACGATCGCGCGGGCCGCCAGGTAGGCGAACATGCCGGGGGCGTCGTAGGGGGCGCGCACGGGCAGGGCGAGCGTCACGGTAACGAGCGGCGAGCTGCCCGGGGTGGACTCGCGGGCGGTGGCGTCGAGCGGGCCGGGGTCGCTCCCCCGCGCAGGGTCACGCCCCCGCGCCCGCTCGCGCAGTGCGCTCGGCGTGACGGCGAAGACCTCGCGCACCGTGTCGGTGAACTGCCTCACCGAGCCGAACCCGGAGGCGAACGCCACATCGGCGAGCGGCAGCGGGGTGCCGACAATGAGCGCGCGGGCGAGCTGCGCGCGGCGGGCTCGCGCCAGCGCGAGCGGCCCGGCGCCAAGCTCGGCGGTGAGCAGGCGGCTGAGATGCCGCGGGCTGTAACCCAACCGGGCGGCGAGGCCCGCGACGCCTTCGCGGTCGACGACGCCATCGCCGATGAACCGCATGGCGCGGCCGGCGAGGTCACCCCGCCAGTCCCACTCGGGGCTGCCGGGCGTCGCCTCGGGCAGGCACCGTTTGCAGGCGCGGTAGCCGGCCTCGTGCGCGGCGGCCGACGTCGCGTAGAACGCGACCCCCGTCTCGCGGGGTGTGCGCGCGGGGCACGACGGCCGACAGTAGATGCCGGTCGACGCGACGGCGGTGACGAACTGCCCGTCGAAGCGGGCGTCACGCGAGGCGATGGCCCGGTAGCGCTCCGCGAACCCCGGATGCCCGTGGCGCCACGCAGCGCCCGTCGCGTCCGCGCGCGGCGGGCGCGGCGGGCGGGCGCTCTCGGAACGCGAGGTGCGGGCGATGGTCGAGGTCACGCGCACCATTCCATCGCGCGAGCGCCGCCGCGTCTAGCGGGAATCGGACACGGCAATGCTGATGACCGGGCAGTGCACACCGGGAACGCGGGCGAGCCGCCCGTCACCCGTCATCAGAGGCGCGCCAAGCTCTTCTGCCAGTGCGATGTACGCGGCGTCATAGGCCGATGCGTTGTCGGTTAGGTCGAGTACACGAGACAGCAGGGGAATCGTCGGCCACGCATCGAGAGCCCAGTCGACCAAGGTCTGCGTGTGGGCATCGAGTTGCTGACGTGAAATCATTCCCGCCAGCATCAGTCCACGCAGAGCGTGCACCGTCTCGATGATCGCGTGCTCGGGGACGACCCAGTGCAGGTCGTCGCGCATGTTCTGCAGGGCGAGATCGGTGGATGCAGCGTCGTCATCGACGAGGACGGCAACGAGCACGGATGCATCGAGGACGATCACGCGCCGCGGGCCTCTCGGCCCTGCTGGATCATCTCGACTATGAGGTCAAGCCCTACCGC
>Ga0213835_100801_pt1 | contig 24841 bp, 28 predicted proteins | sample SWPATP01_FD_160576 | JGI IMG/M metagenome (GOLD analysis project Ga0213835, IMG submission 160576) | Coastal seawater microbial communities from Marineland, Florida, United States - SWPA TP0 #1 | ecosystem: Environmental > Aquatic > Marine > Coastal | place: USA: Florida | collected 2016-08-05 | reverse complement strand
ATTCCGGCCGCAACGAGGTCATCAAGATCTGGTCGCGCCGTTCCACCATCCTGCCGCAGTTCGTCGGCCTGACCTTCGGTGTCTACAACGGGAAAAAGCACATCCCCGTCAACGTGACCGAGGACATGATCGGCCAGAAGTTCGGCGAGTACTCGCCGACCCGCACCTACTACGGTCATGCGGCCGACAAGAAAGCGAAGAGGAAGTAAGCCATGGGCAAGGAAAAGAACCCGCGCCGCGTGGCCGATAACGAGGCGATGGCCAAGCTGCGGATGCTGCGCACCAGCCCGCAGAAGCTGAACCTGGTTGCCGCCATGATCCGCGGCAAGCCGGTGGACCGGGCGCTGTCGGACCTCACCTTCTCCAAGCGGCGCATCGCCGTGGACGTGAAGAAGTGCCTTCAGTCGGCCATCGCCAACGCCGAGAACAACCACGGCCTCGATGTGGACGAGCTGATCGTGGCCGAGGCCTGGGTCGGCAAGAACATGGTGCTCAAGCGCGGCCGTCCGCGGGCGCGGGGCCGGTTCGGCCGGATCGAAAAGCCGTTTTCCGAGATCACCATCAAGGTCCGCGAGCGCGAGGAGCAGGCGTAATGGGTCAGAAGGTCAACCCCATCGGGATGCGCCTGCAGGTCAACCGCACCTGGGACAGCCGCTGGTTTGCCGATACCAAGGAATTCGGCGGCCTGCTGCTCGAGGATCTGGCGATCCGCAAGTTCATCCATGACGAATGTCGCCAGGCCGGCGTCAGCCGCGTCATCATCGAACGTCCGCACAAGAAGTGCCGCGTGACGATCCATGCCGCGCGCCCCGGTGTCATCATCGGCAAGAAGGGCGCGGACATCGAGACGCTGCGCAAGAAGCTCGCCAACATGACCGACAGCGAGCTGCACCTGAACATCGTCGAGGTGCGCAAGCCCGAGCTTGACGCCCAGCTGGTGGCCGAATCGATCGCCCAGCAGCTTGAGCGCCGCGTCAGCTTCCGCCGCGCGATGAAGCGCGCGGTGCAGAACGCGATGCGGATGGGTGCCCTGGGTATCCGGGTCAATGTCGGTGGCCGCCTTGGCGGGGCCGAGATTGCGCGGACGGAATGGTACCGCGAGGGCCGCGTGCCCCTGCACACCCTTCGGGCCGACATCGACTATGCCCTTGCCGAAGCCAAGACGCCTTACGGGATCATCGGGATCAAGGTCTGGATCTTCAAGGGCGAGATCATGGAGCACGACCCGCAGGCCCGCGACCGCCGCACGGCCGAGCTGCAGGAGGGTGGCGTCGCGCGTGCGCGCCGCTGATCCCGCGACAGGAGAGAAACGATGCTGCAACCCAAACGGACGAAGTTCCGCAAACAGCACAAGGGCCGGATTCACGGCGAGGCCAAGGGCGGGTTCGAGCTGAACTTTGGCACCTACGGCCTCAAGGCGACCGAACCGGAGCGGATCACCGCCCGCCAGATCGAAGCCGCCCGCCGTGCCATGACCCGCCACATGAAGCGTCAGGGCCGGGTCTGGATCCGCGTCTTCCCCGACGTGCCGGTGTCGTCCAAGCCAACCGAGGTGCGGATGGGCAAGGGCAAGGGTTCGGTCGACTTCTGGGCCTGCAAGGTCAAGCCCGGCCGGATCATGTTCGAGATCGACGGCGTCAACGACATGACCGCCCGCGAGGCGCTGCGGCTGGCGGCGATGAAGCTGCCGATCAAGACCCGCGTGGTGATCCGCGAGGACTGGTAGGGCCGCGCGTGCCCGCGGTGGCACGGGCGAGGCCCGCAACACGAACACGGCGGCGCGGACAGTCCGCGCCGCCGTTTTTTCACTGCGAGATCGAATGAAGCCGTGGGTATTCCTTGGCGCAGCGGTCATTCTGGCCCTTGGCGCAGTCTGGCTGTCGATACTCGCGATCGTCGGGGTGTTCGGCGACGGCTTCGGGGCGGTCGTGACCGGCGGTCGGGTGGATACCGGCTTTACCGACGGTTCGCGCGGAATGCGCCTGTTGCGCGACAACGCCGATCTTGTGGTCTTTGGCCTTTGGGGCGCATCGGTCGTCTGCCTCGTCGTGGCAGTTGCAGGCTGGATCCGGCGCTGATCGTGTTGGCGGAAGCCAGCGGAAAACAGCGGCCGTACCCCTTGCCAATCCCGTATGCGGGGCGTATGACACCGCCGATAAGCGGCGAGGCGACTCGCCGCTGCCCGTTATTTTACTGATCCACCAGAGGCCGGGTAACCCTGACCGCCAGGGGCCCGCTGGTGTTGGAAGAAGGAAGACAGGCGATGGACGCCGCAGACCTGCGAAACAAGACCCCCGACGAGCTGCGCGACCAGCTTGCCGCGCTGAAGAAGGAAGCGTTCAACCTGCGCTTCCGCAAGGCCACCAACCAGCTTGAGAACACCGCCCGCATGCGCGCCGTCCGGCGCGACGTGGCGAGGGTGATGACGGTTCTCAACGAAAAGGCGGCCGCTGCGGCCGCCGCGAACTGAGGGGGGACGGCCCATGCCCCGGCGCATCCTGCAAGGCAAGGTTACCAGCGACAAGAATGATCAGACCGTCACGGTACTGGTCGAGCGTCGCTTTACGCATCCGGTGATGAAGAAGACCGTGCGGTCCTCCAAGAAGTACCGCGCGCACGATCCGGAAAACCAGTTCAAGGCCGGTGACACCGTTCGCATCCGCGAATGTGCGCCGATCTCGAAGACCAAGCGCTGGGAGGTGGTCACCGACGCATCCGCGTAAGGTCCACCAACCGGTTTGAACGAAACCCTGGGACAGCGCCACGCGCCGGTTCCCAAAGGTCGGGAGAAACCCCATGATCCAGATGCAGACCAATCTGGATGTCGCTGACAATTCCGGCGCCCGCCGGGTTCAGTGCATCAAGGTGCTCGGCGGCTCCAAGCGACGCTATGCCAGCGTCGGTGACATCATCGTGGTGTCGGTCAAGGAGGCGATCCCGCGGGGCCGGGTCAAGAAAGGCGACGTGCGCAAGGCCGTCGTCGTGCGCACCGCCAAGGAAGTGCGCCGCGAGGATGGCACGGCCATACGCTTCGACCGCAACGCCGCCGTGATCCTCAACAACGCCGGCGAACCGATCGGGACCCGCATCTTCGGGCCGGTCGTGCGCGAACTGCGCGCCAAGAACTTCATGAAGATCATCAGCCTGGCGCCGGAGGTGCTGTGATGGCCGCCAAACTGAAAAAGGGCGACAAGGTCGTCGTGCTGGCCGGCAAGGACAAGGGCAAGACGGGTGAGATCACCCGCGTCATGCCCAAGGACAACAAGGCCGTCGTTTCCGGCATCAACATCGCGATCCGCCACACCAAGCAGTCGGCGAATACCCAGGGCGGGCGCGTCCCGACCGCGATGCCGATCGACCTGTCCAACCTTGCCATGATCGACAAGCAGGGCAAGCCGACCCGCGTCGGCTTCCGCATCGAGGACGGCAAGAAGGTCCGCTTTGCCAAGACCACCGGGGAGGCGATCTGATGCTTGACGCTGCCACCTACACCCCGCGGCTGAAGACCGTCTATCGCGACAGTGTCCGCGCCGCGATGAAGGAAGAGTTCGGCTACGCCAACGACATGATGATCCCCCGGCTCGACAAGATCGTGCTGAACATGGGCATCGGCGAGGCCGTCAAGGACAGCAAGAAGATCAAGTCGGCCGAGGCCGACCTGACCGCGATCGCCGGCCAGAAGGCGGTGATCACCAAGGCCCGCAAGTCGATCGCCGGCTTCCGGGTTCGTGAAGGCATGCCGCTGGGCGTCAAGGTCACCCTGCGCGGCGACCGGATGTACGAGTTCCTCGACCGGCTGATCACCATCGCGCTGCCCCGCGTGCGCGACTTCCGCGGCGTCAAGGGCACGTCGTTTGACGGGCAGGGCAACTACGCCATGGGCGTGAAGGAACACATCGTGTTCCCCGAGATCGACTACGACAAGGTTGACGAGATCTGGGGCATGGACGTGATCATCTGCACCACCGCGAAGACCGACGCGGAAGCCAAGGCGCTTCTGAAGGGCTTCAACATGCCCTTCATCGCCTGACCGCGCGAGGAGACCGAGACATGGCAAAGAAATCGATGGTGGAGCGCGAGAAGAAGCGCCAGCGCCTGGTCAAGAAATACGCCGCCCGCCGGGCCGAGCTGAAGGCCGTCGCGGCCGACGAAAGCCGGCCGATGGAAGAGCGCTTCAAGGCCAACCTGCGGCTGGCGCAATTGCCGCGCAATTCCTCGGCCACCCGCCTGCACAACCGGTGCCAGCTGACCGGGCGGCCGAAGGCCTATTATCGCAAGTTGAAGATCAGCCGGATCGCCCTGCGCGAGCTGTCCTCGTTCGGACAGATCCCCGGCATGGTCAAGTCGAGCTGGTAAGGGAGGGCTGGGAATGTCCGTGAACGATCCTCTCGGCGATATGCTGACCCGCATCCGCAACGCGCAGATGCGCGGCAAGTCCAGCGTCCGCTCGCCAGCCTCCAAGCTGCGCGCCTGGGTGCTCGATGTGCTGGCGGCGGAAGGCTACATCCGCGGCTACGAGCGCGTAACCGACGCCCGTGGGCATGCGGAACTCGAGATTGCACTGAAGTACCACGACGGTCAGCCGGTCATCCGCGAACTCAAGCGGATTTCCAAGCCGGGCCGCCGGGTCTATTCCGGGGTGAGCGACATCCCCTCGGTGCGCAACGGCCTTGGCGTGGCGGTCGTCTCCACGCCCAAGGGTGTGATGTCGGATGCAGCGGCGCGCGCGGCCAATGTCGGCGGCGAAGTGCTCTGCCGGGTGTTCTGAGGAGGGACCATGTCTCGGATTGGGAAAAAGCCGGTCGAGCTGCCCTCGGGCGTCACGGCGACGCTGTCGGGCCAGACCATCGAGGTCAAGGGCCCCAAGGGCATGCGCAGCTTCACCGCGACTGACGATGTCGATCTGACCGTCGAGGGCAACACCGTCACGGTGCGCCCGCGCAGCCCGTCCAAGCGGGCGCGCCAGCAGTGGGGCATGAGCCGCACGATGGTCGCGAACTGCGTGCAGGGCGTCACCGAAGGCTTCAAGCGCGAGCTTGAGCTGACCGGGGTCGGGTATCGTGCGGCGATGGCTGGCAACACGCTCAAGCTGTCGCTGGGCTACAGCCACGAGGTCAATTTCGAGCCGCCGTCGGGCGTGAGCATCACCGCGCCGAAGCCGACCGAAATCGTCATCGAGGGCATCGACCAGCAGCTGCTGGGTCAGGTGGCCGCCAACATCCGCGCCTGGCGCGCGCCGGAGCCCTACAAGGGCAAGGGCATCCGCTACAAGGGCGAGTACATCTTCCGCAAGGAAGGCAAGAAGAAGTAAGGGGCGCACCATGGCGAACACCAAGCTGAAGCTGTTCGAAAAGCGCCGCCTTCGCGTGCGCAACAAGCTGCGGGCGATGGCCAACGGGCGGGCGCGCCTGTCGGTGCATCGCTCGAACAAGAACATCTCCGCGCAACTCATCGATGATGCGCGCGGGGTGACGCTGGCCGCCGCCTCGACCCTCGAGAAGGACCTCGGGATGGTCGGGCGCAACAACAAGGAAGCCGCCGCCAAGGTGGGCGCCCTGATCGCCGAGCGTGCCAAGGCCGCCGGTGTCGAGGAGGTCTATTTCGACCGTGGCGGGTTCCTGTTTCACGGCAAGGTCAAGGCGCTGGCGGATGCCGCGCGTGACGCCGGCCTGAAGTTCTGAGGAGAGGCGAGATGGCAGAACGTGAAAACCGGCGCGACCGTCGCGAATCCCGCGAGGAAACGCCCGAGTTTGCCGATCGTCTGGTGGCGATCAACCGGGTGTCCAAGACCGTGAAGGGCGGCAAGCGCTTCGGCTTTGCCGCGCTCGTGGTCGTGGGCGACCAGAAGGGCCGCGTCGGCTTCGGCAAGGGCAAGGCCAAGGAAGTGCCCGAGGCGATCCGCAAGGCGACCGAGCAGGCCAAGCGGCAGATGATCCGCGTGCCCCTGCGTGAAGGCCGCACCCTGCACCACGACATCGAAGGCCGCCACGGCGCCGGCAAGGTCGTGATGCGCACGGCCGTTCCGGGGACCGGCATCATCGCCGGCGGCCCGATGCGCGCGGTGTTCGAGATGCTCGGCCTTCAGGATGTCGTGGCCAAGTCGCTGGGCAGCCAGAACCCCTACAACATGATCCGCGCCACCATGGACGGGTTGAAGCGCGAATCGAGCCCCCGCATGGTCGCCGCCCGGCGCGGCCGCAAGGTGGCCGACATCCTGCGCAAGCCCGAAGCCGAAACCGTCGAGGCGTAAGGGGAACCGTCATGGCCAAGACCATCGTCGTCAAGCAGATCGGCAGCCCGATCCGCCGCCCTGCCATCCAGCGCGAGACGCTGAAGGGCCTGGGCCTGAACAAGATGCACCGCACCCGCGAGCTTGAGGATACGCCCTCGGTCCGCGGCATGGTGAATTCGATCCCGCATCTCGTCGCGATCATCGAAGAGCGCGGCTGACACTGCGCGCGCCGCAAATTCCTTACCGAGGAGTTTGCAAAACCGTCGATCAACGGATTTGGGCCCCGGCGGCAACGCTCGGGCCCTTTTCTTTGCCCTTGCCCGGCCGCCAGACCCGGCGCACCCTGCACGGCGGGGGAGAGGCACCATGCAGTCCGACATCGCCGGTTTCGACCTGAACGCCATCGACCGGGCCTTCATTGACGATCCCTATCCGGTGCTTGCCCGCCTGCGCCGCGACAGTCCCGTACACTGGAACGCCGACGGTTCGGTCCTGCTGACCCGGCACGCGGATGTCCAGCGCCTGTACCAGTCCCGCGCGATGCTGTCGGACAAGCGCGAGGCCTTCGGCGCCAAGTTCGGCGCCGGCACGCCGCTGTTCACCCACCATACCACCAGCCTTGTCTTCAACGACCCGCCCTATCACACCGTGGTCCGCAAGCTGCTGGCCGGCGCCTTCACCCCGCGCAAGCTTGCCGTGTTCGAGACGCTGATCGACGGCATCGTCGACCGTCTGCTCGACCGGGTTGAGGAGTTGGGCGAGTTCGACCTGATTGCCGATTTCGCGCAGGTGCTGCCGACCGAGATCATCGCGTTCATGCTGGGCATCCCGCCGGCCCACCGTGCGCGTCTGCGCGGTTATTCGCTGGCGATCCTCGGTGCGCTCGACGCCGTGGTGACGCCCGAACAGCTCGCGGCCGGCAATGCCGCCGTGGAGGAGTTCGCCGAGGTTCTGGCCGACATCATCGCCCATCGCCGCGCCAACCCCGGCGGCGCGATGGAGGGCGAGGTGCTGGAGGCGCTGATCTTCGGCGAGCATGACGGCCGGCGTCTGACCGAGGCCGAGCTGATCCAGAACTGCATCTTCCTATTGAACGCGGGCCACGAGACGACCACCAGCTTCGTGGGCAACGCCGTCGGTCTGCTGCTGGACCATCCCGACCAGCTCCGGCGGCTGCGTGACGATCCCGGCCTGATCGGGACGGCGGTGGAGGAGTTCCTGCGACTGGAAAGCCCGCTGCAGATCGGCAACCGAACGGCGGGGGCGGATTTCGAAGCCTCGGGGCGGATCATCCCCGCCGGCACCTACATCCACACCTCGATCGCCGCCGCCAACCGCGACCCGGAAGCCTTTACCGATCCCGACCGGATGGACATCGCCCGGCAGCCGAACCGGCACCTGGCGTTCATCACCGGCATCCATGTGTGCCTTGGCGCGACGCTCGCGCGGGTGGAGGGGCGCATCGCGCTGGGTCGGTTGGTCGGGCGCTTTCCGCGGCTTGCCACCAACGGGCCGGCCCTCCGGGTGCCGCTGGCCCGGTTTCGCGGCTGGGCGAAGCTGCCGGTACGGGTGCGCTGATATCCGCCGGTCAGTTCCGCCGCGCGCCAAAGATCGCGGCCTCGAGCCGTTCGACCCGGTCGAAGAAACCTGCGCGCGTGAAAAGGTGGAACAGCGTGGCGGATATCCCGTTCACAAGCATCGCCCGGACGACATGAAAGCCGAGGATCAAGGCCACGTTGAGGCTCAGGAATTCGGCCGTGATCGCCATTTCCGCGATGCCGCCGGCCGAGCTTGCCAGGGCCGCCGTTGCCGGGTCGAGCGAGGTGAGCATCGCGATGACCATGCCGACGGCGAACAGGCTGACCGTCACGACAAAGGTGAACAGCGTGATCATGACCGACAGGCGCGGCAGCCGCATGACGATCTCTTGCCGGAAGCGGGCGCCGATGGCCATGCCAAGCAGCAACTGCCCGGTGTAGAAGACCGGCCGCGGCATGGCGCCGGCCACCAGCTCGTTCGACGACAGGACCGCGGCCGTGATGATGGAGCCGAGCATCCAGGGATTGTTCGCGCCGACCTTGGTCATGATCCAGACACCGACCAGCGACACCCCCAGCAACAGCGGTAGCGACTCGTAGGACAGGGATTTGATCTCGCCGCCGTAGGGCTCGAACGTGCCGTGGATGCCCAGCGCGATGATCGCCGGCGGCAGCGCGCAGACGACAAAGGCGACCCTGATCGCCTGGGCGAGGGCGATCGGCTCGCTGGTCGCGCCGATCCTCGCGCCGATGTTGGCCATCTCGGACAGTCCGCCGGGCATCAGCGCGAAATACGACGTTACCCGGTCAATACGCGCAACCCTGGCAAGAAAGACGCTGAAGAAGGTGGTCACCGTGATCGCCAGAAGCGAGATGACCACCATCAGCGGTACCCAGCCCAGCATTTCGGCCAACACCGTGCCGGTGACGTGCAGGCCCAGGCCGCACCCGATGACAAGTTGCCCCACGCGCCGCGCCGGGTTTGAGCGGAACACGGGCAAGCCCGACAGGGACAGGATGCTGGTCGCGATCAGCGGCCCGAGCACCCAGGCCAGCGGCACGCTCAGGATGTGAAAGGTCAGCCCCGTCAGAATGGCGGCGACGATGCTGACGACCCGGAAGGCGATCTCGGCCCTGCCTGGTTGCATACCCTTCATTCTTCCCGTGCTTGTCGCCCGGTGGCGCAGGCCACCGTCTCAGCGGGCCTGCGCCGCCAGCAGGCCGATCAGCGACGACGCGTCGTCAAGCTCGTCCATCCCGAGCACCGCATCACAGATCCGGCGTGCCTGCTCTTCCGGCACCGCCTTGACGGCCAGCTTCATGAACTTTTCCACGATGTCGTCGGCGCTGGCGAAGGATTTCTCGCTTCCGCGCGGCGCTTCCATGGTTTCCTCATGCCGGCTGCCATCCCGCAGGACGACCTCCACCCGCACCATGTGCCGGAACCGCGAGCCGCGCGCCGTGATCGACGGATCCTCGACGCATTCCACGCGGCGCGACAGCGCGATGCGCGCCTGGTCGTGCACGCAGCTTTCCTTGAACTGGTCCACGAAGACATCGCCCTCGAGCAGCAGCGTCGCCACGCAGAACGGCAGGTTGAGCTGTGCCGACGTCAGCCCCTCGGGCCGATAGGGCCATCCCACATGGTCCACCGTCACCTGCGAACCGTGCACGACGATCTTGTCCAGCTCGTCGATGGTGAAGGGGCGGCGCTTTTGAATGGCCCGAATGGAATCGAGCGTCGTGTGGTTACTGCCCACGCAGGAATAGAACTTGAGCGCGATCTTCATGGTCTCGAAGCGCTCGCCGAGGCCGGCGCTGAGCTCTTCCATAACGAACCGGTCCTGCGAGCGCGAGAAGGTGGTGCAGAAGCCGCCGTAGGGGGCCTCGAGCACGTCCAGGATGCCGGTGAAGCCCTTCGCCGCCAGAAGCGCGCCGTAAAGCCCGCTCTGGGCCGAGCGTCCGGCGTGCATCCGCTTGACCATCGCGCCGTACTGGGCCGCCATCAGCCCCGCCGCCTGTGTCCCGGCGATGCCGATCGCGTGCACCGTCCGGTCGGCATCAAGGCCGAGCGCACGTGCCGCGCCGGCCGCCGCGGAAAAGACGCCAAGCGTCGCCCCGGAGTGCCAGCCCTGGCCGATGTGCTCCTGGCCCATGCAGATGCCGACACGCGGGCCGATCTCGTAGCCGGCGACGCAGGCCGCGAGGAAGTCCTTGCCGCTGATGCCGTTCCCGGTCTCGACCGCGGCGATCAGCGCCGGCAGGGTCACCGCCCCGACATGCAGCACGCCGACGCGGTGCACGTCGTCCAGCTCGAACCCCTGGACCTGCGTGCCGTTCACAAGCGCCGCGTGAGGGGCCGAAAGCCGCAGGCCCGTCCCCCAGACCGAGCAGCCGCGCGACTGGTCAAGGTCGGTCAGGGTGTCCTGCAGGATGTTCGTCCAGGGCAGGTTGGCGCCGTAAAGGGCGCAGCCGAGCGAATCCAGCACCAGAAGCTTGATCCGGTCCCGGACCTCGTCCGGCACGTCCTCATAACGCAGGCCCGAGACGAACTCGGCTATCCGCCGCGTGTGCGTGTTGTCGATCGATTCATGTGCGCCCATGACAGCCCTCGTCGTTGTCCGGATCGTCGCGACCCCGGGTTTCGGAACGGACGGCGTTTAGCCCTCCAGGACGGTCGCCGCGATGCTGTCGTCCAGTTTCTCGTAATCGAAGTATCGGATCAGGTCGTACAGTTCGCGGCGCGTCATCATCTGGTCGAGATGCTCGCTGACGTCGCCGTTTCGCTTGAGCGCCCGATAGAAGTCGTCCAGCGCCTTTGCCACCACGCGCAGCGCCGAGACGGGATAGATGACAAGGTCGATCCCCAGCGCTTCCCAGCGCGAGAGGGGGATCTGGGGCGTGCGGCCGAACTCGGTCATGTTCCCGAGAAGCGGTACTTGCAGCGCCGCGCGCACCTGCCTGATCTGGTCTTCGGAGGTCATCGCCTCGACGAAGATGATGTCCGCGCCCGCATCGACGTATTTCTGCGACCGGCTGATGGCCTCCTCGACCGAGATCATCGTCGCATCCGTGCGCGCGCAGACCTTGACGGTGTCGGAGGCGGATTTCGCGGCCGCGATCTTGCGGCACATCTCGTCGGCCGAGGCCAGCTGCTTGTCGTTCAGGTGGCCGCACTTCTTGGGGAACTGCTGGTCCTCGATCTGGATGCAGGCGATGCCGGCCGCCTCGAGCTCGCGGACGGCACGCATGACGTTCAGCGCCTCGCCGAAGCCGGTGTCGCAATCGACGATGATCGGCAGGCCCGTCGCACGCTGGACGGTCCGGGCGCGATGCATCACCTCTTCCATGGTGATGAGCCCCAGATCAGGCAGCGCCATCGACGCCGACAGCGCCGCCCCCGACAGATAGAGCGCCTCGAAGCCGGCCTGCTTGGCCAGAAGTCCCGAGAGGGCATCGTAGCAGCCCGCGACCGGAAGCGCGCCGTTCCGGGCAAGCAAGGTATCAAGGTCCGGGCCCTGTCCGGGTCTGTCCCCGGGTCGCCGCAGCCAGTCTACAGTCATGACACGCTCCTGCTTCGTTCAGGTGCCGCATGGCCGCGGCGCATTCCCAGCAACAAGTTGTCCCGCGAGGCGCGGATGTGCTGGGCCATGAGGGTTCCGGCCAGTTCCGCGTGGCCGTCGCGGATCGCCTCGGCGATCCAGCGGTGCTCCAGCAAGGCGCGCAGGCCGCGCCGCTCGGACGAGATGTGCTGCGCCCGCATCAAGGCCATGATGTCGCGCAGCTCTACCCCGCAGATCCGCCAGACGAATTCGTTGCCCGAGCCCCGCAGTATCTTCAGGTGAAAGTCCCAGTCCGACCCGCCGGCCGGATAGCTGGTGGGCGAGCCGACCTTCATGATGGCCTCGTGTTCGTCGATCATCTCGACAAGCGCTTCGCGCTCGGCCGGTTCCATGTTGGTGGTGGCCAGCGTCGCGGCGAGCGATTCGAGAACCTCGCGCACCTGGTAGGCCTGCCGGACCGTCGATTCGGTCAGGACCGTGACCCGCGAGCCGAGGTTGTGCGACGCGATCAGCAGCCCCGAGGCCGAAAGCCGTCGCACGGCCTCGCGAACCGGCCCCCGGCTGATGCCAAGTTCGGCCGATATCTCCATTTCCTTCACGCGCTCGCCCTGCCTGAGGCGGCCAGTCGCGATCAGCTCGCGGATATGCGTCACCGCCTTGTCTGCCAGCAGGCTTCCCTCGTTCTCGGGTTTCGAGGCATCTATCCGGATCGGCTTTGCGTGTTGCATGCTGGCCTTGAACTTGCCTGTGGTCGTGATGTCGTTCCCGGACGGCAGTTGGGCGCCCTCCGGGACACTGCCCGAACGAAAGTGTAGACATCAAGAAAAAAATGTCTACAGTTTGTTTCGGGAGGACGCCGAAACATGCATCAGGCAGAGCAACGCGTGCCGTCTTGCCCTGACCGCGGCCTGGCCGCCGTCGGGCCCGAAGTGCTGTGTGCACAGGCTGTCGCGTCGAACCGCGGCGGGACTTGCGGGGGGCGTCGGCATGCTTGAGGACATCGCCGCGAGGCTGCACGGGATCACCTTCGAATCACTGCCCGCCGAGGCGGTGCAGACCGCACGCGAGGCGATCCTCGACACCGTGGGCGTTACCCTTGCCGGTGCGGCAGAGCCTGCGCCGAAAGCGGTTATCGCCGCGCTCGGGCCCGGCCCGGGTGGCGACGCGACCGTCTTCGGCATGGTTCGTGGCGCAAGCCTGCTTGATGCCGCGCTGATCAACGGCACCTCCAGCCACGCGCTGGATTTCGACGACTGCTCGAACACGCTGGGCGGGCATCCCTCGGCGCCGATCGTTCCGGCGCTCTGGGCGCTGGCCGAATCGACCGGTGTCGGCGGGAAGGCGTTCATCGCCGCATACGTGGCCGGCTTCGAGGTCGAGACGCGGATCGGGCGCGCGGTGAACTTCCATCATTACGAAAAGGGCTGGCATCCGACGTCGACGCTCGGCACCTTCGGCGCGGCGGCCGCCTGCGCCCACCTGCTTGCCCTCGACACGCGGCAGACCGCCAACGCGCTTGCCCTGGCGGCCTCCATGGCGTCGGGGTTGAAGGCGAATTTTGGCACGATGACAAAGCCTTATCACGTCGGGCACTGCACGCGGAACGGGTTGTTCGCGGCACTTCTCGCGCTGGAGGGCATGACCGCCGGTGCCGATGCACTGACCCATCCGCAGGGCTTTTTCGAGGTGTTCAACGGCGCCGGAACCTATGCGCCCGAGCGTGTCCTCGAGCGGTTTGCCGACCCGCTCGACATCGTCGAGATCGGCGTCGCGTTCAAGCGCCATCCCTGCTGCGCCAGCACCCACCCGGCCGTCGACGCGCTTCTGGCGCTGCGCGCCGAGCACGGCTTTGCCGCCGAGGACGTGACAGCCATCCTCTCGCGGACGCATCCCCGCCGTCTGCGGCACACCAACCGCCCCGATCCGAAATCCGGGCTCGATGGCAAGTTCTCGGTGCAGTACGTCCTCGCTCGCGCCTTGGTGCACGGGCTGGTCAGGCTGGAGCATTTTTCGGAATCCGCCGTCGCCGACCGACCGATCCGCGACGTGATGAACCGCATCACCGCCGAGCCGCACCCCGAGGCCCGGATGGACACGACCGAGCATTTCTTCGCAGAGGTCTCGGTGACCCTTCGGGATGGAAGGACGGTGTCGAAGTGGGTTGATCGTCCGGTCGGTCGCGACCGCGACCATCCGCTTCCCGAAGGCGCGCTGACCGCGAAGTTCAGGGATTGCGCCGCGCGCGCCCTGGCCGGGTCGCAGGTCGGGCAACTCGTATCGGCCCTTGAGGGGCTGGAAAGTGTCGACAATATTTCCGGACTGTCGCCGCTGCTCCGCCCGTAGGCGGATCCGGACCTGCGTCTGCGGGCCTAGGGCGGCACAGTCGGGAAAACCAAGGAGAGCCGTTGATGAATGCCGAGGAACTACTCGCGTACCGGGCCGACGTGATCGTGGTGGGTGCGGGCAATGCCGCGCTCTGCGCCGCGATATCCGCCGCCGAGAACGGCGCCCGGACCCTGGTGCTCGAGGCGGCGCCCTACGAGGACCGCGGCGGGAATTCCCACTACACCGGTGGTGCCTTCCGCTTTGCCTATGACGGGATCGACGACCTGATCGAGATCTGCCCGGCGATGGCGGACGAGGATTTCAGCAACGTCGATTTCGGCACCTACACCGAGGAACAGTACTTCGACGACATGTTCGAGCTGACCGACTACCGGACCGACATGGAGCTGTGCGAGGTACTCGTGCGGTCCAGCAAGGAAACCGCGAAATGGGTCGGTAGCCAGGGCGTGCGGATGTGGCCCGGTCTGGGCCGCCAGGCCTACAAGGTGGACGGCAAGTTCCGCTTCTGGGGCGGCCTCGCCCTGCACATCGAGGGCGGCGGGGCCGAGATGCTGCCCGCGCTGTATGCCCGTGCCGACGCGCTTGGCATTCCTGTCGTCTATGAAACCCCGGCGACCGGCCTGCTGACGCAGGATGGCGATGTCACGGGCGTGTCGGTGCTGCATGCCGGCAAGCGCCTCGAGTTGTCCGCAGGCGCCGTGGTGCTGGCCAGCGGCGGGTTCGAATCCAGCCCCGAGATGCGGGCGCGGTATCTCGGCCCGGGCTGGGACCTCGCGAAGGTTCGCGGCACGCGTTACAACATGGGGGCCGGCCTGCGCATGGCGCTCGCTATCGGCGCGCGGACGCATGGCAACTTTTCCGGTTGCCACGCCGTGGCCTGGGACGTGAACGCGCCGCCCTACGGCGACCTTGCCGTGGGCGACAAGTTCCAGAAGCACAACTACCCCTACGGCATCATCGTCAACGCGCTCGGGCAGCGCTATGTCGACGAGGGCTACAACTTTCATTCGCATACCTACGCCAAGTACGGGCGCGAGATCATGAAGCAGCCGGGGATGTATGCCTGGCAGGTCTTCGACGACAAGACGCGCAACCTGCTGCGCAGCGAGTATCGCATCCGCCAGTGCACCAAGGTTGAGGCCGACACCCTCGAAGAGCTTGCCGGCAAGCTGGAAGGCGTCGACCCGGAAGGCTTCCTGCGCACGGTGCGCGAGTTCAACGCCGCCTGCCGGACCGACATCCCCTTTGATCCGAACGTCCGCGACGGCCGCCGGACCGAAGGTTTGGCCATCAACAAGTCGAACTGGGCCAACCCGATCGATACCCCGCCTTTCCACGCCTATCACGTGACGACGGGGATCACCTTCACCTTCGGCGGCCTCAAGATCACCCGCGAGGCCGAGGTGGAAGCCGAGTTCAACGGTACGATCGGCGGCCTTTTCGCGGCCGGCGAGATCGTCGGCGGGCTGTTCGTGCACAACTATGCCAGCGGCACCGGCCTGATGTCGGGCGCCACCTTCGGGCGCATCGCCGGGCGCAACGCGGCCAAACGAGCTACGCAGAGGGCACCGGAAAGGCGGTCGGCCTGAAGCGAACCCGGCGCCTTTCCCTGCGAACGGCGCCGCAACCCCGGGGGCGGGCAGGGCAGACGGCAGGACAACTGCGCCCGCACCCGATCATGTCACCTGAAAGCGGCCTGCACTAGGGAGGTAACGGAAGATGCTAAAGGACACGGCAACCAGATACGCGGCAGCGGCCGTGATGGCGACAGGGGCCATGTTTGCCCCGCTGGCCGCCACGGCGCAGCAGATACCGTCCCAGATCGAGATGATCGTTCCCTACAACGACGGCGGCGGTCAGGCGTTCTACACCCGGGTCATCTCGCCCGCACTGGCGGCCGAGCTGCCGGGCAACCCGACGATCGTGACGCGCTTCATCCCGGGCGCCGGCTCGGTCGTGGGCATCAACGAGTTCCACGCACGGGGTGCTCCCGACGGATCGATCATCGGCTCGCTCGCCAGCGGAACGATCTTCAACTACGTGCTCGGCAACCCGGCGGTAAGCTATGACCTGCCGGCGTTCCGCGCGATCCTCGGCTCGCCCTTCGGCGTGATCGTCTACGGGCGTACCGACCATGGCCTGACCGGTGATTCGGCGGCGGATGTCGCGCGCCTGATCTCGGCGCCGGCCTTCTACGGCGGCGACGGCGCCACGGCGGGCAGCCTTCCGCTGCTGCTGTCGCTCGAACTGCTGGGCGTGTCTGTCCGTCCGGTTTGGGGCATGACCAACGCCGAATCGCGCGCCGGCTTCGAGCGGGGCGAATTCCAGATCAACTTCGACAACATGGCGTCCTACAACGCGGTGGTCGAGCCGATGATCCAGGACGGCAGCGCGGTGCCGCTGTTCACCTACGGCTACGAGGTCAACGGCGAGATCGTGCGCGACCCGATCGCCCCGGACATCCCGACCTTCCTCGAGGTCTACGAGGCGGTCCACGGCCACCCGCTGACGGGTCTGGAATACGATGTCTGGAAGACGCTGTTCGACATCCGCGTGATGGCGTCCAAGATGAAGGTGCTGCCCGCCGGCACGCCGGACGAGATCGTGCAGATCTTCGCCGACGCGATGGAACGCGCTGTCAATTCCGAAGCGATGCAGACCCAGGCCGCCCAGGAGGTCCTCGGGCCCTACACCCAGGTGCTTGGCGTCGAGGCCGCGAACGCGCTTCTGCAGAACGCGGCGACGATGTCCGACGAGCAGAAGGACTGGCTGCGCAACTTCCTGCAGACGCGCTACGACACGACCTTCTGATCGGTCGGCGCGTGCAGCGCGGCGGGGGGCGGACCGACCTACGCCCCCCGCCGAAATGCAAGACGGACAAGCGCGCCCGGTAGCGCGCAACATGGTTGACCTGCGACCCGGGCTGCGTGCCGGGATCGCGGCGACGGCCCGCAGACGACCTTAGAACTCCATTTCAACGGGCGGCCAGGCGCATGGACTTCAACGTCTTACAGTATGCATCCGATGCGCTGATCACGATCGTCAGCGGGCCCCACCTGATCTTTCTGGCGATCGGCGTCTTCGTCGGGCTGATCGTCGGGATGCTGCCCGGGTTGGGCGGGATCGCCGGCATGGCGCTGATCCTGCCGTTCATCTACGGCCTCGACCCCGGTGCGGCCCTGGGCATGATGGTCGGCATGGCCGCCGTCACCACCACGTCGGACACCTTTCCCTCGGTGCTGATGGGCATCCCCGGCAGTTCGGGGTCGCAGGCGACCGTTGTCGACGGATTCCCGATGGCCAAGCGCGGCGAGGCTGCGCGCGCGCTGGGCGCGGCCTTCACGGCTTCCATGTTCGGCGGGGTTTTCGGCGCGGTCGTGCTGACCTTCGCCCTTGTCGCCGCCCGGCCGATCCTGCTGTCGATCGGCTTTGCCGAGCAGCTCATGCTGGTGCTGTTTGCGTTGACGCTTGTCGGCATGTTGACCGGCCCAAGCATGTTGAAGGGTCTCGCGGCCTGCGCAATCGGGCTGCTGATCGGCGCGATCGGTGCATCCACCGCGACCGGCGAACTGCGCATGACCTTCGGCATGACCTACCTGATCGACGGGGTTCCGCTGATCGTGGTCGCGCTGGGGTTGTTCGCGATCCCGGAAATCATTGACGTCCTGCGGCGACACGGCTCGATCTCGAATGAATCCAAGCTGGGACGCGGGCTGCTCGACGGCGTCTTCGACACGCTGCGCCACAAGTGGCTTGTGCTGCGCTGCGCCATGATCGGCTCGGTGCTGGGGGCCTTGCCCGGCCTCGGTGGAACGGTGATCGACTGGATCGCCTATGGCCACGTCGTGCAGACCACCCGGGGCCCGAACACGTTCGGGCGCGGGGATATCCGGGGCGTGATCGCGCCCGAGTCCGCCAACAACGCCAAGGAAGGCGGCGCGCTGGTGCCGACGCTGCTGCTGGGCATCCCCGGATCGGGGACGATGGCGCTGCTGCTCGGCGGGCTTGCCGTGATCGGGGTCACGCCCGGTCGGTCGATGGTCACGACCAACATCGACCTCAGCTATGTGATCATCTGGTCGATCGCGCTGGCCAACATCCTGGGCGCGCTGATCTGCATCGCGATCGCCCGGCCCATCGCCGCGCTCACGACCATCCGCTATTCCGCCATCGCACCGTTCATGATCGTGCTGATCTTCTTCGCGGCCTTCCAGGCAACGCGATCCTGGTACGATCTCGGGGCACTCATCATCGCCGGGGTCATCGGCGTCTACATGAAGCGCTTCGGCTGGTCGCGGGCGGCCGTGCTGATCGGCTTCGTGCTGTCGCGCAACCTCGAGGCGGCATTCTATCGCGCGATCCAGATCTATTCCTGGGACATCTTCCTGCGGCCGATCTCGCTCGCGCTGATGGGGGTCGTGCTGATCTCGCTGTTCTTCGTGTTCCGTCGCCGGGCCGTCGTGAGCGACGACGTGGCCGCCACGACGGCATCCAGCGACCGGCGGCTGCCGCAGGTGGTTTTCGCCTGCCTGATGCTGGGCATCGTGCTGTGGTACGTGCAGGACGTGCGCAACCTGCGCTTCCTCGCCTCGATCTTTCCGCTGACCGTTGCAGGGATTGCGGGCGGGCTGATCGCCTTCGTACTGCTGGTCACCGCGGTGCGTCCGCGCGGCGCGATCATGTTCGACGGCGAGGCCGAGGCGCGCGCCTCCGGGACCGAACGGGCGTCGATGCTGCGCTACCTGTTCTGGATCCTGCTCTTGCCGGCCATCGGCCTCGTGGTCGGTTTCTACCTTGCCGCGCTGATCTTCGTCGCGCTGTTCCTGCGCATCGAGGGTCGGGCCGCGCTGTGGCAGGTCGCGCTCGGCGTCATCGGCATCGGCACCGTGCTCGCGGTGCTCGGGCAGGCGCTGACGCTGCGGTATCCGCAGGGCTTTCTGCAGCCGTACCTCAGCCTTCCTGCAAGCTTTCTGTGACGGGGGACGGAAACCCGGATGACGCTATTCATCGATAACGAAACCGCGGCGCGGTTGATTGCGCCGCGCGACGTGATTGGTGCGCTGGACACGGCCTATCAGGCCTTCGGTCGCAACTTGAACGTCTGTGCACCGCGCTTCGACTTCCAGTCGGGCGAGAACGCGCAGGGCGAGGCCTACCAGCTTGGCCTTGCTGTCGGGCTTGGCTCGGAGGGGTACGCCTGCGTTCGGGTGAAGTCCGACATGGTGTTCCAGACGCTCGTGAACGGGGCGCGGCGCAAGCAGAAATACTGCGTCGAACCGGGCACCTATCTGGGCCTATTGCTGGTCTTCGACATGGCGAACGGGGCGCTGCGGGCGATCGTGCAGGACGGTCATGTGCAGCGGATGCGCGTGGGTGCCGATTCCGCCCTGGGCGTGCGATACATGGCCCGTGCCGACGCCGCCACGCTCGGCGTTCTCGGGGCCGGCGGGATGGCGCGGTCCCATGTCGATGCCATCGCCGCGGTGCGCGACCTGATGCGCGTGCGCGTCTACAGCCCGACGCCCGCGAACCGCGAGGCGTTTGCCGCCGAAGCGCGCGACCGGCTGGGCATCGAGGTTGAGGCGGTCGCGCGGCCCGAGGATGTCTATGCGGGTGCCGACATCGTGTCAGCCTGCACCAACGCCATCGGGCCGGTGGTCGACGGGCGATTGCTGGAGCCGGGGATGCATGTCACCTGCATCGGCGGCACGCTGGACGAGACCGCCAACGCCCGCGTCGACCGGGCGCTGCGGTTCGGCACGGCCGGCGGGCCGCTGGAAATCGACGGCTGGGACTTCCGCGACGAAAGCCTGACCTTCGCGGTCGGCGGCGCCAAGTCAGGGCACGGGACCGCGCGGCGCTTTCACGACGTTCCGGCCGAGCGGCAGATCCGCTTTGCCGACCTGCTGGACGACCCGTCGATCGGCCGGACGGCCGACAGCCAGATCACCTTTTCGGAGCGGGGCAACATCCACGGCATCCAGTTCGCCGCGGTCACCGGCCTAATCTATGAGCGCGCGCGCGACGCAGGGCTGGGCGTCGATCTGGGTGCGCCGTTCTTCCTCCAGGACATCCGCAATTAAAGGTGCTGCCGACCGCCATGAAGACAGTTCGCGACCTCCTGACCTCCGAAGACATCATCGTCTCGCCCGGCGTCTATGACTGCATCAGCGCAAGGCTGGCCGAACAGGCGGGATATCAGCTTGTGTCCACCACCGGCGCCGGGCTGGTGAACGCCAGGCTGGGGGTGCCGGATGTCGGCATCTTCTCGCTTGCCGACAACGCCGATGCAGCCCGGCGGATCGCGCGGGCCGTTTCGATCCCGGTGTCGGTCGATGCCGAGGCCGGGTACGGCAACGCGGCGACCGTGCATTACGTCACCCGCGAGATCGAGGCCGCCGGCGCATCGGCCATGAGCATCGAGGATCAGACCATCCCCAAGCGGTGCGGGCACGTGGCCGGCAAGTCCGTGATCCCGACCGACGAGATGCTGCGCAAGATCGCTGCCGCCGCCGATGCGCGTCGCAACGACGATTTCGTCATCATCGCCCGGACCGATGCCATCGCCTGCGAGGGTATCGAAGGCGCGGTCGCACGCGCCCGCGCCTATGCCGACGCCGGGGCCGACGTGATCTTTCCCGATGCGGTGCGGGGGGCCGACGATATCGGCCGCATCGTCGATGCGGTGCCGATCCCGGTTCGGATCAACATGGGCTTCGGCCTGCGCAGTCGCAAGACGACGCCGCTGCTGTCGATCAACGAGTTGCGCGGGCTGGGGGTGCGCTGGGTCAGCCTGTCGCGGATGCTGCCCGCCGCCGCGATCCGCGGGATGCGCGAGGCGCTCGTGTCGATGATGGAAAGCATCCGCACGGGCGAGACGATCGAACGGCCCGACCTGCTGGCCGAGATGGAAGAGATTCAGGCACTGGTCGGCTACGAGGAATACTTCGACATCGAACGTCGCTTCGTGAAGCCCGAGACCTTCCTGCCCCCGCAGAGGAGGAACCCCTGATGAACGCTCCGACACGGGTCGGCCGCACGGTCGCCGAAGCCTATGCAGACTATGCGCTGGGCCTGAAAAAGTCCGACATCCCGGCCGAAATCCTTGGCAAGGCGCGGCATTGCCTTGTCGACGCGCTGGGATGCGCGCTGTTCGGCCGGACCCTGCCCTGGTCGCGCATCGTTCTGGCCGAAGCGGTCGAGACGGGCAGCGGCGGCCCGTGCCGGATCCCCGGCGAGGACGGGATCACCCTGCAACCGCCGCAGGCGGCGCTCGTGCTGGGGGCGTTCTGCCACGCGTTCGAACTGGACAGCCTGCGCAAGCCCGGCGTCGGCGTGCATCCCGGCGCGACGGTCGCCCTGCCGGCCTTCGCCGTGGCGCAGATGACCGGCGCAAACGATGACGAGTTGCTGACCGCGATCGTTGCCGGGTCGGAGGTGATGTTCCGCATCGGCATGGCCACCCTGCATTCGCCCGAACATGCCGGCTTCCACGCGCCGGGCCTGACCGGCCCCTTCGGCGCCGCGGTCGCTGCGGGGCGGCTGATGGGGCTGTCGGCCGACCAGCTTGCCAATGCGCTGGGCATCGCGGGGTCGCTGGCCGGGGGGCTGCTGGCCTTTGCGCCGTCGGGGCAGGGGGGCATGATCAAGCGGCTGCACCTTGGTCGCGCGGCCGAAGCCGGGGTCACCGCCGCCCGCCTTGCCGCGCGCGGCTTCGAGGCGCCGCACGCCGTGATCGAGGGGCGCTTCGGCCTGCTTGACGCCTATTGCTCCAAGTCCGATCCCGACCTGCTGCTCGACGGCCTCGGCACGCAGTTCGCGCTCAAGGCGCTGTGCCTGAAGCGCTTCGCCTGCCACATCACCGCCCATGCCCCGACCGAGGCGTTGCGCGACCTGATGGCCGAAAAGGGCTTCGGCGGGGACGATATCGCCGCGATCGCGGTCCGCGGCAGTCCCAAGCTGGTCTCGCACCATTCCGACCAGGCGCCGGCCGACATCATGTTGGCGCAGTACAGCACCCCCTTTGTCGTCGCCCTAGCCGCCTATCGCGACCCCGAGGTGCCTTCGGTCTTCACGCAGGATGCGCTGGCGGATGCGCGCATCCGCGACCTTGCCACCCGCGTGCAGGTCGCCGAGCGCGCCGGCAGCGCCGCCAAGGGCTGGGGCGTCGAGATGGAGATCACGCTGAAGGACGGCACCCGGTTCGAACTGGTCAAGGAAACCTTCTCGGGCACGCCCGACCTGCCGTTCGGCGATGACGACCTCAGGCGCAAGTTCCGCAAGCTAAGCGACGGGCACCCGGAAGGCGAGGTTCTGCTGCAGCGTTTCCTCGGCTAGCGCAGCCTGCCCGGCGCCGGCGAAGGCGGCCGAAACGACAACCAAGGATTCAACCGGACAAGAGGTCAAGCATGAGCGGCATTCCGATCTACGAGGCCCTGGCACGGGCGTTTCAGGCCGAAGGCGTGGATACGCATTTCACGCTCATGGGCGACGCCAACATGCACTGGGCCACGGCCATGCAGAACCTGCCGGGCATGAAGACCTTTTCGGTTCGTCACGAGCACAACGCCGTGGGCATGGCGATGGGCTATCACAGCGCCACCGGCAAGGTGGGCGTCGCCTCGGTCACCTGCGGGCCGGGCTTCACCCAGTTGATGACGATCCTGACGACCGCGGTCCGCGCCCGGGTGCCGCTGGTGATCTTCGCCGGCGAGGCGCCGGTCAAGGCCAAGTGGTACAGCCAGGCCATCGACCAGCAGCCCTTTGCCGCCGCCTGCGGCGCGCATTACATCACCGGCCACTGCCCCGAGCGCATGCACCAGTACGTGCGCGAGGCCTTCTACATCGCGCAGCACCGGCGGATCCCGGTCGTGCTCGGCATTCCCTACGACATGCAGAAGCTGCCGATGCCCGATGTCGGGCCCTACGAGCCCTCGTCGACGCTGCTGCCGCCGGTGACGCGCATCCAGCCCGAGCCGGGGCAGATCAGCCGTCTGGCCGACAAGCTCGCCGCGGCGCGCGTGCCGATCATCATCGCCGGTCGCGGCGTGCTGCAGGCCGACGCCCGCGCCGAGGTGGAGGATCTGGCCGACGAGACCGGCGCGATGCTGGCCAACACGCTGCTGGCACGCGGCATCTACGATCATCACCCCTTCTCGATGGGGGTCGCAGGCGGCTTTGCCCGTGCCGTGACCTGCGAGGTTTTCGCCAAGGCCGACCTCGTGGTCGCGATCGGGGCGAGCATGAGCTATCACACCGTCTCGGGTGGCAAGCTGATCAACCCCGCGGCCGAGGTCGTGCAGATCGACGCGGCACCGGACGGCTTTCGCGACGGCGGGCGCGTGGCCAACGACTATATCCGGGCCGATGCGAAGCTGTCCGCGATCGCGCTTCTCGAAGCGCTGCGGGGGCGCAAGACGAACGCCGCGATCCGATCCGACGAACTGGCCCGTCGCATTCGCACCGAACCCGCCGACCCCACCGAATACCCCGCCGAAGAGGGCGTGATCGATCCGCGCCATGTGGCGCATGAACTGGAAGGCATTCTGCCGGGCGATTACGACGTGATCAGTGGCAACGGCCACCAGTCCTATTTCCACACCGTGATGCGCGGCGGCGACCCGACCCGGTATCATGTCATGCGCGACTTCGGAGCGGTCGGTAACGCGCTGTCCTATACCCTCGGTGTTGCCGCGGCGCGCGGCAACGGGCGTGTCGTGCTGTTCGAAGGTGACGGCGGCCTGCTGATGCACATCCAGGAGCTTGAAACCGCACGTCGGCACGGCCTCAAGTTCCTCGTGGTGGCCAGCAACGACGGCGCCTACGGCTCGGAAATCCACAAGCTGCGGGCCGAGGGCATCGACGATTCCGGCGCCATCTTCGGCCGCACCGACCTTGCCGCCATCGCCCGGGGTTTTGGCCTGCGCGGGGCGACGGTGACCGAAGCCGGGCGCTTCCAGGAGTTGCTGAAAGCCTACGAGGCCGGAGATCAGGCCGAGATCTGGGATGTGCATGTCTCGGACAAGGTGGTGAACCCGCGCGTTCGGGAAGGTACCAAGCTGGGCCACGGGGTGCGCTGACGCGCCTTGCCGCCTGGGAAAGGTTCATCGGCTGGCGCCGCCTTTCGGCGGGCCGGCTTCGAAGGCAGTACAAGATGACAACGGATGCCATGACACCCCCGCCGGCCGCGGACGACCGCGTCTTCGGAACCCTGCACGAGTTCGTCGCGGCCGCACGGGCGCGGCTGGACGACCGGATATGGGGCTATCTTGTCGGCGGCAGCGACACCGAAACGACGCTGGCGCGCAATCGCCAGGCGCTCGACAGCCTCGCCTTGCGCGCGCGCATCCTGCGCGACGTCTCGCGCATCGACCTCGGAGCGCGGTTCCTTGGCAAGCCGAGCCGCCTGCCCGTCGGGCTGGCCCCGGTCGGGTCGCTTGACGCGTTCTGGCCCGAAGGGGCCTTTGCTGCCGCGCAAGCCGCATCGGAATTCGGACTGCCGTTCTTCGTCAGTTCCGTGAAGCTCGAGATGATGGAGCCGATGGCGGCGCACTGCACCGGCCCGAAGGTGTATCAGCTCTATCCGCGCGGCGACGCGGACTGGATCGACGCGCAGATCGCCCGGGTGATCGCCGCCGGTTATGACGCGGTCTGCTTCACCGTGGACAATGCCGTCTCCAGCCGGCGCGAGCGCGACATCAGCCAGGGCTTCGAGCGGCCCTGGAAGAAGGCCGCCAAGGGAACCGAGTTCCAGGCGAGCTTTACCTGGTCCGACCTGGAGCGGGTGAAGAAAACCCACGACATCCCGGTGATGCTCAAGGGGGTCAACACCGGCGAGGACGCGGCGCGCGCCTGTGCGGCCGGCGTGGATGTCGTCTATGTCTCCAACCACGGCGGCCGGCAACTCGACCACGGCCCCGGCATGATCGAGGTGCTTCCCGAGGTTCTGGCCGCGGTGAACGGGCGCGTGCCGGTGATCGTGGACGGCGGGTTCTGCCGGGGTACCGACATCGTCAAGGCGATGGCGCTGGGCGCGAGTTTCGTGAACATCGGCAGGATGTACCTGTTCGCCGTCGCCGCAGGTGGCAAGGCGGGGGTGCTGCAGATGCTCGACATCCTCGAACGCGAGATCGAGATCGCCATGGGTCTGCTCGGCTGCCGGA
>Ga0213835_100800_pt1 | contig 24861 bp, 22 predicted proteins | sample SWPATP01_FD_160576 | JGI IMG/M metagenome (GOLD analysis project Ga0213835, IMG submission 160576) | Coastal seawater microbial communities from Marineland, Florida, United States - SWPA TP0 #1 | ecosystem: Environmental > Aquatic > Marine > Coastal | place: USA: Florida | collected 2016-08-05 | reverse complement strand
GACCGGCCGAGAAGGGCAGGTTGTTGTCATTGCCGATGATCAGGTGTGTCGCGTCGATCTGGTCGACATTCTCGATCGTCACGAACGGCATGTCGTAGATGCCGTCCTTCGAGCCAGCCATCTTCTTGCTGTCGGGGTCCTTGATGTTCAGAAGGTCGATATAGCCGATCTTGCGGACGGCAGCGCCGACATTGGCGTCGGTCATCTCGAGCTTGTAGACGCGCTTCAGTTCGGCCGGCGCATCAAAGCAATCCGGCTTCGGCTGCTTCGGATCAGCGCAGGCCTTGTCCTTGGTGCCGGCGCCGTTGTCGCGTTCGATGACGAGTGCGGTCGTGGCGTCCAGCATGTTGAAATCGCCGATCGCGACACCCTTTTCAGACAGCGGATAGAGCCAGGAACGGCCGGTCCAGCTTTTCGAAGCGATGTCGAATTCGATGACGCGCAGCGCGGTGCGGCCATCGGCCTGTTCGACCTTGCCGTCGTCGAGGAAGATCGGGCCTTCCAGCAGGCCGTAAAGCTTCTGCCCATCCTTCGACATTGCCATGCCTTCATAGCCACCCGAGCGCTTCAGGTTGAAGACCGGCATCTTGGCGGCAGGGTTGGCAGGCATCGAAAGGGTCGGGTTGTCAGGCGAGGTGACCTTCTTGCCGTCAACGGTGGTGGCAACGACGTCAGTCAGCTGGCCGAGCATGTCGACCTTGATGAGGTAAGGCCCGAATTCCTCGCCGAGCCAAAAACCGTCTGCGACGGGCTGGATCGATTCGATATCGAAATCGGCGCCGGTCAGGTAGCGCTTGTCGCTGCCTTCCATGGCGATCGGGAAGGGGGCGATCTTGTTCGGGTCCGACAGGAAGATGTTCTTGACGACATCGACCTTGTTGGTCGCCCAGTCGAACTTCACCTGGTGCAGGAACAGCATCGCGTCGGAGGAATTGGCCTTGGAGCCGAAACCGTTGTCGGAGAGCGTCCAGAACGTGCCGTCTGCCATCGCCTTGATCCCGGAAAAGCCCTGGATCGGTTGACCGTTGAATGGCAGCTTGACGTCGGTGACGCGAACACCGTCCTTGCCGTCGATCGATCCGAGCTTTTCCGTGCGCTTGCGGTCCGGCGTGGTGAACTTGCCCGATGTCTTGAGAAATTCAGGCGCATCGGTTGGAGCAGCAGTCACCGTATTGGCCGGCAGGATTGCCTGGCCCGCGAGCTTTGCAGGAAACTCCTTGTCGTCGGCCAATGCCGTGCCGGCAAGGAGGGCACTTACGAAGACGGAGGCTAAAAAGGTCTTGGTCATCAAATCACCTGTTCGAATGAGAAGAACACGCGACGTCGATAGGCGGGACGCATGACGGTAGGGTGATGATCGGTTGACGCTTGGATGAAGGTTTTACGTCGGTTTCTTGACGGTGCCAGAGCAGGTAGTTCGAGCGTCGCGGAGCCGGCCTGGAACGCTGCAAATAACTGGGATTTAAACGAAAAGGGATCGCGCTCCGGCGCTCCGGTTGCCGATCCCTTGTATTATGAAAGACGGTGAGGACGAGCCTTACAGCTCGACCGCCTCGACCTTCTTGTTGACGAAGCGCAACGCCACGCCGCCTTGGATCAGCTTGAGCGCCGTGTCGCCGAACAGTTCGCGACGCCAGCCGGAAAGGGCGGCCACTTCGGCCAACTCGCCTTCGGCAGCAATCTTTTCCAGATCGTCGGTATTGGCAAGCACCTTTGCGGCAACGCCCTGCTTGTCGGAAATGAGCTTCAGCAGAACCTTCAAGAGTTCGACGGCAGCGCCCGTGCCTTCTGGCAGATGCACATGCTTCGGAGCATGCGGCATCTCGGTCTTCGGCAGCGCCAGCGCCGTATTGACAGCCTCGACGATCGCAGCGCCTGATGACGAGCGTTCCCAACCCTTCGGCACGGTGCGCAGACGTCCGAGCGCTTCGGTATCCTTGGGCTGCTGCTGGGCGATCTCGTAGATCGCATCGTCCTTCAACACGCGCGAGCGCGGCACGTTGCGGCTGCGCGCCTCACGTTCGCGCCATGCGGCGACGAATTTCAGGATCGCCAACTCGCTCGGCTTCCTCAGACGCGACTTCAGACGCAGCCAGGCATCGTCGGGATGCAGGTCATAGGTCGACGCGCTCTCGAGGACCGCCATTTCCTCCGTCAGCCAGAGGGCACGGCCTTCACGTTCCAGCTGTTCTTTCAGAGACAGATAAACGTCGCGCAGATGGGTGACGTCGGCCAGCGCATAGTCGAGCTGCTTTTCCGACAGCGGCCGGCGGCTCCAGTCGGTAAAGCGCGACGACTTGTCGATCTGCACGCCCTTGATGCGGTTGACGAGCTGGTCGTAGGAGACGCTGTCGCCGAAGCCGCACACCATGGCTGCAACCTGCGTATCGAAGATCGGATGCGGCACGAGATTGCCGAGATGATGGATGATCTCGATATCCTGGCGCGCGGCATGAAACACCTTGGTGACCGCCGTATTCGCCATCAGCTCGAAGAAGGGCTTGAGGTCGAGCCCTTTTGCCAGCGGATCGACGAGAACTTCGACTGTCGGGCTCGCCATCTGGATCAGGCAGAGTTCCGGCCAGAAGGTCGTCTCTCTCAAGAACTCCGTATCGATGGTGATGAAGTCTGACTGAGCCAGCTTTTCGCAGGCTTCCTGAAGGGCAATTGTTGTTTCGATCATCGTCTCATTCACGTGCAGGTGGTCAACCTTCCTTTCCCTTCCCGCCGCAGATGTCAAGACAAACGGCCAGCCTTTCCCGGCAGCGGGCGGCTATTTCCTGTTGTTGCCGTCAGCGTCCCTGTCCTTGTCGCTAGCCCGGTCCGCAGGGTCTGCAAGCCGGTTGAAATAGGCGGACGTGCGCAGAAGGGACCGAAATCGCGAGTTGCGCTGCTGCGGCGGCACCGGTGCCCGCACCTGCATCCGGCGCAGCGTGTAGATCGCGAACCCGGCGAAGATGAAGGACGTGTAGAGGAAGAATGCGCGCGGGCCGTAAAACTCCAGAAGGGCTGCGGCAAGCAGCGGTCCGAACGTGGCGCCGACCGACCAGAAGAACAGGAGGCCTGCCGCGATCACCGCGTGTTCGCCGGGCTTGGCGTGGTCGTTGCCATGCGCCGAGCAGAGCGAATAGAGCGGCATCGAAAAGGCGCCGAACAGGAAGACGCTGATGATATTGGCCGTCTCGTTGCTGCCCGCGCCGAACGACAGATAGGCGCCGGTGATGACGGACCCGATCGTCGTCCACAGGATGACGCGCCGCCGGTCGAGCTTGTCCGAATAGACGCCGAGCGGATATTGGAGCACCACGCCGCCGATGATGCCGGCACTCATGAAGGTCGCGATCGACGTGATGCTCATGCCGATCTCCTTGGCGTAGATCGGCCCGATATTGCGAAAGGCCGCCATCGACAGGCCGACCGCCACGACGCCCACCACAGCGAGCGGCGAAATGCGCCATACGGTTCTCAGATCAAAGGAAATCGAGGCCGGTGGCGTCGGCCCCGACTTGTCGGCGATGGATATCGGCACAAGCGACAGGGTGAGCGCGATGGCGATGATGTTGAAGATGACAGGTCCGTCGATGCCGAAGGTCGGGATCAGGTATTGCGCGATCGTGACCGAGCCGAGATCGACGAAACGGTAGATCGACAGCGTCCGCGCGCGGTTCTCGTTGGTCACTTGCGAGTTGATCCAGCTCTCGACGGTGGCAAACAGGCTGGCGATGGTGATGCCGATCAGGAAGCGCATGGCGAACCAGAAGACGGGATCGATGACCATCGATAGGGCGATCGAGGCGGACGCAGCGATCGCCGCCATGGCCGCAAAGGTGCGGATATGGCCGATCGAGCGCAGCAGCCGCGCCACATAGATGCAGCCGATCGCAAAGCCGACACTGTAGCCGGCACCGATCAAGCCGATGACTGACGGCGAAAAACCCTCGGCCGAACCGCGCAGCGCGATATAGGTGCCCTGGAGCCCGTTGCCGCCGATCAGGATCCCTGCGGTGATCAGAAGCGGTATCAGCGGGCGGATCTGGTTCATCGGATGCTTTCGGGCATGGTCGGCAGGCGCAGAGACTCAGCCAGCGCGCTGGCCGTATCGACCCATTCTGGTTATGACATCCTCCTATGCAACTCTAGCCGTAAAAGCAGGGGAAAGGGCTCGAGCGCCGCGGGAGACTGTGACAAGTCTTGACAAAGCAGGCCCACCATGCGCTTTTCCGGCCGATTTTCATGGGTTCGTACGGCTGTGCTTCGCGCGCCGATGAAGCCGCTTTCAGCATCAGTCCAGGATAAAAGACAATGCATCGTTACCGCAGCCACACCTGTGCAGCCCTCCGCAAGTCGGACGTCGGCTCCAATGTCCGTATCTCCGGCTGGGTTCATCGCGTCCGTGACCATGGCGGCGTTCTGTTCATCGACCTTCGCGACCATTATGGCATGACCCAGGTCGTTGCCGACCCGGACAGCCCGGCCTTCAAGTCGGCCGAAGTCGTGCGTGGCGAATGGGTCATCCGCATCGACGGCACCGTCAAGGCGCGTTCCGACGAGACCGTCAACAAGACCATGGCGACTGGCGAGATCGAACTCTACGCCCAGGAGATCGAAGTTCTCTCCGCTGCCAAGGAACTGCCGCTGCCGGTGTTCGGCGAGCCTGAATATCCGGAAGACGTGCGCCTCAAGTACCGCTTCCTCGATCTTCGCCGCGAAACGCTGCACAAGAACATTGTCAAGCGCACGCAGATCATTGCGGCCATGCGCCGCGAAATGGCGTCGGGCGGTTTTACCGAATATTCGACGCCGATCCTGACCGCATCGTCGCCCGAAGGCGCGCGCGACTTCCTGGTTCCGAGCCGTATCCATCCCGGCAAGTTCTTCGCGTTGCCGCAGGCGCCGCAGCAGTACAAGCAGCTGATGATGGTGGCGGGCTTTGACCGCTACTTCCAGATCGCACCGTGCTTCCGCGACGAAGACCCGCGTGCCGACCGCCTGCCGGGCGAATTCTACCAGCTCGACCTGGAAATGAGCTTCGTTACCCAGGAAGAAGTCTGGGAGACGATGGAGCCGGTCATGCGCGACATCTTCGAGGAGTTTGCCGAAGGAAAGCCGGTCACCAAGGAATTCCCGCGGATCCCTTACGACGTCGCGCTGCGCAAATACGGCTCCGACAAGCCGGACCTGCGCAACCCGATCGAGATGGAAGCCGTCACCGAGCATTTCGCCGGCTCCGGCTTCAAGGTGTTCGCAAACATGATCGCGTCCAACCCGAAGGTCGAAGTCTGGGCGATCCCGGCCAAGACCGGCGGTTCGAGAGCGTTCTGCGACCGTATGAACGCCTGGGCGCAGGGCCAGGGCCAGCCGGGTCTCGGCTACATCTTCTGGAAGGAAGAAGACGGCAAGATCGCGGGCTCCGGTCCGCTCGCCAAGAACATCGGCGAGGAGCGCACCGAAGCCGTTCGCACCCAGCTTGGCCTCGAAGCGGGTGATGCCTGCTTCTTCGTCGCTGGCGATCCGGACAAGTTCTACAAGTTTGCCGGCGAAGCCCGTAACCGCGCCGCCGACGAACTGAACCTTTCCGACAAGAACCAGTTCGCTCTATGCTGGATCGTCGACTTCCCATTCTTCGAATACAACGAGGAAGACAAGAAGATCGACTTCGCCCACAACCCGTTCTCCATGCCGCAGGGCGGCCTCGACGCGCTGGAAAACCAGGATCCGCTGACAATCAAGGCCTACCAGTACGACATGGTCTGCAACGGTTTCGAAATCGCGTCTGGCTCGATCCGTAACCAGCTGCCGGAAGTGATGGTCAAGGCCTTCGAAATGGTCGGCCTTTCGCAGCAGGACGTGGAAGACCGCTTCGGCGGCCTCTACCGCGCATTCCAGTACGGCGCACCGCCGCATGGCGGCATGGCAGCCGGCGTCGACCGCGTCGTCATGCTTCTGACCGGTGCCAAGAACCTGCGCGAGATCACGCTGTTCCCGATGAACCAGCAGGCTCAGGACCTTCTGATGGGAGCGCCTTCGGAAGCGAGCCCCGCGCAGCTGCGCGAACTGGCGATCCGCCCGATCCCGGCGGTCAAGAAGGACTGATCTTCGGTTCTATTTCTGTGACGAGATTGGAAAGCCCGGCGCTCGAAAGACGCCGGGCTTTCCCGTTTCAGCAGGGCAGGGCTTGGTTGCAGTGCAGCGATCAGACCTTGGTCGGACGGAACCATCGCCGCGTACTTCGAGTTGTAGAGGCAGAATAAACAAATGGAGTAAGACTATGCGCAAGATCGTACTGACCGCTTCGGCGGCATTCATGGCGCTTTCGAGTGCAGCCTTCGCCCAGACGACGATCATCACGCAGGAACCAGCAATGGCACCCGCAACGGTTGTCATGCCAGGCGAAGTCCGCACCTACGTGATGGAGCAGCCGGTTGAATCCGTGCCGTACGAAGGCGACATTCTGGTCGGCCGCGTGCTGCCGGAAGCTGTCCAGGTTCGTCCTGTGCAGGGATATGACTCCTACGGTTACACGGTCGTGAACGATCGCCGCGTCATCGTCGACCCGCAGACGCGCACGGTTATTCAGGTCCTGGAATAGGACCTGTCCGATTTCGGATAGTATTTGAGAGACCGGGGCTGCCACCGCAGCTCCGGTCTTTTTGCGTCGGAGCTTTTAGTCCGTATCGCTTCGGAGCCGCTACCGTCGCCGTCTCGCAGATATTACCGTACCACGCTTGGCATCTGCAATTCTCTCCGCTATAGGTCGCCCATCACAAGGACTCAGGTGAAACTCCCGAGTGGCTCTTCCGGCCGCCGATCCGCCGGACAACGCAAAGCATCAGCCGTCTTTCTCACCCTGGAGGATACCTCCCGGCGGATGCGCTTTATTTGCGAAGTTTCCAATACATGACACAGTCAATTTCCGCCTATCGGCGCGAATGGTTTTCGAACATTCGCGGCGATCTCCTTGCCGGCATCGTCGTTGCGCTCGCGCTCATCCCCGAAGCTGTCGGTTTTTCCATCATTGCCGGCGTTGATCCAAAGGTCGGCCTGTTCGCCTCGGTCGCCATTGCCTGCACCACCGCGATCACCGGTGGCCGCCCGGCCATGATTTCGGCCGCCACGGCTGCCACTGCGGTGCTGATGGGGCCCCTGGTGCGCGATCACGGCATCCAGTACCTGTTTGCCGCAACCATCCTGATGGGCATCCTGCAGATCTTCGCCGGCATGCTGAAACTCGGTCGCCTGATGCGGTTCGTGTCGAAATCGGTCATGACCGGCTTCGTCAACTCACTGGCGATCCTGATCTTTTTGGCTCAGCTGCCGCAGCTCATCAACGTTCCCGAAGTGACCTACCTGCTCATCGCATTGGCGCTCGGCATCATCTATCTGTTTCCCTACGTAACCAAAGCCATCCCGTCACCCCTTGTGGCGATCGCTGCCGTTACCATTCTGGCGCTCTCCTTCGGCATAGAGGTTCCGACCGTTGCCGATCTCGGCGCGATGCCGACGGCGCTTCCGGACTTCCTGTTGCCGGACGTACCACTGACCTTCGAGACGCTGCGGATCATCTTTCCGTACTCGCTGGCACTCGCAGCCGTCGGTCTTCTGGAATCGCTGCTGACCGCACAGATCGTCGACGAAATGACAGATACGACCAGCAGCAAGACAAAAGAATGTTTCGGTCAGGGCAGCGGCAACATCGTTGCAGCCCTGTTCGGCGGCATGGGCGGCTGCGCCATGATCGGCCAATCGGTGATCAACGTCACGTCAGGCGGGCGAGGCCGGCTTTCGACCTTTGCCTCCGGCATATACCTGCTGATCCTGCTTCTGGTGCTGGATGATATCCTGCGCATTGTGCCGGTTGCAGCACTCGTGGCCGTCATGATCATGGTGGCGATCGGCACGTTCTCTTGGAAGTCGGTGATCGATCTCAAGCGGCATCCCGGTACATCCTCGATCGTCATGCTCTCGACCGTCGCGGTTGTTCTGGCAACGCACGATCTGTCGAAGGGCGTCATCGTCGGCGTGCTTCTGTCGGGTGTGTTCTTTGCGGGCAAGGTGGCCAGGATGGTGCGCGTGTCCTCCAGCCTTTCCGAAGACGGCAAGGCAAGAACCTATGCGGTTGAAGGACAGGTCTTCTTCGCCTCGGCAGACGCTCTCGTTGATGCCTTCGATTTCGCCGAAAGCCTGGAGCGCGTCACGATCGACGTTCGCCGTGCGCACCTCTGGGATATCTCGGCCGTGGGGGCACTCGACCGTGCAGTGATGAAATTCCGTAGCCGCGGCATCGCCGTCGAGGTGATCGGTGCCAACGAGGCAAGCGCCTCGATGATCGACCGGTTCGCGCTGCACGACAAGGAACACGCGGCCCTTTCGGCACCCCCCGGCCACTGAAGCGGCGCACCTGTACTGAACAAAACAAAGCCCCGGCAATCACTTGCCGGGGCTTTTTCATTCATCCCGTAGAGGGAAGCGATCAGTCGTTCGCGGAGACCTTGACGCCCAGCACGTTCGGCAGCGTGTTCGGTGCGCCCATTGCCGCGCCCATGATCATCGGGAACGGAACAGGGTTTGCCGGCTCTGCCGTGATCGTCAGGTTTTCGGGCTTGTCGAGATAGGTGTTGACGGCCTGGCTCAGCATGTTCTGCAGTTCCGGAATGTTATACTGCGACAGCACGATCGGCGTCATCGCCTTGATCATCTGTGCCATCTGCGGGCCGTTCGAACCCTGCTTCTTGCCGGCATAATCCAGCGCCTTCGCCGTCACGCCGTCATCCTCGAAGCGGATCTGGGCGGCGTTGAACGTGAGCCGCTGCATCAGGCCGAGCATGGCAAGGTTTGCCGCCTGCTGCGCTTCCTGCTTGTTCGGGTTGGCTTCCAGCGCCTTTGCGGTTTCCTGCGCGGACTTCAGGAAGTCGATCGTATAGCCGGAAAAGCTGAAGGACAAATCGAGACGGCCGACCTTGTCGAAGTCGATGGCATATTCCTCGACGGCGACAGTACCGTCGTTCTGCGTCCATGTGCCGTTGAGGTTGATGCTGCCATCCAGAGTGTTGACGCCAAGCGCCTGGATTGCCTCGCGCGACTGCGGGTCGTCGATGATGCTGAGATCCGCCTTGATTTCGTTCAGCGCCATATCGAAGTCGATACCGGAATTGTCGTCCGCAACCTCCGTCGTGACGCTGCTCGGGCCGACTGTGAGAACGGTCTTGCCGCCGACTGCGACGGTCGTGGCGCCGGTCTTGGCTTCCTCGTAGAGCAGGAGCGACTCGATTGTGTTCTTCGTGGCGTCCGCCGGTACCGTGACGCCGCTCATCGTGATGTCGGACGCGCTGATCGTGGTGGCTTCATGCGAAACGTTGATGTTAGGGAAGGTCACCTTGTCGATCGTGTAGCCACCCTCGGCTTCTTCGACGCCATCCATCGTCACAGTGCCGATCGGCATCTTCTGCGGAGCCCCTGAGGGATTGTAGGTCGCGCCTATAAGCGTCACCTTCGACCCGTCGACGGCAACCGACTGGGCTTCGAGCGCGCCGCCCTGGATGACGAGCGCGGCGTTGATCTTCTTCAGAAGATCGTTGCCGTCGAGAGCCAAGGCCGGCCCGGCAAACACCGACAGCGCTGTGGCGGCGGCAAGCAGGCGCGCCGTGGTGGAAAAGTGGGTCATAGGTCCTCCTGGCGGGCGGCACGGCCCGGGATCAATTACAGTCTGGCTGAGGCAAGAGTTAAGGCGGACGGTGCAAAACGTCCATGCCGTAGTGTCCATTCGCTTCGGCATAATTGCGGCAGCGTAAATGTTTGTCGCCAAACAGTGAAAACTTGTGTCATCGGCCCGATCATCCACAGGGCGTTTGGATAGGTTTCTTGCCGGGAATCAGGGATTTCTATAGTCAAGTGCCATGGGAAAAATTGTAACTCCACCTGGCGACGGCTCGGGAGACGGCGGCGGCGACCACATTCAGGCGGTTGACCTGAAGGCAGCGCTCGAAGAGCGCTATCTTGCCTACGCTCTTTCCACGATCATGCACCGTGCTCTGCCTGATGTGCGCGACGGTCTGAAACCCGTCCATCGCCGTATCGTCTACGCGATGAACGAGATGGGCCTTCGCCCCAACTCGGCCTTCCGCAAATGCGCGAAGATCGTCGGTGAAGTGATGGGTAACTACCATCCGCACGGCGACCAATCGATCTACGATGCGCTTGCCCGTCTCGCGCAGGATTTCTCGCAGCGTTATCCGCTGGTCAACGGCCAGGGCAATTTCGGCAATATCGACGGCGATAGCCCCGCCGCGATGCGTTACACCGAATCGAAGATGACTGCCGTTGCCGAACTGCTGCTGCAGGGAATCGGCGAGGATGCGGTCGACTTTCGCGATACCTATGACGAGAGCAACTCCGAACCGACGGTTCTGCCCGGTGCCTTCCCGAACCTGCTGGCCAACGGCGCCTCCGGGATCGCGGTCGGCATGGCGACGTCGATCCCGTCGCACAATGCCCATGAAGTCTGCGACGCGGCGCTGCATCTCATCGCCCATCCGGATGCCAGCGTCGAAAAGCTGCTCGAGTTCATGCCGGGTCCGGATCTTCCGACCGGCGGCATCATCATCGATAACCGCGAGTCGATCCTCGAGAGCTACAAGACAGGTCGCGGCGGCTTCCGCGTCCGCGCCAAGTGGGAGATCGAGGATCTCGGCCGCGGCGGCTATCAGATCGTCGTCACCGAAATTCCCTACCAGGTGCAGAAGTCGCGCCTGATCGAAAAGATCGCCGAACTGCTGATTGCCCGCAGGCTGCCGCTGCTCGACGACATCCGCGACGAATCCGCCGAAGACGTCCGCATCATCATCGTGCCGAAGAACCGCACGGTCGATGCGACGCTGCTGATGGAATCGATGTTCAAGCTGACCGAGCTTGAAAACCGCATTCCGCTCAACATGAACTTGCTCTCGATGGGGCGCGTGCCGCGGGTGATGGCGCTGAACGAGGTGCTGCTCGAATGGCTGGCGCATCGCAAGGACGTGCTCGTCCGCCGCTCCCGCTACCGTCTGGCAGCAATCGACCGGCGGCTGGAAATCCTCGACGGTCTTCTGATCGCCTACCTTAACCTCGACGAGGTGATCCGCATCATCCGCGAGGAGGACGAGCCGAAGCCTGTCATGGTGGCGCGCTGGTCTCTGACCGACCTGCAGGTGGAATCGATCCTCAACATGCGGCTGCGCAATTTGCGCAAGCTCGAAGAGTTCGAGATCCGCACCGAGCACGATAATCTGACCAAGGAAAAGGGCGAGATCGAAGCGCTTCTCGCCTCCGACGAACAGCAGTGGAAGACCGTCGCCTGGGAGATCCAGGAGGTCAAGAAACAGTATGCCAAGGCGACCGAGCTCGGCCGCCGGCGCACCCAGTTCGCCAATGCGCCGGAAGCCAATCTGGAAGCAATCCAACAGGCGATGATCGAAAAGGAACCGATCACCGTCGTGATTTCGCAGAAGGGCTGGATCCGCGCTTTGAAGGGGCATGTGACCGATACGTCGGGCCTCGTCTTCAAGGAAGGAGACGGACCGAAGATCGCGTTCACGGCGCAGACGACCGACAAGCTGCTGCTGGTGACAACAGGCGGCAAGGCCTACACGCTCGGCGCCGATAAGCTGCCGGGCGGCCGCGGCCATGGCGAGCCGATCCGCATCATCGTCGACATGGAGAACGACCAGGACATCCTGACCGCCTTCGTCCACGACGCCAGCCGCAAGATGGTGATCGCGTCGACAGCGGGCTATGGCTTTGTCATTGCCGAAAGCGAGATGGTGGCCAACACCCGCAAGGGCAAGCAGGTCATGAACGTCTCGATGCCGGACGAGGCAAAGCTGGTCGTTCAGGTCAAGGGCGATCACGTCGCGATTGTCGGCGAGAACCGGAAGATGCTGGTCTTCCCGCTCGACCAGTTGCCGGAAATGACACGCGGCAAGGGCGTGCGCCTGCAGCGCTACAAGGATGGCGGCATCTCCGACATCAAGTGTTTTGCAATCGATGCCGGGCTTGCCTGGGAAGACAGTGCGGGACGCGCCTTCAACCGCAACAAGGACGAACTTCTGGAATGGATGGGCGACCGTGCCTCTGCCGGTCGCACCGTTCCGAAGGGCTTTCCACGAAGCGGCAAGTTCGCAGGCTGATCAGGCCTTTGGATTGAGACGGTTCGCCCTGATGGGCGGACCTTAGATTTCAGGGTTGGGGACCGTGTGATCGCGAAGGAACCGCGCTGCACCATCCTCGTCGATCTCGCCGGCTGCGACGGAGAGGACGAATTGGTAGAGCGTGGCGTCATCGGTATCGATGGCATACCCGTTGTCCATCAGGAAGACACCGGCTGAGACGATCGCGATCCGCTTGTTGCCGTCGATGAAAGCATGGTTCATTGCAAGACCGTAGAGATACGCTACCGCCAGCTCGATGAGGTCTGTCGATCCATATGCAACCTTGTTGACGGCAAGCATCAGCGCAGATTCCAGCGCGCCCTCATCTCGCAAACCATAAGCCCCACCGAATCTTTCGATCTGGCGCAGGTGGAGGCGTTCAACCAGCGCTCGTGAAAGAAATTGGATGGCCATCACTCGGCCAGCTTCTTGAGGGCAACCTTGTATCTGTCCATGAAGCGCTCCGCATGCTCTAGCTGACGGTTGAAATCGTCATCGAGCGGCTTCAAGACCAGCTTCCCTGCTTCTTCGCTAAGATCGATATTATCTCCCGCGCGCAACCCCATCCGCTCCAGAATCTCCTTCGGGATGATGATGCCTTCGGAATTGCCGATCTTGCGGATGGTGGTCTTCATGCGCGTATCCTCGTGTTGCAACGCGAGTTACAACATGAGGATGGCCGATTTGCAATGCCGTCGGGAGAGGGGGCGTCAGACGTCGCGCGCCGGATCGGCAAGTTCCCATCCGCGGGCCGTCAGGTGTTCCTGAGGCTGGTAGCGGGTCTTGTAGCCCATCTTGGGCGACCCCTTCACCCAGTAGCCGAGATAGACATGCGGCAGGCCGAGCGTCTTCGTGCGGTTGATATGGTCGAGGATCATGAAGGTGCCGAGAGAGCGCTTTTCGAGATCGGGATTGAAGAAGGAATAGACCATCGACAGCCCGTCGCTCATCATGTCGGTCAGCGCCACGGCGAGCAATTCGCCCCTCGGCGTGCCGGCGATACCGTCTCCCGGCTCGCGGCGGCGGTATTCGATGACGCGGGTGTTGACGTGCGAATCCTCGACCATGATCGCGTAGTCGAGGGCGGACATGTCCGACATCCCGCCGCGCTGGTGACGGCTGTCGAGATACCGTCGGAACAGGGAGAACTGTTCGGTCGACGGCTGCGCTGGACCAAGGGTCGCAATGATGTCGCTGTTGGTCGCGAGAACGCGCCTCATGGACTTCGCCGGCTGGAAGTCGCCTGCAAGGATTCGAACAGAAACGCAGGCACGGCACGCTTCGCAGGCTGGCCGGTAGGCGATGTTCTGGGACCGTCGAAACCCGCCTTGGGTCAATAGGTCGTTCATCTCCGCCGCGCGAGGACCGACGAGATGCGTGAACACCTTGCGTTCCATTTCACCCGATAGATACGGACAAATCGCCGGTGCCGTCAGGTAGAACTGAGGTGATGGCGTTGTCTGTGTGTTCATAGAGGTGCAGCCCGGTCCGTCGTCTTGCTCGTGGCGCTACTGATCCTAGCATGGCGCATAACGCGCAAACGTCAACTGGCGCATTTGCCGGTTGACGCATCCCTAGATCACTGTTGCGGTCTTACGACCTGCGGACGACGACGGTGCCGAGGAGGAGATCGTGAACCAGCCGCGAGCGCTCGATAAACAGCCCGGCCAGGAGCACCAGCGGCGTCAGTACCGAATTGATCACCCAGAACAGTACCGTGTGAACCATGGCAGTCAGGAAATCCATCCGGCGCCCGTCGACCCGTGTCATGGCAAGCCCCATGGCGCGCATGCCCGGAGATCCCTGGCTGGCGCCACCGAGCGTCAGGCCGAAATAGAGGAGGGCGACGATGAAGAACAACGCGGGATAGAGCATGAAGCCAAGCCCGAGCGTCAGAATTCCCAAGAAGAACACGATCACCGCTGCAGGGATGCACAGCAGAAGAACGAACAGGTAATCGATGACAAAGGCGAAGATCCGGCGTGACAGAACGCCGCTATAGGCGCGCCAATTGTCCGGTGCGGCATAGGTCGGGTTCGGTTCGAAGCTCATTCGCGTGGTTCTCCAGTTGTACCAAACCCGATATAAGAGGTGGCAAGCCCAACAGCAAGGTTTGCCACCATAGGCTTTAAACCCGGCCGAGTTTCTTCGCGGCCTCGATCGCAAAGTAGGTCAGGATGCCGTCGCAGCCGGCGCGCTTGAAGCAGAGCAGCGTCTCCATCATGATCCGGTCGCCGTCGATCCAGCCGTTCATCGCCGCCGCCTTGATCTGCGAATATTCGCCGGAGACCTGATAGGCGTAGGTCGGCAGGCCGAAAGCTTCCTTCACGCGCCAACAGATATCGAGATAGGCGATACCCGGCTTGACCATCAGCATGTCGGCGCCTTCTTCCACGTCGAGTGCCGCGTCGCGCATCGCTTCGGTGCCGTTGGCGGGCGAGATGTAATAGGCGTTCTTGTCGCCCTTCAGGAGCCCGCTCGTATTGATCGCCTCACGGTACGGACCGTAAAATCCCGAGGAGAACTTTGTCGCATAGGACATGATGCCGACATCCTGGTGACCGGCAGCGTCGAGCCCGCGGCGGATGGCGCCGATGCGACCGTCCATCATCTCGGACGGCGCGATGATGTCGGCACCTGCATCCGCCTGCAGGACCGCCGCCTTGATCACCTGATCAACCGTCTCGTCGTTGACGATGATGCCCTCACGCAGGATGCCGTCATGGCCATGGCTGGTGAATGGATCGAGCGCCACGTCGGTGATGACGCCGATATTGGGCACCGCTTTCTTCGCGGCGATGGTGAACTGGTTGATGAGGTTGTTCGGATCGAGGATCGCTGATCCCGTCTCATCGCGCAGGTTCATCTCGATGTCGGGGAAGGGTGCAACAGCGGGAATGCCGAGATCGGCCGCTTCCCTGATAGCTTCCACCGCCTTGTCGACGCTCATCCGGTTGACCCCGGGCATCGACTTGATCGGATCAACGATGCCGGTGCCGGGCACGATGAAGATCGGCCAGATCAGGTCGTCCACGGTTAGCCGGTTTTCCTGCACCATGCGTCGCGTCCAGTCTGCCTTGCGGTTGCGCCGCATGCGGCGATGACCGGTGACGTGGTCGACGAGGTGGGTCTTGTCCATGACGGATACTCCGTTCTTATTGCTCGCTGCTGACGAGAGTGTTTCCTGGCTGGATTGAAACATTCTGCCGGAGCAGGCTTGTGTCAGGTCAAACGCTCTAACACGCGAGAAACTGTTTATGAATGGGGCTTACTGCGCATTGCTGCCATGCGGCCTGCTGGCGGCTCGCGACGTCTCCCGATATGATCTCCGGCATGGAATCTGATTCACCCACGGTACCCAAGCGCACGCTGACGGAAATCCTGTTCGTCGTCTTCCTCAGGATTATCGCGGTTGCCTGCCTATGGTTCGGCATCCAGTACTGGGCGATGCTGGTCGGCTATTCGCTGCACGGCATGGCGCGCTTCGATCTTCTGGCGCCGCCATGGAAAGTGGCGGCGGCCTCGCTTGCCGTTCTGTTTCCGGTTGCCTCGCTCGGTTTGTGGCTCACCGTGTCCTGGGGCGCGGTGCTCTGGACTATCGCAGCGTTCTCGCAGGTGCTGATGTATCTCGTCTGGCCAGAAATCTTCGGACGGAACACTCTTGTGCCCATCCTGCACGGCCTCGTGGCCGCCATTTACGGCGTGTTTCGGCTCTCTTTATGGCTGGAAGAGCGGCGCAAGGCGGAGCGGGTAAGGATTGATTCACCTTGACCCTAAAGCTTTGGCGCCTTTATTTGGCCTGAAATTTCGACCTAACCCATTGATTTCAATAGGGCGGAAATAAGGGTGAGGGGGAGGCAGCTAGACTGCCGACGATTGGAAAAACTTCTGCAAGATTTTGTTAACCCTTTGTTTTAAGTCGAATTTTATGCGCTTTCGTTAGTGTCTGTCTCAAGGCGGGAATAAACAAACACACCGCCAAGCAAAACAGTGAGGCAGTCATGATGAACACGAAAATGAAGCCGCAGGCACCGGTCGCAGCAGACTTCAACGAAGACCCGATCCGTTCGCTTTACATGGAATCGCTCCACCTGGTCGAGCGCCTTCACCGCCGCCTGCTCGACGTCATCAAGGACGAGTTCGACCGCCAGGGTCGCGACGACGTCAACGCCATCCAGGCACTTCTCCTCTTCAACATCGGCAACTCGGAACTCACTGCCGGTGAACTGCGCTCGCGCGGTTACTATCTCGGCTCCAACGTTTCCTACAACGTCAAGAAGCTGGTCGACCTCGGTTTCATCAACCACCAGCGTTCGCGCATCGACCGCCGCTCGGTCCGCATCAGCCTGACCAAGGAAGGCCAGGAAGTCGCAGAAACCGTCGCCAAGCTCTATGATCGCCACGTCGGCTCGATCGAAAAGGTCGGCGGCATCGGCGAAGGCGAGTTCTCGCAGATGAACAAGCTGCTGCAGCGCCTCGACCGCTTCTGGAACGACAGCATCGCTTACCGCATGTAATATCCGCCATCGCCGCGCCGCGCTCCTGAACCACCGGAGGCGCGACGGCGGCACGGCAAAGACAACTGTCGGCGCCTGCATTTCCTCCAGTCATGCAGTGGCACGACACACATATCGGGCGGAGCGTAGCAATACGCTCCGCCGATCCCGTTTCAGAGCTCCAGATGTCCTCTGTCATGGTCGCCTGATGCAGGCTCTTTCAGAACACCGGAACGCAGCGTTCTCTCGCTCCACAGCGCACTCCCAACCTCCCGAAATGGCTTCGAGTTCGCGCCTGCCACATTTCCCGTTGAGTATCTCGAAGGAGGCCGAAAAGTCACGCTTTCACACGGCTTTGTGACGCTGCGGAAACTGACACGAATTGGCCATATTGCTATGGGACCGCCATGCTTGAACAGGTTCGGGAAACTCGTGCTACTCCAGATGGCCCCCCGAGCATTTCCAGCAGCCCAGCCGCGGAATTTTGCGCGTTTATTAACCATATCCCTGTAGCGCTTTTGTTTTGAAGCCTCTGGGACCAGATGGACAGGATGATGTCGAAAAAGATCGGATCGGAATTGCTTTCCCGCCGCGCCATGTTGCGTTCGGCCGTCTCCGTGGGTGCCGCCGTTCTGGCCGCGCCGGCTTTGGCGCAGTCGACGCTCGATGGCATCATGACCGCGCCTCGTCGTGGCAACTGGGATGACCAGTTCGATGCGCGTGGTTCGCGCTCGGCCGTCGGTGTCGTCTCCAACAATCCGATCCTTGGTTCCGAAGGCCCGGCAAACATTCAGCAGGCAATTGCCTTCTATCAGCAGATCGTTTCTGCAGGTGGCTGGCCAGATGTCAATTCGTCCGTGCGCCTGCAGCTCGGCGTCGTTGATCCGTCGGTGCAGAACCTGCGCCGTCGCCTGATGATCGCCGGCGATCTCGATCAGTCCGCAGGCATGTCCAGCTCGTTCGACAGCAATGTCGACGGTGCCGTCAAGCGCTTCCAGGCCCGTCACGGCCTGCCGGCAGATGGCGTGCTTGGCGAATTCAGCGTCAAGGCGATGAACGTTCCGGCCCAGACACGTCTGATGCAGCTCGAAACCAACCGGGTCCGTCTGCAGTCGATGTCCGGTGATCTCGGTTCGCGTTACGTCATGGTCAACATCCCGGCGGCCTATGTTGAAGCGGTCGAGAACGATCGCGTGGCGCTGCGCACCAATGCGGTCGTCGGCCGTATCGACCGCCCGACCCATGCGATCAATTCGAAGATCTACGAAGTCATCCTCAATCCTTACTGGACCGCACCGCGCTCGATCGTCGAAAAAGACATTGTGCCGTTGATGCGCAAGGACCCGACCTACCTGACGCGCAACAACATCCGTCTGATCGACGGTCGTGGCCAGGAAGTGTCGCCGGAAACCGTGGATTGGAATGCCCCCAAGGCGCCGAACTTCATGTTCCGCCAGGATCCGGGCAAGATCAACGCGATGTCCTCGACGAAGATCAACTTCCACAACCCGAACAACGAATACATGCACGACACGCCCCAGCAGGGCCTGTTCAACAAGCTGATGCGCTTTGAGTCCTCGGGCTGCATGCGTATCCAGAACGTGCGCGATCTCGTGACCTGGCTGCTGCGCGATACGCCCGGCTGGTCGCGCCAGGAAATCGAACGGGTTATCGCTGCTCGCCAGAACAACCCGATCAAGCTCAGCCAGGAAGTTCCGGTCTATATCGTCTATGTCACGGCATGGTCGGCAAAGGACCAGGTCGTCCAGTTCCGCGACGACATCTACCAGCGCGACGGCAACCAGGAACTGGCTCTGCAGACCACGACCGGCGTGGAGCGTGCCTCCGGTGCGATCACCGAACAGGATCTTCTGCCGCAATAAGCAGGACGTCGCTGACGAACGACGAAGTCGATTGAAAGGCCGCATCGCCCGAAAGGGTGGTGCGGCCTTTTGCCGTTGTCTCGAAACGGAGTTGGACGCGCAAATGTCGCTCCGTGTATTGCCCTGATCGGAAGGGAAGGCTAAGACGCGTCACATCGCCTGCCACCCTTCGAGGAGCCTCGCACATGTCCAATACCGAAGCATTCTTCTCCCGCCCGCTGGCCGAATCCGATCCGGATATTTTTGGCGCGATCGAGAAGGAACTTGGCCGTCAACGCCATGAGATCGAACTGATCGCCTCGGAAAACATCGTGTCGCGTGCCGTGCTCGAAGCCCAGGGCTCGATCATGACCAACAAGTATGCCGAGGGCTATCCGGGCAAGCGCTACTACGGCGGCTGCCAGTTCGTCGACATCGCCGAAGAACTCGCCATCGAACGCGCCAAGAAGCTGTTCGGCGTCAATTTCGCCAACGTGCAGCCGAACTCCGGTTCGCAGATGAACCAGGCCGTGTTCCTGGCGCTGCTGCAGCCCGGCGACACGTTCATGGGCCTCGATCTCAATTCGGGCGGTCACCTGACGCACGGCTCGCCGGTCAACATGTCCGGCAAGTGGTTCAACGTCGTGTCCTACGGCGTCCGCGAAGGTGACAACCTTCTCGATATGGATTCTGTTGCCGAGAAGGCCCGCACCCACAAGCCGAAGCTGATCATTGCCGGCGGCACGGCCTATTCCCGCACCTGGGACTGGAAGCGTTTCCGCGAAATCGCCGACGAAGTCGGTGCCTATCTCATGGTCGACATGGCGCATATCGCCGGCCTCGTTGCCGGCAACCAGCATCCGTCGCCGTTCCCGCACTGCCATGTCGCGACCACCACGACCCACAAGTCGCTGCGCGGCCCACGCGGCGGCATGATCCTCACCAATGACGAGGATCTGGCGAAGAAATTCAACTCGGCTGTCTTCCCCGGCCTGCAGGGCGGCCCGCTGATGCATGTCATCGCCGCCAAGGCGGTGGCCTTCGGCGAAGCGCTGCAGCCTGAATTCCAGGATTATGCAGCTCAGATCGTCAAGAACGCCAAGGCCCTGTCGGAAACACTGGTGGCAGGCGGTCTCGACATCGTCTCCGGCGGTACCGACAACCACCTGATGCTGGTCGATCTGCGCAAGAAGAACGCGACCGGAAAGCGGGCCGAAGCAGCGCTTGGCCGCGGCTATATCACCTGCAACAAGAACGGCATTCCGTTCGACCCTGAAAAGCCCTTCGTCACGTCCGGTATCCGTCTCGGCACGCCGGCCGGAACGACGCGCGGCTTCAAGGAAGCCGAGTTCACCGAAATCGGTAATCTGATCGTCGAACTGCTTGACGGCCTGAAGACGGCCAATTCGGACGAGGGCAATGCGGTGGTGGAAGCGGGTGTCCGCGAAAAGGTGATGACGCTCACCAATCGCTTCCCGATGTACCCGTACCTCTAAGGAAACACGATGCGCTGCCCCTATTGCGGTTCGGAAGATACCCAGGTCAAGGACTCGCGTCCGGCCGAGGATTTCACCTCCATAAGGCGGCGGCGCATTTGCCCTGACTGCGGCGGTCGCTTCACGACATTCGAGCGCGTGCAGTTGCGCGAGCTGCTGGTGTCGAAGAAGACCGGCCGCAAGGTACCTTTCGACCGCAACAAGCTGGTGCGGTCGTTCCAGATCGCGCTGCGCAAGCGGCCCGTCGATCCCGACCGCATCGAGCGCGCCGTCTCCGGCATCGTCCGGCGCCTCGAAAGCTCGGGCGAGAGCGAAATCTCCTCCGAAGAGATCGGCCTGCAGGTGCTCGAATCGCTGAAAAGCCTCGATGACGTCGCCTTCGTGCGCTACGCATCCGTTTATCGCGACTTCTCCCATGCGGAGGACTTCGAGAAAGTGATTTCCGAGATCAACGCCAAGATTGCCCGCGATCCCGGGCTGGAGTCCTGACGCCATGTCGGAGGCCGACGACCAGCGGTTCATGGCCGCAGCGCTGAGGCTGTCGCGCTGGCATGAAGGCCAGACCATGACCAATCCATCGGTCGGCTGCGTGCTCGTCAGGGATGGTGCCATTGTTGGTGCAGCGGTTACGGCCCGCGATGGCCGACCACATGCGGAAGCCCGCGCGCTCGCCGTTGCCGGCGAAAAGGCGAGGGGGGCGACCGCCTATGTGACGCTCGAACCTTGCGCCCATCACGGCAAGACCCCGCCCTGCGCCAATGCGCTCGTGGCGGCCGGTGTTTCCCGCGTTGTCGTCAGCGTCGCCGATCCCGATCCGCGCGTCTCCGGTCAGGGATTGAAGATCCTGCACGATGCGGGCATCGCGACCGAGCTTGGCCTCATGGAAGATGACGGCAAGCGCGCGCTCGCCGGTTATCTCTCCCGCCAGATCCGCCACCGCCCTTACGTCACGCTCAAGCTTGCCGTCTCGGCCGATGGAATGCTGGGACGCCGTGGCGAGGAAGTGCTGATCACCGGGCCGCTCGCCCGTGCCCAGGTGCATGTCATGCGCGCCGAAAGCGATGCGATCCTGGTTGGTATGGGAACCGTCCGTTCCGACGATCCGCAACTAACGGTCCGGCTTCCCGAGATGAGCGACAGATCGCCCGTCCGCATTATTCTAGACCGCCGTCTCGAACTGCCGCTCGACAGCCTTCTGGTGAAGTCTGCCCGCGACGTGCCTGTGATCGTCGCCTGCGTGCCGGTCTCGCAAGAGTCCGAAAAGCGCGAGAAACTTCTGGCCGCAGGTGTCGATGTGATCGAGGCAGGCGATCTCGCAGCACTTCTCGACCAGTTGGCGACACGCGGAATTTCCCTGCTGTTTGTCGAAGGCGGCGCGACGATCGGAAAGGCATTCCTTGATGCCGGCCTCGTCGACCGGATCGTGGTCTCGCAGGGACCGACGACGGTGGGTGAGGGTGGTCTTGAATCGCCTCTGTCGCCATCCGATATGCCGGAGGATTTCCAGCTGGTTCGTGAGGATACGTTCGGTCCCGACCGTTCCTACGATTTCCAGAAAATCGAGCAGTCATAGAGGTCGTCGATGTTTACCGGAATTGTCACCGATGTCGGAACCGTAGCGGCGACGACCCCGATGGACGAAGGCGTCAAGCTCCGTATCGCCACCAGCTACGATCCGAAGACGATCGCGATGGGTGCCTCGATCGCCCATGGCGGCGTTTGCCTGACCGTGACCAACTTGCCTGAGGACGGCAGCAATGAGCGCTGGTTCGAGGTGGAAGCCTGGGAAGAAGCGCTGAGGCTGACAACGATCGCTGGCTGGACATCCGGTACCCGCGTCAATCTGGAGCGGGCGCTGAAGATCGGCGACGAACTGGGCGGCCACATCGTCTCCGGCCATGTCGACGGTAAGGCGGAGATCCTGTCCGTGACCTCGGAAGGCGAAGCAGTCCGCATTCGCCTTCGGGCGCCGGAAAGTCTCGCCCGCTTCGTCGCGCCGAAGGGTTCGGTTGCGCTCGATGGCACATCGCTCACCGTCAACGCTGTCGATGGCACCGATTTCGACGTGCTGCTGATCAGGCACACGCTGGGCGTCACCACATGGGGCGACCGCAAGGCGGGCGACTTCGTCAATTTCGAAGTGGACACGATGGCTCGTTACGCAGCCAGGCTGGCCCAGTTCCCGACGGGCTGAGGCCGACCCGACGACATGCGGAAACAGGCGGCAGCGGTTAAGCTGCGCTCCTCCTGTTCCGCCCCGATGACGTTGCACAATAGGTATTCGCGCCCTGCAACGCAGCGTTCAGCGAAAACCACTTGCCAATCCCGGCCGGGCATGTTTTGACCGCCGACTATTCGGCTTGTCGCCCAACGCGCCGATGTAACCAAGGTGAAATCATGCCGCAAGAAAACGCACCTCACATCCTGATCGTGGAAGCACGGTTTTATGACGACATGGCGGACGCGCTGCTCGATGGCGCAACGACCGCTCTCAAGGATGCCGGTGCGACCTACGATGTGGTGACGGTTCCGGGAGCCCTCGAAATTCCGCCGGCGATCGCCATGGCGCTCGACGCCGGCGATCAGGACGGCACGTCCTATGACGGTTTCGTCGCGCTCGGCATGGTCATCCGTGGCGAAACCTACCATTTCGACATCGTCTCGAACGAATCCTCGCGCGCGCTGATGGATCTTGCGGTCTCCGAATCGCTGGCGATCGGCAACGGCATCATGACCGTCGAGAACGACGAGCAGGCCTGGGTGCGCATCAAGCGGTCCGAGAAGGACAAGGGCGGCTTTGCGGCCCGTGCCTGCCTCACCATGATCGCACTGCGCGAAAAGCTGAATGGTGGTTGATAGAATGTCCAAAGAAGGCGAGCATCCGGTCAAGCCGGCAAATCAGCGTGGCGCGGCGCGTTTGGCAGCCGTTCAGGCCCTGTATCAGATGGATGTCGGCGGCACCGGCGTTCTCGAGGTCGTGGCCGAATATGAGGCCCATCGCCTCGGCCAGGAACTCGATGGCGATACCTATCTGAAGGCGGATGCCTCCTGGTTCCGCTCGATCGTCGCCGGCGTCGTACGCGATCAGGACAAGATCGACCCGCTGATCCGCTCGGCGCTCCAGGAAGACTGGCTGCTGTCGCGGATCGATTCCACCCTGCGCGCCATCCTGCGTGCCGGAACGTTCGAGATCGTCGAGCGCAAGGATGTCCCGGTGGCCGTCATCGTTACCGAGTATGTCGAGATTGCCCGCGCGTTCTTCGAGGAAGATGAGCCGAAGGTCGTCAATGCGGTTCTCGACCGCATTGCCAAGCAAATCCGCGGCGACGCGAAGAAGTAACATCCCGGAAAGAGCATCAGATGGACGAAGCGGTCGAGCGTCAAAGAATTGACTTGAGCACCGCCCGCCGCAGCGTCTTTCTGCTCGCAGGCACCCAGGCCATCCTGGGGTCTGCCACACCTCTCACCGTGTCGATCGGCGCTCTTGCCGGCTATCAGCTTCTCGGCGACGACAAGTCGCTTGCGACAGCGCCGATCACCGCGTTCAACCTCGGCACGGCCGTCGGTGCGGTGCTGATTGCCATCGCGTCCAAGTTCCTGGGCCGCAAGGCGGCCTTCATGTCGGGCGGCATGCTCGGCGCGATCGGCGGCGGGCTTGCGGCAATTGCGCTGTTTCGCGGTGATTTCTGGCTGTTTGCCTTCGCGCTGCTGCTGGTCGGGTCCTGCGCCGGTTTCACCCAGAAGATCCGCTTCGCCGCTGCCGATATTTCTCCCAAAGCCTATAAGCCGCGAGCCATCTCCTGGATCCTCGGGGCCGGTATCGTCTCGGCGATCGTCGGGCCTCAGCTCTCCATCGCCGCAAAGGATTGGCTGGCGCCGGTGACCTTCGCCGGTGCGTTCCTGATGCTGATCCCGCTCTGCCTTGCCGGTATCTGCATCATGGCCTTCCTGCGTCTTCCGACCAAGGCGGATGCGTCGCTCTCAACCCAGCAGCCGCCGGCACGGTCGCTGCGGGAAATCGTCGTGACGCAGCGGTTCATGACCGGCATGGTCTGCGGTATCTGCACCTACGCGCTGATGACCTTCGTGATGACTGGTGCGCCGCTCGCCATGGTGATCGGCTGCGGCTTTCCGACGGAACTGGCGGCGCTCGGCATTCAGTGGCATGTGCTCGCCATGTTCGGCCCAAGCTTTTTCACCGGCATGCTGATCACCCGCTTCGGCGCGGAAAAAGTGGTCGCCGCCGGCCTCGTCACGCTGATGGGCTGCGCGATCGTTGCCCATATGGGCGTGGAATTGTGGAATTTCTGGCTGGCGCTGGTTCTCCTCGGGATAGGCTGGAATTTCGGATTCATCGGCTCGACCACGATCGTCGCCTCCAGCTATCGACCGCAGGAGGCCGACAAGGTGCAGGGGTTTCACGACATCGTCCTCTTCGGCACGGTGGCACTGTCCTCCTTCTCCTCGGGCAAGGTGTTCGTCACCTGGGGCTGGTCATTCATCAACCTGGTGATCTGGCCGGTCGCAATCTTCTGCCTTCTTCTCATTCTGGCGCTGATGCTGCGCAGGCCCGTCGCAAAAGCCAACTGACCCGGTTCTATTACCGTCGTAGCGCTTGACGGCGGTTGTTCCTCACCGCAATCTCACCCGCGCATGGCAACAGCTGCGTTCCTTGGGAGGGGAAAGCCGTTGCTGGAGGGTGCAGAATGCCGGGGCGGCATCGGCCGCAGCCGGTCAGGGAGAGGAAAATTCGCATGACTGTAATTCTAGGTGTGATCGTCTGCGGTCTGCTGTCGATCATTTATGCTGCATGGGCCACGCGTTC
>Ga0213835_100799_pt1 | contig 24893 bp, 27 predicted proteins | sample SWPATP01_FD_160576 | JGI IMG/M metagenome (GOLD analysis project Ga0213835, IMG submission 160576) | Coastal seawater microbial communities from Marineland, Florida, United States - SWPA TP0 #1 | ecosystem: Environmental > Aquatic > Marine > Coastal | place: USA: Florida | collected 2016-08-05 | reverse complement strand
GACCTCCTTTCCTTCTTCCACGACCGCCTAAAGGTCTATCTGCGCGATCAGGGAGCGCGGCACGATCTGATCGATGCAGTGCTGGCGAGTGGGGCTCACCCCTCATCCGACCTCGCTTCGCTCGGCCACCTTCTCCCACAAGGGGAGAAGGAGGGGCGCAACGGTGCGGCTGGTGCTCCCTCTCCCCTTGTGGGAGAGGGTGGATCGGCGCGTAGCGCCGAGACGGGTGAGGGGTATGCAGCCAACGACGACCTGCTCCTCATCGTCCGACGCGTGGAGGCGCTGTCGGAACTGCTCGATACCGAGGATGGAAAGAACCTCGTCGCCGGCACCAAGCGGGCGGCGAACATTCTGGGCATCGAGGAGAAGAAGGGTACTTCTGTTGCCGATTCCGTCGATCCCGCGCTGTTCAGGGATGCCGCGGAGACGACGCTGTTCGATGCCATAAACCGCGCCGAGGAAACCGCCGGTGCGGCCATTCGCGAGCAGGATTTTTCCGCCGCCATGCGCGCGCTGGCTTCGCTGCGCGCGCCGGTCGACCTGTTCTTCGAAAAGGTTCTGGTCAATGATCAGGACGAGGCGGTGCGCGCCAACCGGCTGGCGCTTCTAGCCCGCATCCGTGCCGCTACCGGCCAGGTGGCGGATTTCTCCAAGATCGCGGGGTAGGGGATACCCCTCATCCGACCTCGTTTCACTCGGCCACCTTCTCCCACAAGGGGAGAAGGTTAGGCGTACGGGCACGGCTTCCACTGGAAATCGCGCTGAATGCCGGCGCTGCCCCCATTCTCCCTTTGTGGGAGAAGGTGCCCCGAAGGGGCGGATGAGGGGCACCTCAGGCGAACGCCACCACCGCCAGGATCACGGCGAGGAAGGTGAGGGGCGAGGTGGCCATGCCGAGCTTCGGCAGCCATGAAGGCGGCGGCGTGTCGTTGCGGGCCATGTTCGTGGTGGCTTGCGTCATCGCCAGGATCATGCCGAGCAGCACGGTGGCGGTGACAAGCTTCAGCGCATAGGCCACGCCGAGATTCACCAGGCCGTAGCGCATGAACCACAGCGCCAGACCGCTAACCCACAGAAGCGAGATGCCGACCAGGCCGAGCCTGCCGAAGACGGGTCTCAGCGCCATCAGCGCGGCCGGCGGCTTTCCGCCCTCTGCCTTGCGCGCCTGCATCATCACGGCCATTGACCCAAAGCCTGCGCCGGCGCCGAGCATCAGCCCGACGAAGTGCAGGAATTTCAGGACGACGATAACGGCATATTCCATCTTCAGGGCTCCTCCGAGGTGGGCGATTGGTCGCGCCACGAAGGACGGCCGTCAAGCGGGAAATGCTACATTCGGGTGCCGATCGGAGGAGCGGGGGGCCGGTTTTCGGCCGGGCCGGAAGGCGGCGACGATGCCGTGCGGGACGGCTGGGTGGCTTGCGTCGGCTGGCTGGCGGGTGCCGGCGTGGTGGCCGCGTGTTCGGGCGCGGGTATCGGCGACGGCGCGGATGCCACGAAGGGATCGCCGACGATACCGCCGCGAAACACCATGGGCTGCGACTGGCGGGCAAGCTGCCGCGGCTGTTCGGGCGCATCTTCCGGCGCTTCGTTGCCGACCGAGGCGATGCTCCTGCTTGTCTCCGGGTCCGCGCCGGGCAGCAGGACGGAGATCGAGGGGCTGAGCGAGATCATGCGCGGCGCCTCGATGACGCGCGGTTCGTCTTCGTCGCCATAGGCGGCGGTAATTACGGGATCGACGGGTGGCACGATCTCGCTGTCATCTGCCATGACCAGGAAGGATGGACCGTAGCGCTCCTGTGTCTCTGCCTGGGCGAAAAAGGACGAGGCGAAGACAGGACCCGACAGAAGGGTGGTTGAAAGCAGGGTTCCGGCGAGAATACGCAGCACGAGGCTTCTCCGAACTGATCCCGGCCGGCAGTACGCGCCGGCCATCGACACTGGAAAAATAAGGCAAGCCTAGCCTGCGCGGGTTAACGAATGCTATGGAGCGCCGCCGCAACCGGAAACCCGCCTTGGCCCGTATCCTGAACACCGCCGAAGCCCTCGCGCCCGCGCTCGCGATCCTGCGGGAAGGCGGCATCGTGGCGATCCCGACCGAGACGGTCTACGGCTTGGCCGGCGACGCCACCGACGGCGCGGCCGTGGCGCGCATCTTCGAGGCCAAGGGCCGCCCGCGTTTCAACCCGCTGATTGCCCATGTCGCCGACATGGAGATGGCGGAAGGGCTGGCTGAATTCGACGCGATCTCGCGCAGGCTGGCAGAAGCCTTCTGGCCCGGGCCGCTGACGCTGGTGCTGCCGCTCAAGGCGGGTTCGCCGATCCATCCGCTGGTCTCGGCCGGGTTGGATACGGCCGCGTTGCGCATGCCGGGCGGTTTTGCGCACGATCTGATCGCCGCATTCGGCAAGCCGCTGGCGGCACCCAGCGCCAACACGTCAGGCCGCATCACCGCAACGAGCGCGCAGGCCGTCGATGCCGACCTCGGCGGACGGCTCGACCTGATCGTGGACGGCGGGGCAACGCCGGTCGGGCTGGAATCGACCATCGTGAAGGTAGAAGCAGACGGCGTGCGTGTGCTCAGGCCGGGGGGGATCGCGGCCGAGGACATCGAGAAGGCCGGCGTTAAGCTGCTGCGCGGGGCCGCCAAGGGTATCGAGGCGCCGGGCATGCTCGCCTCGCATTACGCGCCGGGGGCAGCGGTGCGGCCAAACGCGGTCGAGCTGCGGGAAGGCGAGGCGCTGCTAGCCTTCGGACCGACGCGGATAGCGGGCTCGGAAAAGGCGGTCGCGGTGCTGAATCTCTCCGAGACCGGCGACCTGCACGAGGCGGCGGCCAGACTGTTCGCGCATCTGGCCGAACTGGACCGTTCGGGCGCAGCGACGATCGCCGTCGAACCGGTGCCGCACGAGGGGCTGGGCGAGGCGATCAACGACCGGCTGGCAAGGGCGGCCGCCCCGCGTGACGAGACGGGGGCGGAGGGGTAGCATGGCCGCGATGGACGCGCTTTTCCTCCGCTTTGCCGAAATCGTCGGCGCTAACAATGTGCTGATCGAGCCGGCCGACATCGCGCCGCATCTGGCCGAGCCACGCGATCTGTTTCACGGCCGCGCTGCGATGGTGCTGCGGCCGGGATCGACCGAGGAGGTATCGCGGATCCTGAAACTTGCGAGCGAGACCGGCACGCCGATCGTCCCGCAGGGCGGCAATACCGGCCTTGTCGGCGGCCAGATACCGGATATGAGCGGGCGGGCAGTCGTCGTCGCCATGGGCCGCATGAACCGCATCCGCGAAATCGATCCGGCTTCCGCCACGGTGACGGCGGAGGCGGGCGTGGTCTTGCAGACGCTGCGCGAGGCCGCAGACGCGGCGGGGATGCTGTTTCCGCTGTCGCTGGGTGCGCAGGGCTCGTGCCAGATCGGCGGCAATCTGTCTTCCAATGCCGGTGGCACCGGCGCGCTGGTTCATGGCAGCGCGCGCGATCTCTGCCTCGGCATAGAGGTGGTGCTGCCGACCGGCGAGGTGCTGGAGGATTTGCGCAAGCTCAAAAAGGACAATACCGGCTACGATCTCAAGAACCTGTTCATCGGCGCGGAAGGCACGCTGGGGATCGTCACAGCCGCGGTTCTGAAGCTGGTGGCAAAGCCGAAGGGCAGGGAAACGGCCTGGATCGGGCTGAACTCGCCCCAGGCGGCGCTTGCCCTTTTCCGCCGGGCGCAGGAGCGCGCGGGGTCCGCGCTGACGGCGTTCGAGCTGATCGGCGAACGGGCGCTCGACTTCGTGCTGCGGCATCGCGACGGCGCCGTCGATCCGCTTTCGGCCCGCTATCCCTGGTATGTGCTGGCGGAGATTTCCTCAGGCCGTTCGGCCGAGGATGCGCGGACGCTGATGGAGGAAATCCTCGGCGACGGGCTTGAGGCAGGGCTGACCGAGGATGCTGCGCTTGCGCAGTCGCTCGCCCAGCAGGGGGCATTCTGGCACCTGCGCGAGGAAATGAGCTGGGCGCAGAAACCCGAAGGTGCCTCGATCAAGCACGACATCTCGGTGCCGGTGGCGGCGATACCGGATTTTATCGAGCAGGCGGCGGCGGCAGTGGCGCGCGTCGCGGCCGGGGCGCGGGTGGTCTGCTTCGGCCACATGGGCGATGGCAATTTGCACTACAACGTCTCCCAGCCGGTCGGCGCGGCTCGGGAGGATTTTCTGGCGCTCTATCGCCAGATGAACGATGCGGTGCACGCGGTTGTCGCTGCTTTCGGTGGCTCGTTCTCGGCCGAGCACGGCATCGGCTCGATGAAGCGCGACGAGCTCGCCCGCACCGCGCCGCCGGTCGCGCTGGAGCTGATGCGGCGGGTGAAGACGGCATTCGACCCGGCCGGCATCATGAACCCCGGCAAGGTGATCTGAACAGTGGTTGCATTTCGATAACCATCCGCCAAAGCCAGCAAAATTTAACCGAACTTCTTAAGCGCGCCGGTAAGGACCCGGGACTAGTCTCGCATCCATAACGAGGCGGCAAAAGCTGCCCGTGAGAGACCTGACAGGGGCTCTCAGGAGAGACAGGAAGGCGCAAGCGATGAATGTCGGGCTGAAACCCGTATGGGCCGGCCGCAACATGCGGCTCGATCCGTTCCGACTGCCACAGGCGGTCAGTTATGCCACGCGTGACGATTTTGGCGATGTCACGTTTCTGATCGACAGGCGCGGTGCGACCGTGCGCCGGATCCTTTCGGGTAGCAGGCTGCCGGCGACCGTGATCCTGCCGGCCAATGCCTTCAAGGGCGTGGCTGCGCGCGCCATCGAGGACGAGGACGGTTCCGTCACGGTGACGCTCGAACTGATGCATCACGATCCGATGCTCTGCGTGCCGCTATTAGTCGCCGACGATCTCGACGACGTGGCAGCCGACTGGCGCGCCTGGGCGGAGTCCTATCGCCTGCCCATGCTTCTGGTGGAAGCCGACGGCGTGGCGCGCACGCTGGAGGAAACAATGGGCGAAGTGCGCGTCGCCTCGCCCGTCCAGCGCCGAAAGGGCCGTGTCACGCTGGCGCGCCGTCCGCGCTTCCTGGCGCGTCGCAAGGCTGGCAATCTCGGTCTGCGGCTGATGGTCGACGGTGAGGAGATCATCGCCCGGCGGTGACGCCGGTCGGTCTCAACCGACAAAAGCGGCAAGCATCAGCCCTGCGAAGATCAGCCAGCCCACGGTCGAATTCGACTTGAAGAGCACCAGGCACTGATCCCCGTCGTCGATGTCGATGACGCGGATCTGGTAGCCCATGTGCAGCGCCGCCGCCGCCAGCCCGAGATAGGCGAGCACCGGCGCGCCCGCAGACCAGAAGGCGAGCGCGAAGAGCAGCAACGCGCCGGCATAGAGAAGCGCCAGCGCCGGCTTCGTGCGTTCGCCGAAGAGGCGGGCGGTGGAGCGCACGCCGACCAGCGCATCGTCCTCCTTGTCCTGGTGGGCATAGATCGTGTCGTAGCCGATGACCCACAGGATCGAGCCGAGATAGAGGAGGGCAGGCGCGAGCGCCAGGCTGCCGAAATGGCCGGCCCAGCCCATCCACGCGCCCCATGAAAAGGCGAAGCCGAGGAAGAGCTGCGGCCAGTCGGTGAACCGCTTCATGAAGGGGTAGATCGCCACGGTTAGGAGCGAGGCGACACCCACGCCGATGGCGAACCAGTTGAACTGCAGAAGGACGACCAGCCCGACCAGGCACTGCGCGAGCAGGAACACCCAGGCCTGGCGGCGCGTCGCCTGGCCGGAGGGCAGCGGGCGCGAGCGCGTGCGCGCGACCTTCTCGTCGATGTCCTGATCGACGATGTCGTTATAGGTGCAGCCCGCCCCGCGCATGGCGATGGCGCCGAGCATGAACAGGACAAGGTGGAAGGGCAGCTGCCAGGAGAGCGTGCCGGTTGGTGCGGCCACGGCAAGGGCGGCCGACCACCAGCACGGCCACATCAACAGCCACCAGCCGATCGGCCGGTCCCAGCGGGCCAACTGCGCGAAGGGCCAGAGCGACCGCGGCAAGGCGCGGTAGACCCAATGCCCGGACGGCGCATCCGCCACGCGTCCACGCGATTCTCTGGACTGGATGGTTTCCATGGGAGGGGAAGTGGCAGGCGCGCGTGACGAGGTCAAGCCTGATGCCCTTGGGGTCTAAGGGCGGCCCTATGTGGACACGCGCCCGTAGAGATTGACCTGTCTGTCTCCACAGCCTAACCGGACCGGACAACCGAGGCGGAGGCTTCCGACACCAATGAACGTTCTACTCATCGGCGCGGGCGGGCGCGAGCATGCGCTGGCCTGGAAACTCGCCGCCTCGCCGCTTCTGACGAAGCTCTATTGCGCGCCCGGCAACCCCGGCATCGCGCGCGAGGCCGAGTGCGTGGCGCTGGATGTGTCCGATCACGCCGCGGTGGCGACCTTCGCCAAGGCGCATGACGTGGGTCTGGTGGTCGTCGGACCGGAGGCGCCGCTGGTGGCGGGGCTCGGCGACGATCTGGAGGCAGATGGCATTCGTGTTTTCGGGCCGTCCAAGGCAGCGGCGCGGCTGGAAGGCTCAAAAGGCTTCACCAAGGATCTCTGCGCGCGCTTCGACATTCCCACCGGCGCCTATGGTCGTTTTTCCGATGCGGCATCGGCCAGGGCCTATGTCGAGGCGCAAGGCGCGCCAATCGTGGTCAAGGCCGACGGGCTGGCTGCCGGCAAAGGCGTGACGGTGGCAATGAGCATCGATGAAGCGCTTGCTGCAATCGACGCCTGTTTCGACGGTGCATTCGGTGGTGCCGGCGCGGAGGTCGTCGTCGAGGAATTTCTGGATGGCGAGGAGGCGAGCTTCTTCTGCCTCTGCGACGGGACGACCGCGCTGCCCTTCGGCTCGGCGCAGGACCACAAGCGCGTTGGCGAGGGCGACATCGGCCCGAACACGGGCGGCATGGGCGCCTATTCCCCTGCCCCGGTAATGACGCCGAAAATGACCGAGCGCGTGATGGACGAGATCGTGCGTCCGACACTGGCCGGCATGGCCGAGATGGGTTGTCCGTTCAGGGGCGTGCTCTTCGTCGGGTTGATGATCACGGCCAAGGGGCCGCAACTGATCGAATACAACGTGCGTTTTGGCGACCCGGAATGCCAGGTGCTGATGATGCGGCTGAAGGACGATCTTCTGCCGCTGCTGAACGGTTCCGCCGATGGGCAATTGTCCAATATGAGCGCGCGCTGGCGCGACGAGGCGGCACTGACCGTGGTGATGGCGGCGAAGGGCTATCCGGGCACGCCGGAAAAGGGCAGCGTGATCGCGGGCTTGGATGCGGCAGCGGGCGAGGGCGCTGAAATCTTCCATGCCGGCACGGCGGAGAAGGTGGGGCAGTTGGTGGCCGTTGGCGGGCGTGTGCTGGCGGTAACCGCGCTTGGCAAGACCGTGACCGAGGCACGCGACCGCGCCTATCAGGCCATCGACCGCATCGACTGGCCGCAGGGCTTCTGTCGCCGCGACATCGGCTGGCGGGCGGTGGAACGGGAGAAGGCAGGCTCCTAGGTCCAAGCCGCGCTCAATCCTCGAAAGGATCCGGTGCGGGCTTGTCCGGCAGGGTGCCTTCCGCGCGGCGTTTGGCATGGTGCGCCATCGAGCATTGCGGCGAGCAGAGCACGCCACGATCGCACCAGTAGGCGGGTCCCTCCTCGAGCCGGCCGTAGTGCAGGTGGAAGTTGTCTGCACCGAAGGGCAGGCCACATTCGATACAGCGATGTCGTTCCGGGCGTGCCAGCATGCGTGCCTGTCCGATTCTTGAAGCGGTAACATTGCCGCAATTGACGTTTACGTCAAAAGAACCTAGCTCTCGATGCAAACCAAACGGTGCCGGAGAGGAGGATTCCGCATGTATCGCGCGCCCGCAGAAGAGATTTCCTTCACGCTGAAGCATGTGGCAGGGCTGTCCACCGCGCTTGAGTCCGGCCAATTGGGCGACCTGTCAGAAGACCTTGCAGACGCCGTGCTGACCGAGGCCGGCCGCTTCGCCACGGAAGAAGTGGCACCGCTGCACAAGATAGGCGACGAAAAGGGTGCCAAGCTCGCAAACGCCGTCGTCACCATGCCGCCCGGCTGGAAGGATCTCTACCGGCGCTGGATAGAAGGCGGTTGGAATGGGCTGTCGGCGCCCGAGAGCCACGGCGGCCAGGGCCTGCCGATGATGCTGGGCGTTGCCGCACTGGAAATGTGGAACTCGGCCTCGATGGCCTTCGGCATTGGCCCGACGCTGACCATGGGCGCGGTCGAGGCGCTGGAAAAGCACGCCTCAGACGAACTCAAGGCGACCTATCTGGAAAAGCTCGTCTCGGGCGAGTGGATGGGCACCATGAACCTGACCGAACCGCAGGCAGGTTCCGACCTCAATGCGCTGCGCGCGCGTGCCGAGCGGGCCGGCGACGGCACCTACCGTATCTTCGGCAGCAAGATCTACATCACCTATGGCGAGCACGATTTCACCGACAATATCGTGCATCTGGTGCTGGCCCGCCTGCCGGACGCGCCGGCCGGAACGCGCGGCATCTCGCTGTTCCTGGTGCCGAAATTCCTGGTCAACGAGGATGGTTCGCTTGGCCGTCGCAACGATGTCTTCTGCGCCTCGATGGAGCACAAGCTGGGCATCCATGCCTCGCCGACCTGCACCATGGTCTATGGCGACGGCTTCGTGGACGGCGAGGAAGCCGGCGCGATCGGGTGGCTGATCGGCGAGGAAAATCGCGGGCTCGCCTGCATGTTCACGATGATGAACAATGCGCGCCTTGCCGTCGGCATACAGGGTGTTGCGGTGGCGGAAGCCGCCTTCCAGCGCGCGCTGGCCTATGCCAATGAGCGCCGCCAGGGCAAGGCGGCCGGCTGGAGCGGCGAAGGCATGGCGCCGATCGTGCACCACCCCGACGTCCAGCGCGATCTACTGACCATGAAGGCGCTGACCGGCATCGCGCGCTCGATTTGCTATGCGACGGCCCATGCGACCGACATGGCGCGCGCCACCGAGGGCGAGGACCAGCGCCACTGGCAGGAGCGGGCAAACCTGCTCACGCCGGTCGCCAAGGCGTTCTCGACCGATATCGGCGTCGAGGTCGCCTCGCTCGGCGTGCAGGTTCATGGCGGCATGGGCTATGTCGAGGAGACCGGCGCGGCGAGCCTTTACCGCGACGCGCGCATCGCGCCGATCTACGAGGGCACCAATGGCATCCAGGCGATCGACCTCGTGACGCGCAAGCTGCCGCAGTCCGGCGGCGAGCACGTAAAGGGCTATATCGCGGAACTGCGCGCCGACATCGAGGCGGTGCGGGCGTCGAACCGCGAGGGCTTCGGCAAGACTGCCGAGCATTGCGCTGCCGCGCTCGATGCGCTGGAACAGGCGACCGACCATATGCAGAAGACACTTGCCGAAGGCCGGATGGAGCAGGCCCTTGCCGGCGCGACGCCCTATCTGAGGCTTTTCGCGCTAGCTGCGGGCGGCGCCTATCTGGCGCGCGCTGCTGTTGCCGCCGAAGCCCCGGCGCGGGTGGCGCTCTGCCGCTTCCATGCCGAAAACCTGATCGACGAGACCGCTTCGCTGAAGCGCCGCGTCATCGAAGGTGCCGACAGCCTGCTGGCCGCCGGCGCAGCGCTGGCGTCAGCCTGAGGAGCCAAATATGAGCGAACACGTCAAGCTGGGGCGCCGGGGCGCGCTCAACGTCATCCGCATGAACCGGCCCGAAAAGAAGAACGCCATCACCCGCGCGATGTATGCCGAGATGGCACAGGCGCTGACGGCGGGCGACGCGGATGCGGAGGTTCGCTGCCACGTGATCCTCGGCGTGCCAGGCGCATTCTCGTCTGGCAACGACATCGCCGATTTCATGGTGGTGGCGACCGGCGGCGAGGGCGGCATGGAGGTCTATGATTTCCTGACCGCGCTGGCGACGGCGCAGAAGCCGATTGTTTCGGGCGTCGACGGCATCGCGGTCGGCATCGGCACAACGATCAACCTGCATTGCGACCTGACGCTGGCCACCCCGCGCACAGAGTTCAGGACGCCTTTCGTGGATCTCGGCCTCGTGCCGGAGGCAGGTTCCAGCCTGATCGCCCCGCGTTTGATCGGGCGGCAAAACGCCTTTGCGCTGCTGGGGCTGGGCGAGGCCTTTTCAGCCGAGCGCGCGCGGGAGGTCGGACTTATCCATGCTGTCGTCCCGGAAGATCAACTGGAGACGGAGACGCTGGCCCTTGCCGAGCGCGTGGCGCAAAAACCACCGGAGGCACTGAAGATCGCTCGCGACCTGATGCTGGGCGACCGCCAGGAACTGGTGGCGCGGATCAAGGAAGAAGGCGCCCATTTCCGCGACCGGCTGAAATCCGACGAGGCGCGCCAGGCGTTCATGGCTTTCATGGCGCGGAAGAAGGGCTGAAGCGCCGACGGCTGCTCCTCACGGATACAACCTCACCTTCCGCCATCCGTCCCCGTCGCGGTCGAAGCGCACCCGGTCGTGCAGCCGGAACGGCCGGTCGTGCCAGAACTCCATCTGGCTGGGCACGATGCGGAAGCCAGACCAGTGGTCGGGGCGGGGAATCGATCCGACCGCGTGGCGGGCGGTGTATTCGGCCACCGCCTTTTCCAGCGCGAAACGGCTTTCGAGCGGCCGCGACTGTTTCGAAGCCCAGGCGCCGATGCGGCTGCCGCGCGGACGCGACTCGAAATAGGCGTCGGCCTCGTCTTCAGTGACGATCTCCACCTGACCGCGCAGGCGTACCTGGCGCCTGAGGCTCTTCCAGTGGAAACACATGGCGGCCTTCATCGAGGCAAGTATCTCGGTTCCCTTGGCGCTCTCGAAATTGGTGTAGAAGACGAAGCCCTGTTCGTCGAAGCCCTTCAATAGCACCATGCGCACATTAGGCAGGCCATCGGCATCGACCGTGGCAAGAGCCGTGGCGGACGGATCGTTCAACTCGCTCTTCTCGGCGTCCGCCAGCCATTGCCCGAACAGCCTGATCGGCTCGTCAGCTTCGGTAAAGTCACCGTCCGTTAACTGTGTATCTGTCATCGTGTGACTCTTGTCGGATTTCGCCTGTCGGGGAGATTGCCGATTGTGGCGTACAGTTCAAGTTGGTGAATTGAAGCAGGCGCGCGCGATCCTCGCCGTGGGCGCCGTTGTCTTGTCGATCGCGCTGCTGTCGGGCTGCGCGGCGCGTGGCATCACGCTGGACACTATTGCAACCGACCGATCCATCATCACGGGCTCGACCGGCGGGTCGGGCGATCAGCAGCGGCCCGATGCGACCCAGACCTCGGACGAGGCGACGATCCGCAATGCCGTGACTTCGGTCGATCTGGAGGCACTCGGTGTTGGCGAGACGCTTGGCTGGAACAACACCCGCACGGGGTCGCGTGGACGCGTGACGGAAATCAGCGAGTTCCGCGAGGCAGGGCGTCCCTGCCGCCGGTTCCGCACGACTCGAGAGGCCTTTGACGGCGTCGCGCTCTATGAGGGCGAAGCCTGCCTTCTGTCGGGCAATGAGTGGACAATGCTGTCCTTCCGCCCGTTGTGAGCCTGCGCACTGGAATTCGTTCCTACAAACACGCATATCTAGGCCAACAATCCCAATTCTTGCCGCATTCCCGCAAGGTGACATATGCGTGATCCATATGATGTGCTGGGCGTTGCCAGGAACGCCTCTGCCAAGGACATAAAATCGGCCTATCGCAAGCTGGCCAAGAAATATCATCCGGACCAGAACCCGGACGACCCCAAGGCCCAGGAGCGCTTTGCCGAGGCCACCCAGGCCTATGACGTGGTCGGCGACGAGAAGAACCGCGCCGCCTACGATCGGGGCGAGATCGACGCCGCGGGCAAGCCGCGTTTCGCCGGTTTCGAAGGCTTCGGCGGCGGGCCTGGCGGCGGCCAGGGTGGGTTTCGTCGGTCGGCGCATGGGCCGGGCGGCGCGCATTTCGAGTTTCGCGGCGCCGGTCCCGGTGGAGAAGCCTTCGACGATCCAAGCGACATTTTTGCAGAAATCTTCGGCAACGCATTTTCCGGCAAGGCCAAGGCGGGCCCGCGGCCGGGCGGCGGTGCAAGGCGCGCTTCGGGCTCGGGAGCAGACGTGACCGCGACGCTGGACGTGAGCCTCGAAGAGGTGGCGAGCGCGGCCAAGGTGACGGCAAACCTCCCGAATGGACGGCGCATCGCGGTGAAATTGCCGGCCTATGTCGAGGATGGCCAGACGATCCGCCTGAAGGGGCAGGGCGAGCCCTCGCCGCTGGGCGGCGCGGGCGATGCGCATGTCACGATCCGTTTCCGCCGGCATCCGCGCTTCCGCGTTGAGGGGCGTGACCTGCACGTTGCCGTGCAGCTGCCGCTGGCCGATGCGGTGCTGGGCAAGAAGGTGCCGGTCGAGACGCTCGAGGGCAAGGTTGCGGTCACCATTCCGCCCTGGTCCAGTTCCGACCGCTCGCTGCGAATCAAGGGCAAGGGCCTGCCGCTGAAGACGGGCGAGCGGGGCGATCTCTATGCCAATGTGCGCATCATGCTGCCGGAAGGTGGCGATCCGGAACTGGAAGCCTTGATGCGAAAACGGCGGGAAGACTGAAGAAACGCAGCCAAGCTTCGAGTTCGTCCGCTCCCTGCCGCTTGATGCCCCGATCCCGCTATGCGATAGGCTTGCCGAACTGACGAAAGGTGCGGAGAGGCAATCCATGGCAGTCACCGAAGGCATCATGGCCGGCAAGCGCGGTCTCATCATGGGGCTCGCGAACAACAGGTCGATCGCCTGGGGCATCGCCAAAGCCTGCGCCGCCCAGGGCGCCGAACTGGCGTTTACCTATCAGGGCGATGCGCTGCGAAAGCGTGTCGAACCGCTGGCGGCAGAGCTGAACGCCATCGTCTGCGGCCATTGCGACGTGACGGATCTGTCCACCATGGACGACTGTTTCGCCGATCTGGAGAAGCGCTGGGGCAAGCTCGACTTCCTCGTGCACGCGATCGGTTTTTCCGACAAGAACGAGTTGGAAGGCCGCTACGTCGACACGACGCGCGACAATTTCCTAAAGACGATGGACATCTCGGTCTATTCCTTCACGGCCGCCGCCCAGCGCGCCGAGAAGCTGATGCCCGAAGGCGGGTCGCTCCTGACCATGACCTATTACGGCGCCGAGAAGGTCATGCCCAACTATAACGTGATGGGCGTTGCCAAGGCTGCACTGGAAGCCAGCGTGCAGTATCTGGCCGTCGACATGGGCCCCAAGAACATCCGCGTGAACGCGGTCTCGGCAGGCCCGATCAAGACGCTGGCGGCTTCCGGCATCGGCGATTTCCGCTACATCCTCAAATGGAACGAATACAATGCGCCGCTCAGGCGCACCGTCTCCATCGAGGAAGTCGGCGATTCCGCGCTCTACCTCCTGTCGCCGCTGTCGCGGGGGGTCACCGGTGAGGTGCTGCACGTCGATTCGGGCTATCACGTCATCGGCATGAAGGCTGTTGACGCGCCCGACATCTCGACCGTCATCAAGGAATAAGATCGGGGCGGCCGCCGGCCGCATCAGCCATGCCGCCGCTTGCCTATTTCATTCGCCACGGCCAGACCGACTGGAACGCCGAGGGCCGGTTTCAGGGACAGGCGGACACGCCTATAAACGCGACCGGGCGCCTGCAGGCCGAGCAAAACGGCCGGTTGCTTGCCCGGCAGGAACCCGATTTCGACGACTTCGATTTCGTTGCCAGTCCGCTGCAGCGCACCGTGGAGACGATGCGCATCCTGCGCGCCGCCATGGGGCTCGAACCCGACCGGTTCCGCACCGACCCGCGCCTGATGGAACTGCATTTCGGCGAGTGGCAGGGCTCGACGCTTGCCGAGATAGAGCGCCGCATGCCAGGCGCCGGCGCCGTTCGCGATCAGGACAAATGGAATTTTCTGCCGGGCGGCGAAGCGGCCGAAAGCTATGAGATGCTATCGCGCCGCATCGCCGGATGGCTGAAGGAAATCGACCGGCCCATGGTCTGCGTCACCCATGGCGGGGTCATTCGCGCGCTGTTTCGGACGATCGCCGGCGCCAGCGAGGCGGAGGCGTCCTCCATGCTCGTGCCGCAAGACCGCGTGCTGGCGATGCGGGGCAGTACGCTGGAATGGCTGGAATAGACGCCGTGGCGCCTATTCCATGATGTCCATGTCGGTAATCTGGCGACGGCCTTCGACCTGATCGTAGGCAATGTAGACTTCCGTGCCCACTTCGATCGCCTCCAGGTTGAATTCGCCCGGCAGCCGATAGGAATTGCCATTGTCGAGCGTGATCGTCATGGCCTGGGTGTCGATCGAGGTGATCCGGCCTTCGTCGCTGGCTGCCGCCGCGATGCCGGCCGAGGCGAGAAATGCCGCCAAGGCTGCAACTGCAATACGCATTCCGGTTTCCTTGTCGCTGGCTCGGGCTGTCCCGCAGGAAAGAAGCCCGTAAATGTCCCAATGACAGACTGTCTATCATGCGGAATGTGGCAAAACTACCGCTGCCGCCGGCCTGGGTTTGACCCTTTTGCAAATCCCCAATAGAAGCGGGCCAATCCGCCAATCGGCCCCCGGTCTGTCCATGTCGCACAACACTTTCGGACACCTTTTCCGAGTTACCACCTGGGGCGAGAGCCACGGCGAGGCGATCGGCTGCGTGGTCGACGGGTGCCCGCCGGGTATCTCGTTCAGCCTCGAGGACATCCAGCGCGAACTCGACCGGCGTCGTCCCGGCACCTCAAGATTCGTGACCCAGCGCCGCGAACCGGATCAGGTACGTGTGCTGTCCGGCATCGTGCCCGGGGAAGACGGACAGATGATCACCACGGGTACGCCCGTTGCGATGATGATCGTCAATGAGGATCAGCGCTCGAAGGATTATGGCGACATTGCACGCCAGTATCGCCCGGGTCATGCCGACCTTACCTATGACGCCAAATACGGTATCCGCGACCATCGGGGCGGCGGGCGCTCGTCCGCCCGCGAGACCGCGATGCGGGTCGCGGCCGGTGCGCTGGCGCGCAAGGTCTTGCCCGACGTCACCATCAGGGCCGCGCTGGTGTCGATGGGCGAGAAGGAAATCGACCGGGCCAACTGGGATTGGGATTTTGTCGATTCGCCCGACAACCCTTTCTTCACCCCCGATCCGGCCTCGGTTGCCGTTTTCTCCGACTATCTCGACGGCATCCGCAAGGCGGGCTCCTCGGTGGGCGCGGTGGTCGAGGTCGTGGCCGAAGGCGTTCCGGCCGGCTTCGGGGCACCGATCTACGGCAAGCTGGATGCAGACATTGCGGCCGCGCTGATGTCGATCAATGCGGTCAAGGGCGTCGAGATCGGCGACGGCTTTGCCGCTGCCCGCAACACCGGCGAGGGCAATGCCGACGAGATCCGGATGGGCAATGATGGCAAGCCGCTGTTTCTCTCCAACCATGCCGGGGGCATTCTCGGCGGCATTTCAACAGGCCAGGACGTGGTCGCGCGAATGGCGATCAAGCCGACGTCGTCGATCCTGATTCCTCGCCGCTCCATCGATGCCGAGGGAAGAGACGTGGACGTGGTGACCAAGGGTCGCCACGACCCGTGCGTCGGCATCCGTGCCGTGCCAGTAGCCGAGGCGATGCTGGCATGCGTGCTCGCCGATCACTATCTGCGTCACCGAGGCCAGACGGGGCGCTCGTGAATTTTCATTTCGACATGCTGGAAACCGATAATGGCGTATGACCAGAAGCGCGTAGTTGAAGCCATCCGCGCCTTCGAGCGCGGCGAGATCGTCGTTGTCATGGACGATGACGGTCGCGAAAACGAGGGCGATCTGATCGTCGCTGCCGTGCACTGCACGCCCGACAAGATGGCCTTCATCGTCCGCCATACCTCCGGCATCGTGTGCACGCCGATGCCGCGCGAAGTGGCCAAGCGGCTGAATCTTGCGCCGATGGTTGCTGAAAACGACGCCCCGCACGCGACCGCCTTTACCGTCAGCGTCGACTTCAAGCACGGGACGACAACCGGCATATCCGCCGAAGACCGCACCTTGACGGTGCGCAACCTGGCCAATCCGAATGCTGGCCCGGCCGATTTCGTGCGGCCCGGCCACATCTTCCCGCTGGTCGCGCGCGAAGGCGGCGTTCTAATGCGCTCTGGCCATACCGAGGCAGCGGTCGATCTGTGCAAGCTCGCTGGCCTGCCTCCGGTCGGTGTGATCTGTGAACTGGTCAACGATGACGGCACGGTGATGCGCGGGCCGCAGGTGCAGTCCTTTGCCGAGGCCAACGGGCTGAAGCAGGTGTCCGTCGCCGACCTGATTGCCTATCGCCAGCGCCAGGAGACACTGGTCGAGCGGCTGGGTTCATTCCGGATCGATACGCCCGCAGGTCCGGCGATGGCACACACCTACCGGCTTCCCTGGGACACGATGGACCATCTCGCGATCGTCTTCGGCGACATTCGCGACGGTGTCGACATCCCCGTGCGCCTGCACCCCGAGAACGTCGTGACCGACGTTTTCGGCACCGAGGAGACGCTGCGCGGCATCATGAAGACGATGGCGTCGGCTCAGCGCGGCGTGATCATCTATCTGCGCGAAGGTTCGATGGGTGTCGGCCACCACGAGCGCAACCGGCCGCAGACGGCCGAAGCCGAGGCCCATCGGGAGGCTGTCGAGCGCGAGCAGGAATGGCGCGAGATCGGACTTGGCGCACAGATTCTGCGCGACCTGGGCATTGCCTCCATCAGGCTCTACGCCTCGCGCAAGCGCCACTATATCGGCCTTGCCGGTTTCGGGATCGAGATTGCCGAAACAGAGATCATCGAACGATAGCGCTATCTTGCCTCAGATGGGGACGGCCAGCCCCTGGCCGTGGCCAAAAGGCGTGATTGGCCCTATAGGAGGACCATGGTTACCCGGCTCTACTCCCACCCGCTGTTCCTCGAGCATCTGACTCCTCCCGGACATCCCGAACGACCGGACAGGCTGCGTGCCATCGCGCAGGTGCTCGCCGACGAACGCTTCGAGGATCTCGATCGGCATGAGCCGAACATGGCCGGGCGCGAGCATCTGACGCTCGCCCATCCCGAGTCGTATGTCGACAAGGTGATGGCCGCGATCCCCGACGAGGGCATCGTTCGGGTGGATGCAGACACGTCCGTGAGCCCCAAGAGCGGCGAGGCGGCACTGCTGGGCGTTGGCGCGGCCGTTGCGGCCGTCGACGACGTCTTCGCCAAGCGCGCCGACAATGTCTTCGTCGCCTCCCGCCCGCCCGGCCATCATGCCGAGAAGGTGACGGCGATGGGGTTCTGCCTGTTCAACAATGCCGCGATCGCTGCCCGGCATGCGCAGAAGACACATGGCGCCGAGCGCGTGGCGATCGTCGACTGGGACGTGCATCACGGCAATGGCACCCAGGATATTTTCTGGGACGATCCGACCGTGCTCTACTGCTCGACCCACCAGATGCCGCTTTACCCGGGCACCGGAGCCAAGGACGAGACCGGCGCTGGCAACATCGTCAACGCGCCGCTGTCGCCCGGCGCCGGCCGCGATGCCTTTCGCGATGCCTTTCGCGACAAGGTGATGCGGTCGATCGTCGATTTCCACCCCGACCTCATCATCATCTCGGCCGGGTTCGATGCCCACCACCGCGACCCGCTGGCGGAGATCAACCTCGACGAGGCGGATTTCGACTGGGCGACCGCCGAGATGATGGAACTGGCCAACCGGCTCTGTGAGGACAGGCTGGTTAGCCTTCTGGAAGGCGGATACGACCTGCGCGGGCTTTCGAGTTCGGTGGCGGCGCATGTCGGCCGACTGATGCGAGGATGACAATGCCGGAAACCCAAGACGACGACATCAAGACCATGAGCTTCGAGCAGGCGCTCGCTGCGCTGGAGAAGATCGTCGACGATCTGGAGCGCGGCGACGTGCCGCTCGACCAGTCGATCCGCATCTACGAGCGCGGCGAGGCGCTGAAGGCGCATTGCGACCGGCTGCTGAAGAGCGCCGAGGACAAGGTGGAGAAGATCCGCCTGTCGCGCGAAGGCCAGCCTGCGGGCACGGAACCGCTCGACGGGGAGTAGGCTTCGTATTGACGCTCGCCACGCGGCAACCTAGCTTAGTCAAGTCTGGCTAAGGAGGCTGAATTGAGCACCGTCAATATGCTGCAGGCCAAGACCCAGCTCTCCAAGCTGGTGGAAGCGCTTGAATCCGGGGCCGAAAGCGAAATCATCATCGCCCGCAACGGAAAGCCTGCGGCCAAGCTGGTCCCGCTCGACGCTCCCTCCACGCGTCGGCGGCAGCTTGGATTTCTCGCTGGCAGGTTCCCGCCAATGGACTTCGATGGCTTCCAGGCCATGGACGCCGAGATCGAGGCGATGATGCTGGGCGAGGAGAAGTGAGGCTTCTGCTCGACACTCATGTGGCGATCTGGATACTCACCGAACCCCATCGCATACCGCCCCGTGTAAGCGAAGAAATCGGCAATCCCGCCAATCTGGTGTCGGTCTCGGCCGCCGCGATATGGGAAATCGCAATCAAGCACCGGTTGGAGCGCCCCGACAGCCCACCTTTTTCGGGAAGCGAAGCCATCGGGCATTTCCAGACCGCGGGGTTCTCGGTGCTCGAGGTCAGTGCTGCGCATGCCGCCTTCGTTGAACGTCTGCCCATGATCCATTCAGACCCCTTCGACAGGCTGATGCTGTCTCAAGCGCTGATCGAGGGCATGCAATTCGTGACCAACGACCGGCGCCTTTCGCATTATGCTGCGCCGGTAATGACCTGGACATGAGAAGGGCGTACACCCCATGAGCTTCTTTCCCGGAAAAGACCCCGAGCCCGGCGATGCCTTCGCCTGCGACGCCATCGAGACCCTGATCATCCCCAATGCCAAGGACATTGGCGGCTTCGAGGTGCGGCGTGCGCTGCCCACCGCGCGCCGCAAGCTGGTCGGCCCCTTCATCTTCTTCGACCGCATGGGGCCGGCTATCCTGCGCGGGGACCAGGCCATGGACGTGCGGCCACACCCGCATATCGGACTCGCGACCGTCACCTATCTCTTCGACGGCAAGGTGCGCCATCGCGATTCCCTCGGCACCGAGATGGTGATCGAGCCCGGCGACCTGAACCTGATGACGGCCGGGCGCGGCATCGTGCATTCGGAGCGCACGCCCGAAGAACTGCGCGGCTCGCCCATGGCCATGTCAGGCCTCCAGACCTGGCTCGCTTTGCCCGACGGCGGGGAGGAGGTCGACCCGTTATTCGAGAACACCAGCCGCGCGACTATGCCCGACATCGATGCCGACGGCATCACCGGCAGGGTGGTGATCGGGTCTTTCCATGGCTGGAAGTCGCCGGTCAGGACAGCATCCGACACGCTCTATGTCGACCTGCGCATCGCGCCCGGCGCGCGGCTGCAGATTCCGCCGGACGCCGAGGAGCGCGCCATCTACGTGCTCGACGGCGAGGTGGAGATCGCGGGCGACCGTTTTCCGTCGGACCGGCTGCTGGCCTTCCGGCCCGGCGACGAGATCGTCGTCACCGCCGAGCGCGGCGCCCATGTGATGCTGTTCGGCGGCGCCTCTCTCGGCTCGAAGCGCTACATCTGGTGGAATTTCGTCTCGTCGTCGAAGGAACGGATCGAGCAGGCCAAGCAGGAGTGGCGGACCGGTCATTTCGACATCGTGCCGGGCGACGAGGAGGAGTTCATCCCCCTGCCGGAATAGGACTGTCCGGGCACTGCGCCACCACCACGCATTTACAGGACGTCGGCAAAGCACTATGTCCTGCGCAATCCCGCGCAGAGACAGGCCAGAGCCTTGACCAAGCCGAATACCCCCCTTCTCGACAAGATCGTCGTCCCCGAAGACCTGAGGAAGCTCGACGAGCGCCAGTTGCCTCAAGTGGCCGACGAATTGCGGCTGGAACTGATCGATGCCGTTTCGCAGACCGGCGGGCATCTGGGTGCCGGGCTCGGCGTGGTCGAACTGACCGTGGCCATCCATCATGTGTTCAACACACCCGATGACCGGCTGATCTGGGATGTCGGCCACCAGGCCTATCCGCACAAGATCCTGACCGGGCGTCGCGACCGTATCCGCACCCTGCGCCAGGAGGGCGGGCTGTCGGGTTTCACAAAGCGCGACGAGAGCGAGTACGATCCTTTCGGCGCCGCCCATTCCTCGACCTCGATCTCGGCCGGCCTTGGCATGGCGATTGCTCGCGACCTGAAAGGCGAGAAGCGCAACGTGATCGCCGTGATCGGCGATGGGGCGATGTCGGCCGGCATGGCCTATGAGGCCATGAACAATGCCGGTGCGCTGGATGCGCGCCTCATCGTCATCCTCAACGACAACGACATGTCGATCGCGCCGCCTTCGGGCGCCATGAGCCACTATCTGGCACGGCTGGCCTCTGGCGCGACCTATGCCGGCATCCGCGACCTCGGCAAGAAGCTGACCGCGCATCTGGGCAAGCGGGTCGACCGGGCCGTGACGCGGGCCGTCGAGCATGCGCGCGGCTACGTCACCGGCGGCACGCTGTTCGAGGAACTGGGCTTCTTCCACATCGGCCCGATCGACGGCCACAATCTGGAGCATCTGGTGCCGGTTCTGCGCAATGTGCGCGACCACGGCACCGGCCCGGTGCTGATCCATGTCGTGACCCGCAAGGGCAAGGGCTACGCGCCGGCGGAGGCTGCGGCCGACAAATATCACGGCGTGTCGAAATTCGACGTCATCAGCGGTGCACAGGCCAAGGCCCCTTCCAACGCGCCGAGCTACACCAGCGTGTTCGCCGAGGCGTTGGTCGAGGAGGCGCGGGAAGACGACAGCATCGTCGCCGTGACCGCCGCCATGCCGTCGGGCACCGGGCTGGACCTATTCGGCGAAGCCTTTCCCAAACGCACTTTCGATGTCGGCATTGCCGAGCAGCACGGTGTCACTTTCGCTGCCGGGCTGGCGACGGAGGGGCTGAAACCCTTCGCGGCGATCTATTCCACATTCCTGCAGCGCGCCTATGACCAGGTCGTGCACGACGTCGCGATCCAGAAGCTACCAGTGCGCTTTCCGATCGACCGGGCCGGCTATGTCGGCGCCGACGGAGCGACCCATTGCGGGGCCTTCGATGTGACCTATCTCGCCTCGCTGCCGCATTTCGTCGTGATGGCGGCGGCCGACGAGGCCGAGCTCAAGCATATGGTGCGCACGGCGGTGGAGTATGGCGAGGGGCCGATCGCCTTCCGCTATCCGCGCGGCAATGGCGTCGGCGTCGAAATGCCCGAACGCGGGCAAGCGCTTGAAATCGGCAGGGGCCGCGTGTTGCGCGAAGGCACCAAGATCGCGCTGCTGTCGCTGGGCACGCGCCTGGCCGATTGCCTGGCGGCTGCCGAGGAACTGGAGGCATCTGGCCTCTCCACCACGGTTGCCGATGCGCGTTTTGCAAAGCCGCTCGACCTCGATCTGGTGACAAGGCTCGCTCGCGAGCACGAGGTGCTGATCACGGTCGAAGAGGGCGCGATCGGCGGTTTTGCGACCCACGTGCTGCATTTCCTCGCCCATGAAGGCCTGCTCGAAAACGGCCTCAAGGTGCGCCCGCTGGTGCTGCCGGACGAATTCACCGATCACGGCAAGCCGGAGAAGATGTATGCCCAGGCGGGGCTCGACCGCGCCGGCATCGTGCGCACGGTGTTTGCCGTTCTCGGTCGTTCCCAGAGCGCGGCCACTGCCTAGCAACAGCGATTTGCATTGGCGGGCCGTATCGCGCATCTAGGCCGGATGACGGCACTGCAAACCAGCACTTTCCGCCTCGATGAACTGCTTGTCGCCCGCGGGCTCTATCCTTCGCGTTCGCGTGCCCGCGACGCGATCCTGCGCGGCACCGTGACAGTCGACGGCAAGGTGGAGGCCAAGCCGGGTAGGGCGGTTGCCGGGGACGCCGCCATCGGCGTCGAGGATCCCGCAAGCCGCTATGTCTCGCGCGCGGCGCTGAAACTTGTTTACGGGCTGGACACCTTCGCCATAGATCCCCAAGGGGCCAACGCGCTCGATATCGGGGCGTCGACCGGCGGCTTCACCCAGGTTCTGCTGGAGCGTGGGGCCGCGCATGTGACGGCCATCGATGTGGGCCATGGGCAGTTGCACGAAAGCCTGGCCAACGACGCGCGCGTGACGGCGATTGAAGGGCTGAATGCACGAGATCTCACGGCCGTCCATCTTCCGCAAGGCGCGCCGGATCTGATCGTCTCCGATGTCAGCTTCATTTCGCTCAAGCTTGCCCTGCCGCCGGCGCTCGATCTGGCTGTGCCCGGCGCAAAGGGGATTTTTTTGGTGAAACCGCAATTCGAGGCCGGGCGGGAGGCGATCGGCAAGGGAGGCCTGCTGCGCGACCCGGCGGATGCCGACCGCGTGGCGGATGACCTGCGCAACTGGCTGGACGGCGTTGCGGGCTGGCGCGCCATCGGGATCGTGCCGTCACCGATCGAGGGTGGCGACGGCAACCGCGAGTTCCTGCTTGCCGGGGAGAAGCATCGATGAGTACGCGGCTGACGATTGCACGACTTGGCGCACAGGGCGACGGCATCGCCGATACGGCCAAGGGGCCGGTCTACGTACCTTTCGCGCTGCCGGGTGAGACGGTCACGGCAGCGATCAACAAGGACCGCGCCGACCTGATTGCTGTCATCGAGCCGTCGCCGCAGCGCATCGAACCCGTTTGCCGTCATTTCGGTACTTGCGGGGGCTGCGAATTGCAGCACCTCGAACAGGGCGCCTATGGCGCGCTCAAAAGGGAGACCGTGGTGACGGCGCTCCGCCAGCGCGGTCTCGACGTGGAGGTCGGCGACCTGATCACCTGCCCGCCGGCCTCGCGCCGCCGCGTCTCCTGGACGGCGCAGCGCACAGACAGGGGCGTGTTGCTCGGCTACCGCAAGGCGCTGTCGCACGCGATCGTCGACATCGAGGAAGACCCGATCGCGCTGCCGGCAATCGTGAATGCGATTCCGCTGCTGCGCGACCTTGCAGGCGTGATTGCGGCCACCGCCGAACCCTTCAAGCTGCTGGTAACGGCGACGGCCTCTGGCCTTGATGTCGCGGCCACAGGCAGCGGGGCGCTCTCGGCGGCGCGTCGCCAGGCCGCCACGCGCTTCGTCATAGACAAGAGCATCGCACGCCTGTCGGTCGACGGCGAGATCGTGGTGGAGCCAAAGAAGCCACAGATCATGGTAGGCGAGGTGGACGTCTACCCGCCGCCAGGCGCTTTCCTGCAGGCGGTGGAGACTGCCGAGGCGGCGATGGCGGGCCTTGTCACGGAGCATCTGCGCAAGGCGAAGAAGGTGGCAGACCTGTTTTCCGGCATCGGCACTTTCGCGCTGAGGCTCGCACGCAATTCGATGGTGCATGCCGTGGAAGGCGAAGCGGCGGCGCTGGCCGCCCTCGACCGGGCCTTTCGGTACGGCGAAGGGCTGAAGACTGTGACCACCGAGCGCCGAGACCTCGCCCGCCGGCCGCTGACCTGGAAGGAACTCAATGCCTATGACGGTCTCGTCTTCGACCCGCCCCGCGCCGGCGCCGAGGACCAGGTACGCCAAATCGCGCGCAGCGACGTGCGCTTCGTCGCCGCTGTCTCCTGCAATCCCGCCACGCTGGCGCGCGACCTGTCCATTCTCGTGGAGGGGGGCTACCGGTTGATCTCGGCGACCCCTATCGACCAGTTTCTCTGGTCGCATCACGTCGAGGCGGTGGCTCTGCTGGAGAAGCCGAAGAAGCGGCGCTGACACCGCCTTTGCGGTTTTGTGGTTGCTCGTCTTCCGCAACCCATTTGATCGGGATCGTATCTGGCGACATGGCACCGCCGGACACAATGAACGCCATGGCCTCGTTCTTCGACCAGTCGAGCCAGGTCAGCCGGCTGGTCGGCACGATCTCGACATAGCCGGATGTCGGATTGGGTGTCGTCGGCACATAGACGGCGGCGAGTTCAGGCTGGTCCTCTGTCGCCTTGAACACTTTCGTGACGAGACCGACAGTGCGCATGTGGGTGCCGGGAAACTCGATCAGCACGACGCGGTTGCCCGAAGGGGTGCCGTTGCCGCCACCGATCGATCGCACCAGCGTTTGCGTTGCGCCATAGATGGTGCGGGCTACAGGCACGGCCTCAACGATACGATCCATGATGCGCAGGATCCGCCTGCCGATGACGGCATTGGTCGCTCGGCCGGCGAGATAGAGGATCAGAACCGCAACCAGAAGCGCCATGATCGACTGGAACCAGCCGGCCAACAGCAGGTCGGAAACCTGCGGCGACGTTGGTCGCAGGGCGCGCGCCAAAGCAAGGGTTGGCGGGCGGCCGACCCAGATGAGGATGTCGATGATGAACCAGACGATCCACACGGTGACACTGAGCGGGATCACCGTGAGCACGCCTGCGATGATGTTGCGGCTGAAGGACTGCATCGAGCTGAGGTGGCCTATCGGTTAGCGGCGGCACCCCTGTGCCGCGCGACATCTCAGCAACGCAGAAGGCGAGGCAAAGCTCCCCTCAGCTTTCAGGCGTTGGTAAGAATGCGCTCCACGAAGGCCGGGACGACCTCTGTCGCCCGGCCATGCTCGGCCTCGTCGAACAGCGTTGCGCCTTCGGAAGGCTCCAGGTTCAATTCGATGGTGCGGGCGCCGGCCTGCCTCGCCTCGGCCACGAATCCCGCTGCCGGATAGACGCTGCCGCTGGTGCCGATCGACACGAACAGATCGCAGGCTTCCAGCGCGGTGTAGATCGCGTCCATCTGGTAGGGCATCTCGCCGAACCAGACGACGTCTGGCCTGAGATAGCCCGGCGTGCGGCAGGCCGGGCAGGCGGTGTCGACGGACAGGTCCTCGCGCCAGTCGTGGCGGCTGCCACAATTTGCACAA
>Ga0213835_100798_pt1 | contig 24924 bp, 32 predicted proteins | sample SWPATP01_FD_160576 | JGI IMG/M metagenome (GOLD analysis project Ga0213835, IMG submission 160576) | Coastal seawater microbial communities from Marineland, Florida, United States - SWPA TP0 #1 | ecosystem: Environmental > Aquatic > Marine > Coastal | place: USA: Florida | collected 2016-08-05 | reverse complement strand
TGCATCCGCACCTTCCGCGCCACCATTGGGGAAACACAGATCGGGATGTTTGTCACTGTGCTGCAGCGTCGGCGTGCACACTTCCAAACCCCGAGAGTTCACGATGCGGCGCCATGAATTGCTCGTCGCAACAAGCCAAGGCCCCGGCGTATGGGCGTTGCTCATAGGTTTTCATCCTTGGGATTCGCCCGGTAGACCCGCCGAGCTTCGGTTAATGTTCACGACGCCGAAGGCTACGATTCGGCCTGCTTATGAAGCAATTCGCGAATATCGGCAGGGAACGGAAATCGTTTTCCGGTGCGAAGCCAGGATGCAAAGGCGTTGCACACGGCACTTGTATCCTCTGAACCAACGGCTCTGATGTAAATTTCGCAGTCGTCGCGATCAAGCTTGGGACCATCAAAAATTTTCAGGCAATGCCAAAGCCATCGGTAGAGCTTTTCATCATCTAAGGGACTGTTCATGTATCAAACTCCGTTGAAGAACCACTCTTTGGCAGAAATTGAAGAGGCGTTCTCAGTTGCGCTTTCCAATCTATGTGGTCGGCCGATTGCGATCGAACTCGGCTCGTTTGTGATTGAGAATCCGACGTTTGTCCAATGGAACGTGAAGATGGATTTGCTGGCAAAACAGGGGCTTTTCGTAGGGCCACCTGAACGTCGCGAAGTAATTCCGTTCTGAATAAAGTTGGAAGAACTGAATTGCGTACCGCCGCTCCACTGAAAGCCCCGTCTTTCCGGGGTGTCATCAGATCTCGCATCCTGAATGCGCCCAATACCTGGCGTGCGGTGTGCCGCTTTGTTGAGCCGGTTGGCGCCGGCCGGGTGCTCTCTCCGCGTTTTGAGTCGCTGCAGTCATCCCGCTTTCCGCCCCACTCTGAAAACACCGCGCGCGATGCTTTCAGAGAGGTGGCCGCTTACGCCGGCCAGTCGCCTGAGGGAGGAAGAGCGCGTATCGTGCGCCACGCGTCTACAGCGTCGGCCGGCGCGTCACTCGCGGTTCGAACCTTGAGGTGTTGCCCTGGCGTCGGAGTAATCTGTCGTATCACCATCAGGAGGTCGGCAAATGAGCGCCAATGAGCATCCGATCAGCGTATACATCGACAACAACGTCTGGGATTTTCTCTTCCTGCATCAGATTGATTTGAGTGCCGCGTTACCACGACCTGATTTTTGTATTTGCATAACGCGCGAAGCAGAGTTTGAAATTCCCCCGATCCGTGAAAACAAGCCGTGGCTAGAAGAGTTCATACGGGCTTCTATCAGCAAGTGCTTGGTAGAGGTTGACTCTTACTTCGGTTTTTACGATGAGAGGTTTCCGTTAGAGCAACAGCGTGTCAGCGGCTTCAATTCGGGCCGGTTTGCTGATATAGAGGAACTTGAATTCATGCAGCAACAGCGCACGCCGCTGAAGGAGCGACACAGCCGAATGCGACCGAAAACCGGCCTGTTTCAGGACGAGGCTGATATTTCTCTTGCCGCGCGAGCTAAGCATTCTGTGGTGCTGTCCTTGGATCAAAAGAAAGGTCCAATAAATGACGCTTATCTTCAGGGCGGCAACGTTGTGTTCTTGGCTGAGTTCGATCCGGCGAGAGCTTCCCTCGCGGAGTACATTCGAGCAGCACTAGACCGGCGCGCTGGGTAAGAACACCCAGGACGTGGATCGACTTTGGAGAGCACCATCAACCGACACACCCTGCACGGTTGTCTGATAATTCGGTCAATGGCGCTCGCCAAAGGCCGCTCTTGCGAACGGCTTGGTACTGCACACCGCCAGTTGCACAACACCCGGCGAACCGGCTTGCAATGGACAGTGGGTCCAGGACTATCCCCGTGGTCTTCATCCGATTACGCGCCATCGGCTGATACAGGCGCCGCGAAATCGCGGTCACCGTCCGCCGGCAGCTGCGCCAAGTTGCGCGCTGTGATCCGGCGGTCGGTTTTCTGGGTTTTGCTTCTACCCCCAGCAAGTCGGGTAGGCGTGTCCCTGTAGGTCGCGCTATTCATCGGTCAGGTTGTTAAAGAGCGTGGTCCTGCGATCCCATCCCCATCCGACTTCGTGGCGGTACGTCCTCCTGCATGGGTTGCAGGGCCGAGGGGGTCTTCCTACGCTGATGCACAGCGCGTAGAAAGAATAGTAGCTAACGCTACTCATTGAGTCAAGAGCAAATGCTACTACTGACGGACGGAAGTTGGGGATTGGCGAGCATGCCGGCGATGAATGCGGTGAATTGGATGGACGAAAAAAAACCCGCCATTGCGGGTCTGCCGTTCAAGCCGACTTCTCGGCTACGTCAGTGCGATCTGCATTGTGTGAAACCCTGCCAAGTGACGCAGGATGCCTGAGCGGGCATTAAGCTGCGCATGTATGCGTCGATTTCGTCTTGGTAACGAACCTCGCTAAATCGCATTTGGGTCACAGCTTCCGACTCTGAGATCGAACCGCGCTCAAGCTTCTCGCTGGTATCAATATCTTGCGCAAGTCTGCGCATCCAAATCACATCACTGCGATCGACTGGCGGTGCGGAAACGATCTCATAAAGCTGCTGGAGATACTGCGACTGGGAGAGTTGTCCGGCATCCACCGCAGCGGAAGCAGCGGGGCGCCATGCCGCAATCGCACTGAGCTTAGGATCTTCTGGGGCTTTAGTAGCGCAGCCGGTCATGGCCGCAAATGCAGCGCAGAGGCACAGGAAACGAGACATGTTGGTTTTCGCTGACGACACATTCATTGCAAGCGATCTCTTCTATCGACGCACCAGGCGCTCATCGACGCCATTGCGCAGATCGTAGGGTGACCACAAAATCCTCCCGACGATCCGCACTTCGCGTCCATCGTCTTCAACCAATGGAAAATCTTTGTGGCCTGGGTTGAGTGACCGCGCCATCCAAACTCCGTCTCGCGCGCGCACGAGACATTTCACGATCATCTTTCCGCCATGGTTAATGGCGTAGATGGTGCGGCTGTCGATTTGACGCCAGTCAGTCACCATTTCTTCAAAAAACAGCATTGGGCCTTGATGCCGGATCACCGGCTCCATGCTGTTGCCATCTGCATAGACGATCTTCATGCGGTCGAGGGGTAGTCCGAATGATTCAAGAAACGATCGTCGGAGCTGAATCTCACCGATTTCCGTCTCATGGTAGTTCTCGATACCGAGGGCACCCGCGGCGAGACGCACGCTCAATTCGGGAACCGGTACAAACTCATGGTCGTTCGCAGAGTAGCCCGCGTGCGCAACATGTCCAACATTCGCTGAGCTAATGCGCAAAGACTCGCGCGGCTCCGGCCTAATTGACGTTGCGGTTGGAAGCTCCCATGGCATCGGTTTAGAAGGGACAAATGGAAATGGCTCTTCAACCGAGCTGAGATCGATTGCCTTGCTTTGTGTAGCGCGCGCAACGGGGACGGGCGGGCTTACCTTCAAGTTGAGCTTGAGTTGGGCTATGGCGAGTGCCAGTGCCCCCTCAAGCGCCTTGAGGTCACCCGGTGCCAATTCTCGAACGTCTCGCTCGTCGATCGAGGCGAAGGGCCAAGAGGCGAGCGTTGGTGCAGGCGCGGACTTGTCGTTGGCTGACGGCTCGAACCAACCAGCCATGCCGTGCAAGCCTTCGATCTGACGAATAGTCTTCTCTGTGATGGGGCGCAGGCCACTCATCAGCTGCCGTATGAACGCGCCGTCTTTATAGCCGAGACGACGACCAAAGGCTGATTTATTGCCTTGGTCGAGCTTATCGATGGCAGCTTGCAGGCGCGCCATTCGGTACTCGGATAGTTTGATCTCGTTCATGGCAGAAACGTAGCATGCGCTATCAGAGCAAAAGCTACTTTACATCGGTAGCTAATGCTACTAGTATCGGCGTATGGACCTGAACTCATACCTCTCCGCTCCTGGTTCGCCGACCGTACCAGAATTGCGCCGACGAATTCTTCATCTTGGCTATGACGTCAAAAGCGACGCTCAGATACGACAGTGGCAGCACCGCTATGCCGGGCGTTTACCTTCGCCAGAAAACTGTCTGGCGATCGAGCGCGCAACTGACAAAGCAGTAACTCGCCAGGAACTTCGACCTGACGATTACTGGTTGATATGGCCAGACTTACCCGCCCCTGCGGGATCTTCGCCGGTGCCCGCATGAGTTCGCTAATCGTTTACAGCGGGTCAGCAGGCCTAATTTTTACCCGCGATGCTCTCAGTTCGCTTCTGTGGCTGTCGATGAATGAAGACAGTGACATGGCGGCCAACGATCCGGCGCCGGACAAGCGCATTCCGATCGGTCCGACAGACATTTGATCAATGGCAGGAGGCTCCGAGGCGTAGCTCCTGAGCCATGTCGTGCTCCACGCAGACACGCTGAAAGATCTGCATTACCGCCGCATCAGTCGGCTCTTCAAAAAATCGACGCGCTATGTCCTGGGCGCGTTCCAACAGCAGTTCAGTTTGGCACTTTTCCATTTCGTTCTCTTTTCAACGTAGTTGATTGGCAGAACCGCATTGCACTGGAAACGCACCGTTTCGTGAATGCGACCTTTATCCGATAGGTATCCGATGCTTCCCGAAATTGAGTCCCAGGAGTCGCGCATAGGCGGCGATACGAGCGGCGGCAAATGTACCGCCAGGCTTGATACGCCTGTCCCGGAGGATCTGTATGACGCGATTGCGTCGCTTGCGGGGCTTTCCGGCAAGACGAAGGCGGAGTATGTGCGTGCGGTGCTGGAACAGCATGCGTTCGGCTCGATCCGCTACATCCGCGCTCGCGTAGGTACGGTGGGCTGACCATGCGCACCAACGTTCGAGACACCAGCAGAGAGGCATACGCCCAGCTGCAGACGGAAGGGAAGCTGGGCCCAAAGCAGCAGCAAATTGTCGATTTCATCGCGAAGCGTCCGGGCTCGGACTTCTCGCGCATCGAGCTTTCGAGTGGGACCGGTATGGCCATCAATTGTGTCGCGGGGCGAGTGAAGGAGCTTCTCGACTTAGGCGTGCTGAAGGAAGGGCGCCGTCGGGCGTGCACGATTACGCACAACAACATCCGGCCGGTGATGCTGGTCCGGGGCCGATTGCTGGGAGGGCGCCATGGCTAAGTTGGCGCTTCGCGTGGACGAGCTCGGCAAGCTGGATGGTCTGACGCCGGCAGATTGCCGTGGATACGCGCGCTTTAAGAAGAAGCTCGGCCTACTGCGTCCGGGCGACACGATCACGTTCGAACATCGCTTCCCGCGAAGCCCCAAGTTCCACCGACTGCACTTTGCCATGCTCGGCGCACTGTTCGACAACCAGGAACAGTTCGCGAACTCCGAGGACCTGCGCAAATGGGTTGAGGTGGGCGCCGGGCACTGTACGTTCGTTCCAGGACCGAAGGGCCGATTGGTGGCGTTGCCTCTCTCAATTGCCTACGACAGCCTGGATGATGCGGAATTTTACGAACACCACATCAAGGTCACGTCATTTCTTCGAACGGTGCAGTCGACACGCTTCTTGTGGCCCGAGATCGGGGACGTTGCTGCCAGTGCTGCTATCGAAGGGCTGCTCGCGGGGTTTGGCGCATGAAACAAGGCAGGCTCGTCCGGAAGTCGCCAATGGCGCGCGGCACCGTATCGCTGTCGCGGTCCACCTTCAAACAGAAGAAGCGCACGCGCATCCGCGCGCCACGCCTTGGTGGTTTCCCCTACGTGCGCAGCCGTGCGCTGCTCGACATCTTTAAGACCCTACCTTGCCAGATTACAGGGCGAGTCGGGGAAACCGACCCCGCGCACAGCAACTGGGCTTGCCATGGGAAAGGCGGACGGATTAAGGCGAGTGATGTCTACGTAGCAGCGATCGCCCGCGATCTTCATCGCGAACTGGATCAGGGCAGCAGATGGAGCCGCCAGGAGCGCCAACGCATCTGGTGGGACGCACACGTGAAAAGCGTGCGTGCGCTGGTGGCGCTTGGCCGTTGGCCGGCGTCGATCCCCGTCCCTGACATCAACACATATCCGTTTTAAGGGCGCATGCAATGAGCGTCGAAGTAATGACCATGGTTTTCAAGCGATACCCGAACGGCGGCGGCGAGATGCTGCTCGCGCTCGCGCTTGCCGACCATTCGAGCGATGACGGATCCGGGATCTATCCCTCGATCAAGTCGCTTGCCGATAAGACGCGCCAGTCCGAACGATCCGTGCAGTATCAACTGCGTCGGATGGAAGAGGCTGGGTGGATCATCCTGGTGAACTCGGGCAATGGCGGCCGTAATCAGCGCCGTGAATACCGAATTTCACCGGACTGGATAAAGGGTGCAGAAATTGCACCCCCCGAAAAGGGTGCAATCCACGACGCAAAGGGTGCAACTAACAACACAAAGGGTGCAATTGGCGACGCTAAAGGGTGCAACGGGTTGCACCCGCATATAACCGTCAATGAACCATCAATAGAACCATCAATAACCATCAAGGCGGAGCGCAAGCGCTCGCGAGGGTTCGACGCCGAATCGATCGCATTGCCAGACTGGCTGCCTTCCGCACTCTGGGCTCGGTGGGTCAAGCACCGCGGCGAGATCAAGAAGCCCATCACCGAAGAGACCGCCCGTTCGCAGATCGGCAAGTTGACCGCATATCGCGCCGACGGTTGGGATCCGACCACCGTGGTCGAGCACTGCATAGCTGGCGGCTACCAGGGTTTGTTCCCGCCCAGCGGCCGTCCACCGATACAGGCGGCGGCAACTCAACTTAATCGCCAGGAAGCCCTGGAAGCAAGCAACCGCGACGCCGTGCAGCGTGCGTTAGGGAGGAAGTGATGCAAGAGTCCGAGCGTGAAGAACTCTACACGTTGGTCAGCAACGTACAGGCGTTTTACAAAAAGCCGATTTCGACTTTTTCGCTTGGCGTCTGGTGGGAAGCTACCAAGCCTTTCGACTTGGAGGCGGTGAAGGATGCATTCAACCGTCACTGCGTAAACCCTGACAACGGCCAATTTGCGCCAATGCCGGCCGACGTGGTGAAGCTGTTGCACGGATCGACCAAGGACGGTGCACTCGTGGCATGGTCGAAGGTTGATCTTGCGGTGCGCCAGGTTGGCCCCTACCAGACTGTGGCATTCGACGACCCGATTATTCACGCCGTGATCCAGGATATGGGCGGGTGGGTGGCGATCGGTGCGAAGGACGGAAAGGAGTGGCCGTTCGTGCGCAACGAGTTCGAGAACCGCTATCGCGGCTACCGACTGCGCAACGATGCGACGGACTACCCGCGCACCATGATCGGAATTGCCGAGGCTCAGAACGGGCGCGAAGGGTTCGACACGCCGCCGCCAGTGTTGATCGGCGACCCAAAGCGGGCGCAGGTGGTGATCGCACGCGGCGCCGATCGACGGGGGCTCGGTTTCACCCGTATGGATCCGGCAACTGCGGCGCAACTCCTGCCAAACCGACAGGCGCTATAGCGATGGATCAATCCAATCTGATATTGCTGTGCTTCGTTCTCGCCGAGTGCGTCGGCTTCGGGCTTTTGATGGGGAACCTGTCGCGTCATGGCGCGCGCCTTGGCGACATCTTCCGAACGGGTGCCGCCGGCGAGCAGGACTACGGCTATCGCCATCGTGGAGGCCGGTCATGACGGTCCAGTGCATCGACTGCACCAGCGCGGATCCGAAGGGCGCTGGCGCCATGGCCCGCCAGGGCTACGCCCGCTGCGCGCACCTGACCACAGCGGAATTCATGAGCCTGATCTACCCGCGCCAGTGCGACCAATTCAAGAACGCCCCGTCCGGCGTCGCCACAGCACGCGTCACCTGGCTGAAGACCCAAAGGAAGGCAGCATGAGCACCCGCATGAGCGCCGCGCAATACGTTGCCGGCCATCCCCGCATCCGCCCACCGCGCAAGAGCAAGTACCGAAACGAGAAGACCGCGGTGGACGAAATCCTTTTCGACAGCAAGCGCGAATCCGTGCGGTACCGCCAGCTGCGCGCATTGCTCGCCGCCGGTGCGATCAGCGACCTTCGGCTGCAGGTCAAGTTCACGCTGATCCCAGCGCAACGCCGTGCCGACGGCAGCGCTGAGCGCGCCTGCACCTACGTGGCCGACTTCGCCTATCAGCAGGACGGGCGCGAGGTGGTGGAAGACGTGAAAGGAGTGAAGACGCCCGACTACGTCATGAAGCGGAAGCTGATGCTTCACGTTCACGGCATCACCGTGCGGGAGGTGGCGTGAAGAACGGATACATGGCGCTCGAGTATGCGCTTTGGGCAGGCATCGCAATTTGGATTTGGTGGGAGTGGCTGCGCGATGGGAACCGGTAGGGCCGGCGTCGTGGTCAATTTTGAGATGAAACAGGGGAGCGGTATGGCGAAGGATCAGGCCAACAACGGAGCGGCAATTATGGAAGAACGGCTATTTACGAGTGCGCACGCCGCGCTAACGTTCGCATTCAATTACTCGGCGCAGGCGGTCGAGCGCCCGATGATGGCCAGGATGGCCGATAAGGGCGGAGGTAGCGGGAAGGGGCTCGGCGGGCTGGATGGAGCAGGGCAGGCGGGCATGATCCTGAGCAAGGTGACATCGCTGTCGCGCCTGCATCAGGCAATCCTTTGGGCGCGATTCGGCGAGCGCGTGGCGAACTGCCCGTGTTGCGGCAGCCCTGCGGACGATCATGATTGGTTGGCCGCGATACGCGTGATCTCCGACCATGCCGTGGCTGACGCCCTTTCGTCGCATGTCACCTCTCGGATACTGCGCGACGCGATCATTGCTCGATACTTCGGGAAGAAATTGCTACTGCAGGACGCGGCATCGCGAGCGAACGTGAGCACAAATACAGCGACGAAGCACAACGGCCTGCTGGTGACTTGGCTGCGAGGAAGCAGGACGACCAAGGAAGCAGATGGGCAGCGTGGCGCAGGAAAAAAGGGGGAAGAAGCTCGCGCAATGGAGGCGATCGCCGCGCTGTTCTCCGAGTGCGGATTAACCGGATAGGGACGCAACTGACGAAATATCTTGTCAGTTGTGATTTTCACTCCTAAAATACGCCTCGATTAGTCACTGTTCATCAGTGCGCCCCGAGCCCGCAGGCCTTCGCCGAGCGGGCTTTTTTATAGGTGAAAAGTAGATGCGGTGGTGGATCCCAGCTCTCGTGATTTTTGCGCTGGGTGCTGCTGGCTTTTATCAGATCAGCAAGCCAATCGTCCCCGAACCGCAGTGTGCCGATCGAACTCCTGAGGAACTCGAGCAGGCGGTGTTTCGCCACATGAAAAACCGCACGTCTTGGGCCTTTCCTCCGCATCCGGTCGCCACTCCGTTTCTTGAACAACACCGTTTTCTCCGTAACGAGTATGGCTATTCGCCCGACCCTCGATCGTGGATCGTCCCGTTCACTGTTGGAGAGGGTGCATCCACCAGTTCGAACACGATGATTGCGATCGTGCATTGCAGCGGCTATGTCGAACTCAGTTTCTGGCGGCCGACACCATAGTCGGTCGAAGAACGGCCAAACCTTGCTATCTTCCTTGCTCTGCCACTCGCTATCTGCTGATAGCTTGCACAACCGATAGGAAGAATATGCGGGCTTCGACGTCGTTTATTTTGACCATTGCGCTTGGGACGGTGTTCTTCTACTTTCTGAATCGGCCGTACGTGCCGGGACCGCCTTGCCCAGATCGGACGCCTGAGTTCCTGGAGCGGGCCGTAACGCAACGAATGGAGAGCAGCGGGACGCGATTTTTTAATCCCGACAAGCTCGCAGTAGCCTTCTTGGCACAACACCGCTTTCTTCAAGACGAAATTCAATACTCGCCAAGTTCTCGGCTTTGGGGAATTGCGTTCACAGTCGGTGAAGGTCAATCGACCAGCAAGAACTCCTGGACAGCGATCGTGGGCTGTGCCGGCTCGGTCGAACTGAGCGGATGGGAGCCGAAGCCAACGCAAACGGGATGGCGGCCGCCCAAGGATTGGATTCCACCCGATCAGCGATAGCTTTCTTTCTTTTTGAAGCCCGCAGGCATTCGCCGAGCGGGGTTCTTTTGCGTCTGGAGCGGCCATGTCCCACATCATCAACGATCACTTTTGCGATGCCGCCGACGGCCCGGTGACAGTGGCCGCGACCGACGAGCCGGGCAACGGGAACGCCAATCACGAGTACGTCATCGGCGTGGATCTGGCCAGCGGTCCGTCCAAGACGATTATTCGCTTCCAGGATGGCGCTATCCAAGAGGTAGGCGTCAACGGCCTCACCAATGAAACGCTACTGGCCATCGTGGCCGACCGCCTTCGAGGCTTCCAGTCCGGGCCCTACGCCTGCCTGGAAAATGCACTTGCCCTGAAGTGCGTGAACGAATCCATCCAATGGCACCACCAGCGCACCCGCTTGCGCCTGCGTCGCAGTGTGGAAGGCACATCCGAGGTAACGCCTGATGGCAACGAAGAAACCAGCGGCGCCGGCCAAGAAGCCGAAGGCGCAGCCCAAGAGCAAGACCCCACCGCCTGAGCGAGCCCTTACCGCTCGTCAGGAGCGTTTCGTCGCTGAGTACTTGATCGACCTGAACGCGACACAGGCTGCAATTCGTGCGGGATATAGCGCGCACACGGCGCAAGAACAGTCGTCCCGCCTGTTATCGAACGTTATGGTTGCCCGGGCTATCGAGTCGGGCAAGACGCGGATCGCCACGAAGCTGGAATTTACGGCTGAGCGCGTGCTGAAAGAGTTGGCCAGGCTCGTGACGTTCGACGTGCGCAGGCTATACAACCCCGACGGTTCGATGAAGCACCCGACCGAGTTGGACGACGACACCGCCGCCGCGCTTGCCCAGATCGAGGTCATGGAAGAGTTCGAAGGCGTCGGCGCCGAGCGCGAGCTGATTGGCCTCACCAAGAAGGTGAAGACGTTCGACAAGAACACGTCGATCACCACGGCGATGAAGTATTTCGGCCTGCTGGTCGATCGCAAGGAAGTCCGCTCTGGGCCGCTGGCTGCCGCCACAGACGAAGAAGTGGAAAGCCAGATTCGTGCATCCGCCGCCGAGGTTGCTCGCCTGGAAGGTGTGCCCGTCGAGCAGATCCTGTCGCGCATGGGCGTGAGCAAGGCCAGCGGCAAGACGGTGCACTGATATGGCAGCAGGTGGTATGGCGGTCGCGAATCCTCGCGTCGCGCTGGCTGCCGCCTTGCAGGAACGTGCGTACCGGGCGAAGCGCAATCGGCTGAAGTACTACCGGCCGTATGCCAAGCAGGAAGACTTCCACGCGCTGGGCGCCACGACACGGGAACGGCTGTTCTCTGCGGGCAACCAGCTGGGCAAGACCTACTCGGGCGCTTATGAGACGGCGATGCACCTCACCGGCCGGTACCCGGATTGGTGGGAAGGCAAGGTATTCGAGAAGCCCACGGCCGGGTGGGCGGCATCGGTCACCGCGGAACTGACGCGCGACGGCGTGCAGCGGCTGTTGCTCGGGCGGCCGGGCATCGAAAGCGATCAAGGGCACGCTGCTATTCCGGCCGATGCGATCGCTGAGGTGAGCGCCCGTAGTGGCATCGCCAATGCCAAGGCGCAGGTAGTGGTGCGCCACGGTGGCGGCGGTGATGTTCAGGCGGGCCACAGCATCCTGGGCTTTCGGTCGTATGACCAAGGCCGCGAGAAGTTCCAGGCCGAGACGCTGGATTTCGTGTGGTTCGACGAAGAACCGCCGCACGACATCTACATGGAAGGGCTGACCCGGACGAATACCACGCTGGGGCCGGTCTACCTGACGTTTACGCCGCTCAAGGGCATGTCCGAGACGGTCATGCGCTTTCTGGTGGATAAGGCCCCTGGCACGGCCGTGGTGTTCATGGGCATCTTGGACGCCGGCCACTACACCCGTGAGCAGGCCGAGACGATCATTGCGACCTATCCGGCGCATGAGCGGGAGGCAAGAGCTTACGGCAAGCCAGTGCTGGGAAGCGGCGCCGTGTTCCCGGTACCGGAATCGGACATCGTGGTGCCGGCGTTCGGCATCCCGGAGAACTGGCCGCGCATCGTCGGCCTCGATCTGGGATGGGATCACCCCACTTCTGCGGTTTGGATGGCGCTGAACCCGGACGCCGACATCGTCTACCTGTACGACGTGTACAAGGCGCGCCAGAAGACGGTATCGGTGCATGCCTCCGCGATCCGCGCGAAAGGCGACTGGATACCGGTCGCATGGCCGCACGATGCTTTGCAGGCCCAGAAAGACACCGGCGTGCCGATGCGCGATGCGTATCAGCGCGAAAACGTCAACATGCTGCCCGACCGGGCCAGCTTTGAGGACGGATCCTCAGGCGTGGAAGCGGGCATCCAGATCATGCTGGATCGGATGGTGAAAGGGCAGTTCAAGGTCTTTTCGCACCTGGAAGACTGGCTTTCCGAATACAGGCTCTACCACCGCAAGGATGGCGTGGTCGTCAAGAAGATGGACGACGCGATCTCTGCCAGCCGTTATGGCCTCATGTCGCTGCGATTCGCGACCGTCAGGAGCACACAGAAATTGAAGATACACCGCGAAGGATGGCGAGGATGAACGACGCTGTAAACGGCTTGGCGCTGCTGCACCAGCAGGACGACAAGTCTGCGTCTGCGCGCGACCATGCTCCGCGGGATCCGCACGCGCTCCAGCTGCAAAGCCTGGAACGCTGGATGGGCGAGATCCAAAATCAGCCGGCGTGGCGCCGCGAGGCGGACAAGGCGGTCGATTATTACGACGGCAATCAATTGGATGCTGACACCATCCAGCGGCTCGACAGTCGCGGGCTTGGCCCGCTGGTCACCAACCTGATCAAGCCTACGGTGGACGCGGTGCTCGGCATGGAGGCCAAGACCCGCACCGACTGGCGCGTGGGTGCGGACGACGAGCAGCACACCGAGGTGGCCGAAGCGCTCTCCGCCAAGATTCACGAGGCGGAGCGCGAGGCGAATGCCGACATGGCCACATCCGAGGCGTACGCGCAGCAGATAAAGGCGGGCTTCGGCTGCGTCGAGGTGTCACGCGACTCCAACCCGTTCAATTACCCGTACCGCGTCGAATCGGTGCACCGGCGGGAAATGTACTGGGACTGGCGCAGCAAGAAGCTCGATTGGTCCGACGCCCGATACGTGGTGCGCCGCCGCTGGTACGACGCCGATCATCTGGCGTCATTCTTTCCTGAACATGCCGATCTGATCCGCTTTGCGGGGCATGGCTGGCGCGATTGGGCCGATTTCCTGACCGTGGATAATCGTGTGAGCCTGAACCTCGCGCACGGGCTAGAGCAGGAGCGCGTGTCGTGGGACGATTACGAATGGCGCGATACCGAACGCGGCCGAGTCAGTTGCTTCGAGGTCTGGTACCGGGTTTGGATTCGCGGCCTAGTGCTGCGTCTGCCCGGCGGCCGGGTGATCGAGTTCAACCAGGCGGATCCGCAGCACCGCGCGATCGTCGCCACCGGCATGGTTCAGCCGAAGGTGGCGGTATACGACAAGGTGCGCGTGGCTTTCCACATCGGACCGCACCGAGTTCGTGACGTTTCCACGAATCGTCGGCGCTTCCCCTATATCCCGTTCTGGGGCTACCGGGAGGATCTGACCGGCGTACCGTACGGCTTGATCCGCTCCATGCTGTCGCCGCAGGACGAGCTCAACGCCCGCGCGCAGAAGATGATGTGGCTGCTGTCAGCGCGCCGCACGCAGATAGACAGCGATGCGCTGGACGAGAAATACAACACGCTTTCGGACGCGTCCCGCGAGATGGGAATGTCCGACGCCTTCATCGTGACGAACCCGATGCGCAAGGGCGGCCAGACGGCGATCCGCGTGGACGAGAACATGCAACTGTCGCAGTTCCAGTTCCAGATCATGCAGGAACGCAAGCAGGCCATTCAGGAAGCCGCCGGCGTCTACAGCGCAATGATGGGCCAGCAGAGCAATGCATCGTCGGGCTTGGCCATCCAATCGCTTGTGGAGCAGGGCACAACGACGCTCGCCGAGATCAACGACAACTATCGCTACGCCCGTCGTGGCGTGGGTTCGGCGCTCTTGGACCTGCTGAAAGAGGACATGATCGACCAGACGGAGATCATGGTGGACACCGGCATGACAAAGAAGCGCGTCATGGTGAACATCCCGATGACCGACGACGTGACCGGGCAGCAGTACAAGCGGAACGACGTACAGTCGGCACCGGTCAAGATCGCGCTGTCCGATGTGCCCAGCACCCCGACATATCGCGCCCAGCAATTCGGCCAGTTCGCCGAAATCCTGAAGTCGTTGCCGCCGCAGCAGCAGGCCTTGCTGGTGCCGTTCGCGCTCGAAATGAGCGACTTCGCGCATCGCAAGGATATGGCCAAGTTCCTGCGCGAGCAGATGGGCATCCAGCTCGATCAGGATTCGCCCGAGGCGAAACAGCAGCAGGAAGCCGTGCAGCAAGCCCAGGCAGCCCAGGCTGAACTCGCCATGCGCGACGCGGAGTCGAAGATTGAAGAGCGGCAAGCGCGCACGCGCAAGCTGCTCGCCGAGGCCGAGAAGGCAGCGCGCGACAGCGGCAACGACCAGTTGGCCGACCGCCTTGGCGCCGCGCAGGCCGAGCTCGAAAAGATCCGTCTGCACGAAGAGGCCGAGACGGGCCGGGCGGCGATGCGCGAGCGCGGCGAGACCGAGCGAGCGCTCATCGCAGCTGCGACCGCTGGCCAGCCAGCTGAGGCGCGCGCGGCCTGACATAGATTTTTCCCAGTCCAGGGATACGGACACCCCACAGCCCCACGGGAGACCGGCGGGGCTATTTGCATTTTCGGACCTATCCGAGAACTAGGAGCGTGAAAAGTGAGTACTGAAATCGACTTGAACCAAGCATTGCGCGATCCCTTGAGCCTGCCCGAAGGCTTCGACATGGATGCGTTCGCCGAGGGCGCCAGCCCCGACGACCTTGTCTCTGGCGAAGTATCAGAACGCGACGGTGATGGCGAGTCCACGAACAGCGAGGGCGATAACGACGGTGGTGCGCCCGACACCAGTGGACGAGACCAGCCCGGAGAGAAAGCCGGCGCGAAGGATGAACCCGAAGGCGGCTCGAAAGAGGATCCGGAAGGTTCGGTCATCAAGTCGAAGGACGGCAAGTACGAGATCCCCTACGAGGTGCTGCGCAGCGAACGCGAGCGACGCCTTGCGGCAGAGACGATGGCCCGCGAACTGACCGAGAAACTCGAGTTGGAACGCCAGGCTGCCGCATCGGGCCGCACCGCGAAGACCGCCGACCTGTCGGAAATCGTGGATGAGGATCTGATGGCGCAGCTGCGCGAGGAATCGCCACAGCTGGCCGAAGTGCTGGACAAGTTGGTGGACCGCGTGAAGACGCAACACGCCGAGATCGAAGCCGCACGCCCTGCCGCCGAACAGGCGCAGCGCGATCGGCAGGTCTCCGCGATGTCGGCGATCGAAGACGCGATCGAAGCCAACCCCAAGCTGCTCCACGCCCGTACTCACGACCCGGACCAGTTCAACGGCATCGCCGAGGTGGACGCCTATCTGCGCACGCAGGCCCGATTCAAGGACCTGCCGTTGGATGAGCGTTTCGCCAAGGCGGTGGCGATGTACGAAGCCGCCAATGGTGTGATCGAGTTGCCCAACGCAAAGCCGGCCGCTGTGCCGACCAAGACTGCGGCGACGCCAGCCGACACCCAAGCGCGCCTGGACGCGGCCATCAAAAAGGCCAACGCAACCACAGGCGGTCCCAACACGCTGTCAGACATTCCCGGTGGCGCATTGCCTGCCACCGACGCTGCTGGCGAGATCGAAGAAATGAGCGGTATCGCACTGACGAACAAGCTCCTTTCCATGACCCCCGATCAGCAGGAGGCGTATCTGGCGCGCCTCACGTAACCCACCCCTACGTGATCTGACCAGGAGACTCCATGTCTACCACCCGTATTCCCGTTGGCAGCAAGATGGCCCGCAAAGTGTTCGGCGCCGCTCTGTTCGCCAACACGTTGCGTCAAGCCTCGTTGACCAACAACATGACCGGCGCCGCGCCCAAGCAGTCCGACGCGGAAGCCAAGCTGAAGGGCCAAACGTCGCCGGATATGCCCTTCGTCCGCGTGACGGACCTTTCCAAAGGCCAGGGTGACGCCGTGAGCGTCGACCTGATCAACCAGACCGGCGGCAAGCCGATAATGGGCGATCGCATGGCTGAGGGTAAGGGCGAACGCCTTGACACCAGTTCGATGGACATCCGCATCGACTTGGCGACCAAGGTGGTCGATGCTGGCGGCAAGATGACCCAGCAGCGTACGGTGCACAACCTGCGCGGCTTGGCCATGGCCAACCTGCAGGGCTACTTCCGTCGGTACAACGACCAGGCTTCGATCGTTCACCTGGCCGGCGAACGCGGTTCGCAACTGGGCACCGACTGGGTTATCCCCAAAAAGGAAGACCCCGATTTCGGCGAGATCTTGATCAACCCGATCAAGGCGCCCACCTTCAACCGTCACTTCGTGGCGAACGGCAACACTGTCGATCAGGGCGGCGACAAGCTGAACGCGATTGACTCGACCGACATCCTGAAGCTCGAGCATATCGACGCGCTCGCCGCGATCCTGGACGACGCCGAGTTCAAGCTGCAGCCGATCAAGATCGCTGACGATCCTGCCGCCCACGACGAGCCGTTGTATCTGCTGCTCGTGACCAACCGCCAATGGAACAGCATCCTTACGGCGACGGGCCCGACGGCATGGCGCACGTTCATCCAGAACGCCTGGAACCGCAAGTCGCACGGCTCGAAGCATCCGTTGTTCACCGGCGAGGCCGGAATCTGGAACAACATCTTGATGCGCAAGATGGACCGTGCGATCCGCATGCCGGCTGGTTTCCAGACGAAGTACTGCACGGCTGCCGGTCGAGCAACCGCGCAAGAAGGGGTAGTGTCGGTGAACCCGGCACTGGGTGGCGGCTTTGCCGTCGATCGCGCCATGCTGCTCGGCGCGCAAGCGCTGGCGCACGTCTACGGCAAAAACCAGACCAGCGAGACGTATGCCAACTGGATGGAACGTCGCTACAACTTCGAGCGCAACCTCGAAGTGGCTGGCGAAGTGATGGGCGGCAAGGCCAAGCTGCGCTTCGAAGTGCCGGACGAAAACGGCGACAAGGTTCCGACCGATCACGGCGTGATGGTGTTGGACACCGTCGTCAATCTCAATCTCGGCGGCTGATAGGGCGGGGCCGCGGTGACGTGGCCCCAACCATCCTTCCCCAGAAATCAGGAAAACACCATGAATATCTTTGCTCCCGATTACGGCACCAAGCTGCTGCACATGGCCGAAGGCGGTAACGCCCTCGCCGAGGACTACACCGTGCAGGGCAAGCCGGGTGCCGGCGACAAGCTGTACTTCGGCATCATCCAGGCAGGCGTGCGCGTGCACGCCGTCCAGATCCTCAGCGGCGCCGCAGGCGCTGGCGCTTCGGTGAAGGTGGGCTTCGAGCCGGCCGACAACGAAGACCCGCGAGTGGCGGACGACGACTACTTCATCCCGGCGGGCGCCAGCCTTGCCACGGCGGGTGCCGTGTCGTCAGCGTCTCTCCCCATCACCTTCGACTATCCCGTCAAGCTGGTGGCCACGGTGGGCGCTACGGCATTCGCCAACGACACCAAACTGGTCGCGATCGTGACCGGTAAGGTGGTCGGCGTCCTGTAAAAGGACTGCCGATCGTAGAGGGCCGGGGCAACCCGGCCCTTTTCTTTTCAGGAGCTACGAATGACGACGAATCTCGTTGCCGTCGAATACATCGGCACCAAGCCGGTAAAGAAAGACAATGTCGCGGAGACCGGCTTGAGTTGGACGCCCGGCCAGGTGCACTACCTGCCCGTGATCATTGCCACGAAGCTGCTCGCTCACCCCTCGATTTGGATCGACGGCACCGATACTGCGGAACAGGATCCCTCACGTGTCGGCATGGTTGTGGACAGCACCCCTGACGAGCCCAACACGTCTGTCGAAGACGACAGTACCGCGATCGATCTGCCGAACCTGCAGAACATGACCAAGCCTGATATTCAGGCCTATGCTCTGCGCGCATTCAATGTGACGCTTGAGCCGGCCATGAAGAAGGACGACATGATCCAGCAGGTCGTCAGCCTTCGAAATGCCGAAGACTCCCACGGCGCCAATAAGTAAATGGCAGCGCTTGGCGATTTCGACCGGTACGTGCTGCCGTTCGTGAATGGCGCGCCGGCGCCGGCCATCGAAGACGCTATCCGGGACGCGTGCATCGAGTTCTGCACGCGCGCGGGTGTCCTGCGCGCGACGTTAGACCCGATCACTCTCACGCCGGCTGTGCCTGAAATCGAGCTGGATGCGCCGGAGGCAGACACGCAGATCGTTGAAGTGACGGCAGCATGGCTCCCCGAGGGCCCAGTCGATCCGCTCACACGGCCGGAGCTTGACGCTCTTTACCCGCTCGGTTGGGCAAGCGCCTCCGTTGGAGCGACGCGCGAGGTGCGCGGCTTCTACAGCCGGCGGCCTGGATTGCTGTCACTGGTGCCGGCGCTGAACGCCAAGGCACCACGGGCACTGCGCCTCGAGGTCACGTACGCGCCGACCCGCGACGCGCAGGAGGTCCCTGACCTGCTGTACCAGCGATACGCCGAGACGATCGCTGCGGGCGCGCTCGCGCGCTTGCATCAGCACCCCGGCGCGGAGTACGCCGATGTCTCTCGCGTGTCGGCGTACAGCGCTCGTTTCAACGACGACATCAACCGCATGGCCGACGACGCCCCGCGCGGCTTCGGTCGCAAGCAGCTTCGTACGGCGCCCGAAATCATATGAAAGCCAGCGACATCATTACGCGGGCACGCGACATCATCCAGGACGCAGGCGGCCATTACTGGACCGCCGACGAGCTCATGCGCTGGCTGGCCGATGCGCGGGCTGATGCGTACAAGCTGCGACCCGATCTGTACGAGGTCACCGAAGACCTGCCGCTGGTAGCCGGCGCCAGGCAAAAGCTGCCAAATGGCTCACGCTGGCTGTTCGAGGTGGTGAATAACGTGTCCGCTCCGCGTCGCCGCAGCGTGACCGTAGCCGACGGCAAGGTGCTGGATCGCCATCGGCCCTCATGGCGTGGGCAGCCTGGCGTCGCCGAGATCCGGCACTACCTGTACGACGACCGCAGCCCGTCGCAGTTTGAGGTTTACCCGCCCGCGCGCGACGGCGTGGTCGTGGCCGTCAGCTACGCCAAGCCGCCCGCAGCGACGATCGCGGCGGACGATGAATTGGTTCCTGAGGGCGAGCATGGTGCGTCGCTCACCGACTTTGTGCTGTACCGGTCCTTCCTGAAAGAGGCCGATACGGTACCGGCGTTCTTCGCTCGCGCCACCAACCACCTGACGCTCTTTCAGGGCGCAATGACAGGCGCAATTCAAACCAAGCTCGCCACGAGCCCGAACGCGAAGGCCTAAGCATGGCATCCGAGAAAATTAAGCTGGTGCAGGGCGACACCCGACCGCAACTCATCCTGTCGGTGACAGACCAGATCAGCAAGCGCCCCGTGGACCTGTCGGCTGCCGGCACGCAGGTGCGACTGCTTTTCCGTGAGGTCGGTGCGGAGGATCTCAAAGCGACGATGAATTGCTATCCGATCGTCGGCTACCTCAATCCGGAAACGCGCGAGGTCGAAACCCAGTCGCCCTACAACGTGCCTGGCCGCGGCGGACGTGTCGTGATGGGCTGGCTGCCGGACGCGCTGGACACTGCCGGCGAGTTTGAAGGCGAGGTCGAAACGACGTTTCCCGACGGCACCGTGCAGACGGTGTACGAAACGGTTCGCTTCACTGTGCGTGAGCAGTTCCGTGGCGGCTGATCGCCCAGGCGTCGAAGCCGAGGTCTGGTCGGTCGAGGCGGAGGTGGTAGCTCCCGCGCTCGATCTGCGCGGAACCGAGGTCTTCGCGTTGGCTCTCGAATGGGTTGCTGCACGCGTAACGGCGCAGCTTGACCCGCTCGGCCTAAACCCGGTGATCATAGATCTAGCCGAGGCGTTGGACGCCTTGCGCATGAAGTATCGATTTTCGGACGCAGCGGAAGCGGCTGACGCGCGAACGACGCGCGTGAGAGCAGCGCTGGCGAGCATAGCCAGGGCGGACGATTCGACCAAACTGATTACCCGCTCCCGATTTGCCGATAGCGTGCCGGCGGCGGACGCCGTGCAATTGATTGCAAAACAGGTTTTGGCATCACCCTCGATTGCCGTCGATGCTTTCGCTGTGAAGATCATGCGGGCCGTCGTAAGTGAGGCAGAGGCGCTGGACGCACTTGCGACTCGCGCTCGAACAGCGATTCAGTCGGCAATCCGCGCAGCTGACGTTGGCCGGCTCGTGAAATATGACTACGTGGCCGATGGCTACGTGACACGCGGCTACGTCGCCGCGACGACAACATTCTAGGAAACTGCCCATGACTCCCACTCATTCCGATGCGATGTCGGACGGCGCACTGCCGTCTGGACAGTTGCGCATCACGATCCGCCGCGCCAATGGCACGACCGAACGCCATCTGGTCAAGAACCGGATTCTCACTGCTGGTCGCGCATTTATCGCCGAGCGGATGATTGGCACGCCAGCCGTCGTGTCGCACATGGGCGTGGGCACGGGCACGACGGCCGTCGCCGACGGCGACACTGCGCTTCGCACGCAGCTGGGCGCGCGTGTCGCCGTCACGGCCGCTGTCAACGGCAACGTGGTGACCTATACCGCCGAGTTGCCGCCCGGCACCGCCACTGGCGCGCTCACCGAGGCAGGCCTGTTCACGTCGGCCACGGCAGGCCGCATGACATGCCGATCCGTTTTCGGCGTGAAGACCAAAGACCCGGGCGATCACATCACGATCAACTGGGACAACATCATCAATCCGCCTGCGTAAGACATGCCGATTCCACTGATTCTTCGCGCACAGAAAGGCGCTGCGCTTACCTTCGATGAGGTCGATGGCAACTTCGTCGCGATCGCCGAGGTGGCCGATGCTGCAAAGGATGCGGCCGCGGCGATTCAGGACGGCAAGGGCCGGCCGAACGGGTACGCCGAACTTGACGCCTCCGGTAGCTTGGCGCAGCGCTCGAAAGTGGCGGCTGACACTGATGCGCTGGCCATTCGTGACGCGGGGGGCGCGGGCGCTGCAAAGTCGGCGACGATGGTAGCCTCGAGAGTGGGGACCATCACAGGTTCCATCGTCATCAAGACCGGTGTGTGGCAAGACGACGCGGATGCCACCTGCCATGTGCGCGCCAACGTGAACGGTAACGCCGCAGTGCTTAACAAGCTGCTGGACGTCACGCTGCAGTTCCGGAACTACTCGACGGCGAACGGGACGCGTTCCTTGGCTTACGTCAACAACGGCGGGCTTCCGCTGGTCGTCTTCGGCGCCAAGCACGCCGACGGCTATTGGTGCTGGATTCTCAGCCCGATAAGTGGCCAAGCTTGGACGTCCGTGGCAGTAGTTGAACTGGTCGCCACTCTCGTACGCAGTGGCAACGCCGCTCAGTTGACGGATAACAGTGCGAAAGCATGGTCCATTCTGTTTCCCACAGCATCCGAATTGGCGACGTATACAAACGTCGCGCCGGCTGTCGAGGATGCATGGGCTCTGACGCCGACCGACATCAACGTTGCTGGCGGTGTTGCAGGCCTTAACCCCGCGCTTCGCCTCAATTACGCCAGCGAGATTTTGGCGACCGCAATGGCCGGCAACCACGGCCGAACGTTTGTCGCACCAGCGGCGCTGCATAGCAATTCATCTGCAACGATCACCGGGTGTTTCGTCATCAAGCTGTCGAACGTCACCGCGATGCACACGGTGCGCGCCCGCGCCTTCAACTACGGTGCCGTGGCAACGCGGGGGGTGAGCGAGTTTACGGCGAGTCTTTACCACACGAACGGTCAGGCAAGCGGAAGTTGGGCGACGCTGTACCAAAGCCAGTACGGCACGTTACCGATCCCGATCTCGATGGCGAACGAAACCTCGACCGGCCGTCGTTGCGTCATTGTGGGCACACCCACAACGCCCTGGAATTTCCCTGCACTCAATGTGCTCGATTCGACCAGCCATCGCAGCACGATCGCTCAGGCCAACGGCGGCGAGTCAGTCGACGTCGAGTGGGCCACGAACCTCGACGCGTACAACAGCATTGTCGACGTCCCCGACACGGGGCCCAACAGCGGCAAGTTCACCATTGACGGATTTCTTGCGAATGGGGTCGATGCAAACACGCTTACAAAGCCGGGTGCGAATTACGGGATCAGTCGGAATGACACCGGCGCGACGCTGCTGAACTGGCCATTCGCGGGCGCTGGAGCGATCGAGGTGTTCCCGTGGGCGACCCAGGGGTACGTCGCACAGTTGGGCTTGAGCTACAGCGGCGGCGGCCGCCTTGGACTGCGCTTTCAGACCAATGCCACGACATTCAGCGATTGGCAGGAATTTGCGCGTCTGCAGTCAGTAGGCGGTACTTTGCCGCTCGCATCGATTCCTCAGCTGCCTTTGGCGCGTGTCACGGGTGCCGCGCCGCTTGCCAGTCCAGTGTTTACGGGATCGGCGAACGTGGGGCCAGACGTAAACCAACGCGCTACGGTGGGGCCTGGCCACGTCGATCTCAAAAGTTCCGTTCATGGCGGGTTTGTCGACATGGCCACCGCTGACGCTACCGACTTCGACTGGCGCATCAAGAATGATTCGTCCGGTACGACGCTGGGAACGCTCGGCCTTTACAGCCGCTCGGGCGGTTATGTGCTGATCAACCCGGACGGAAACATCTATTCGACCCGCCTCGGCGCCATGGTGCCGGGGCTTGGCTTCTACGTGGCTGATGCGATCAGCGCGTTGAACTCCACGCTGAATTCGGTGAAAGCTCGTACCGATGGTGGTAACGGTCTCGTTCACACGCTGACCGGCAATACCATCGATCAATACTGGAACGGCACTGGCGTCGTAGTTCGGATCGACGGGAACGCGAACACCGATCGCCGATTCTGGGACACCACCGCGCTGCCGAACCCGGCAACCACGGCAATCACCAATGACCTCCAAGCTCAAGTCACGGCACGTGTGATCCGAGACGGGGCCGATTATATGGGGTTCTTCGGCAACAACCCGTTGCGACCCTACATGCGCCAAAGCTCTTCGGGCAACTACATCGAGATTCCGGTGTCATCGGGCGTACAGCGTGTCGCACATGGCGGGTCGTACGTGGAAATCCTCGCCTCTGATGGCGTGGCGCGCGGCGTTTCCTACAACGTCTCGGATCGAAACAAGAAGAAGAACATCAAGCCGTCGACGGCCAGCGCGCTCGGCGTGATTGACCTCTTTCGGTTTTTCTCGTTCTTTTACCGCGCGGACTCGGGCATGGATCCGACGCTCGAGTATTCGATCGGTGCGATGGCGCAGGACATGGAAGCGATCGACTCCACGTTCGTGCAGACGCTTTCGGACGGGACGAAGATGCCCGTGACGATGCCGCTGCTCATGCTGGCCTTGAAGGCCAATCAAGAATTGAATGAAAAACTGCGCTTGCTGACTCAGCGCGTTGAAGAACTGGAGCGCCAGAATGGCTGACCTATCGAAAGTAGTGCTGAATTTCGCGAAAGCGGACAACGTCGTCCAATTCGACAACGCCGAGTTGACCGTGCTCGTGGAGACGCCCGCGCCGTTTCCCGGCTTACCGCCGATCATCAACTCGGCGAGCATGCGGACGAACTCGTTGGATGATCCCACGCTTGTGGCTATTCTTGGCCAGGCGAACGTCGCACTGGTGGCGAAAGTGGGCGAATTGGAAAAGGAAGCGGCTCGACTGCGTGACGAAGCGGCCTCAAATTCTGACGCTCACACGACCGCAGTGACGGAACTCAAAGCTGCGCATGCGGCGAAATTGGCAGAGCAGCAGAGTCTTTTCGACAAGACGGTCTCGCGCCTGAGCACTGACCTGGCGGCCGCGCAGCAGGCTGCGGCAGAAGAGAAGGGCGTTGCAGCCAAGCTCAAGCAGCAGGCTGCCGAAGATGCGGCCCAGCTCGAGCGGCAAGCGCACTCAATCGCTGAACTTGGGCGTGAGGACGCGCGCGTGAAGAAACTGCTCTTGGACGTCACCAAAGAACGGGATGAGGCGATCGATCAGCTCAATGAGCTTTCGGGCGTCACCGCGGCACCGGCGACGGATGGCGCGACGTGAGGATCCCGCTGAAGGCATTCGGTGGCATGCAGCCGCGTGTCGAGCCGCATCTGCTGCCGGATACAGCCGCGCAGCACGCGCTCAACGCACGTCTATGGTCCGGAAAGATCGGTGCCTTCCGCCAGCCTCAGTTGGTCACTGCGCTCGGTAAGCTGGGCAGCAAGCGCGCGATCTACCGCTTTGGGAAGGGCCTGGACGACGATGCGCGGTTCTGGTTTCACTGGTTGAACGATACTGACGTGGCGCGCGGCCCGATCGTGGACGACACGCAGGAGCGAACATACTTTACGGAAGCCGGGAAGCCGCCCATGGTGACGGATGCCACGATGGCCACGGGTGACGCCAACATGCCTACCATTGCGTATCGGCTGGGCGTGCCGGCGCCGACGGCGCGCGCGACGCTGACGGTCACGCAGGCGGTGGGCAACTCGGATCGCGAGGATGCGCAGGCGTGCCTTCTGGCCTACACGTTCGTGACTGGATGGGACGAAGAAGGGCCGCCGAACGCCGTCAGCGACCCGGTGAACCTTATGAGCGGCGATACGCTCAATGTGTTCAACATGGAAGGGCCGCCGGCGGGCGCTTACAACGTGACGCGCAAGCGCCTGTACCTCTCTGTCACGGACGCGACCGGTACCGCCGTCCTGCGTTACTGGGCTGAGGTGCCGGCCGGCGCAGTGACGTACAGAGGTGTGGTGGACACCACCATGCTCGGTGAGGCGCTGCCGGATGCGGCGCTGATCCCGCCGCCCGAGAATCTCTTTGGGC
>Ga0213835_100796_pt1 | contig 24948 bp, 23 predicted proteins | sample SWPATP01_FD_160576 | JGI IMG/M metagenome (GOLD analysis project Ga0213835, IMG submission 160576) | Coastal seawater microbial communities from Marineland, Florida, United States - SWPA TP0 #1 | ecosystem: Environmental > Aquatic > Marine > Coastal | place: USA: Florida | collected 2016-08-05 | reverse complement strand
AGCATGCGGCCGAACTCGGCCGGGTCGAAGCGGGGCATGGCGGGTCTCCTGGGGCCTCGGAAGGCGCAGCATACCTCATTGACGTTCCGGAACAAAGCACGGACCAACACGATTTGCTGACACCGCCCCCGGTCCGGTGAACATCGTCCGCATCGACCTCGACGACATCAACGGAAACCGGGCCACCTATTCCGCCCGGCAGCTCTCGGACATGGGCCTGCCGACGGGGTTCGAGATCTGGCAGGGCGGGGCGCCCGTGCCAGATCTCGGCTTCAGCGTTTCCCGCAGCCGTGACACGCTGACCCTTGCCATCGTGAACGACAGTGACGCGCTCGATGGGGCAGCGTTGGCGGGCCGACTCTCCCTTGCCCTCGTCGGGGCGTCGTTCGTATCCGCCTCCGCAGTTGGCACCGGCGCCATCTCGTCGGATTTCTCGCAGGCTGGTGGCAGCGCGCTTCTGAGCTTCGACGCAACGCTGGCGGGGCCAAGGCCGCCGGGCAGCCCCCTTGTCGAACTCACCTTTGACCTGACGGGGACGGGGTCTCTGGCGATCACCGGACAGTCGCTCACCCTCGACGGCCGCAACGCAATCGTGGACCCGCTGGACCCGGTCGATTTCGAGGTGATCCCGCCCCTGGTCGCCCGCGACAGCCTGGCCGACGCGGTGCAGGATGGTCCGGAGGTCATCGGCAATGTCCTGTCGAACGATGACGGTGCCGGGCTCGCCATCATCGGGCTGTCGGGTTCGCCAGCAGGCATCGGCAGCCCGATCATCGGTGCGCTCGGCACCCTCACCCTCGCGGCGGACGGCAGCTTCACCTATGTGGCCAATGAAGCCGCCCGGCTGCCTGAGGGCGAGACGGAGCAGGACGTCTTCACCTATCGCGTGGTGGATGATGGAGGCACCGAGGCGACTGCACGACTGATCGTCACCGTGACGGGTGTGAACGATCCGGCCAGCATCAGCGGGCGCCGCATGGGCGAGGTCTCGATCGCGGCACCGCAAACGTCGGGCCAGCTGAGGGTCGAGGATGTCGATACCGGCGAGAACCGGCTCAAGCCGGTGTCGCCGGCCGATCTCCAGGGCACCTTCGGCAGCTTCGCGGTGAACGCGCGCACCGGTGAGTGGAGCTATGCGCTCGACCCTGCGTCGCCCGCCTTCCTCGCACTCCTGCCCGGGGAGACCGGGGTCGACCAGCTCCCTGTGAGCAGCCGCGACGGCACGGCCACCCGGACCCTCGCCGTCACCGTCACCGGCGCCCCGTTGCCACAGCAGCCCGAGATCGGCGTGATTGCGGGCGACGACATCATCAACGCCGCCGAGGCGCTCGCGGGGGTCCTGGTCAGAGGCGAAGCTTCGCCGTTTGCCACGGTGCAGGTGCAGATCGGCCGAACCCTTCGCGAGGTCGAGGCCGGGGGGCGCGGCCGCTGGTCGGCCCTGTTCGACTCGGACGACCTGCCTGGAGACGGTTGGCGCAACGTCGTCGCGCGCGAGATCGACGCGGGCGGTCGGCTTGGGGAGGAGGCGGTGCGCCGCGTCCTGATCGACACCACACCGCCGGCCCGGCCGGTGATCGACACCATCGCCGGCGACGATGTCGTCAGCGCGCCCGAGCGCGCCGAAGGCATATCGGTATCGGGCCGCGCCGAGGCCGGCGCCGAGGTCATGGTGACGCTGGGCAGCGCGGTTGCCACCGCGACAGCTGGCGGCCGGGGCCGCTGGGAGTTCCGGTTCGAGCGTGACGAACTGCCGGCCGATGGCAGCGTGCGGGTCGAAGCCGTCGCCACCGATGCTGCCGGCAACGCCAGCGCCGTGGGCACGCGGGACATCCGGTTCGACAGCAGCCTGCGCACCAACCGCATCGACGGCACGCGTCGCGACGACGACATCACCGGGACCGAGTTCGACGACATCATCCGCGGCTTTGCAGGCAACGACACGCTGCGCGGCGGAGCGGGTGACGACGTGCTGGTCGGTGGCAGGGGTGACGACCTCCTCCTCGGGGGGGCGGGCAATGACACGTTGCGCGGCGGGGCCGGGAACGACACGTTGGACGGCGGCTCCGGTGACGACGTGTTGCGGGGCGGTGCAGGGCGTGACCTGCTGCGCGGAGGTGCGGGCGACGACCTGCTCTTTGGCGGGGCGGGCCGGGACACGCTGATCGGTGGTGCCGGGGACGACACCATGGTTGGCGGTGCCGGCGCCGACGTCTTCTTCTTCGCCCGCGGTCACGAGCGCGCCACCATCCGCGACTTCAACCCGGGCGAGCGGGACGTGTTGCAGCTGAACGGCAACCTCTGGCGCGGCAGCCTGACCGCCGAGGAGGTCGTCGACAGCTTCGCCCGGGTCCTGCGCGGCAACACGGTGCTCGAGTTCGAACGGGGCGACACGATGATCCTTCGGGGCTTCGGTGATCTTGACGCCCTCGCCGAGAGCATCGTGATCGCGTGATGCCGCTCTTTGGGGAGGGAATGCCGGGGTCGAGGTTGTGCCAGCGGATCGTCCCGTAGCTGCTCCGCCCCGCTCAGTGAACCGTCTCCTGCCCGCAGCACTTCTTGAACTTGCGCCCTGACCCGCAGGGGCAGGGATCGTTGCGGCCCACCTTCGCGCGGCGAGCGGGTGCGCCGGGCAGGTTGGCCGCACCGGTGGCCCCGCGCTGCGCCTTCACCCAGCCGTTCAGCGTCAGCACGATCGTCGGGATCAGGTCCGGCGCCTGCTCGGTCAGCCTGTCGATCGAATCCTTCGGCATCTCGCTCTTGCCTGATTGGATTGCGTGCAGCGTCAGCAGCAGCGGCAGCGCGTTCTCGACCTCCGCATCGCCCGACTCAACTGTCGCCATCCAGGAATCGGGCCGCAGCCGCATCGCCTCTTCAAAGCCCGAGACCCAGCCTTCCCACAGCACCTCGCCAGTGCGCGTGTCCTCGTCGAACAGCGGCTCGCAGACCGGGCGGTTGCGGGCGAGGCCGCGCGCCACGCGGTTGTAGTGCGCCATCACCGCCGCCACCGTCCGCTGTGCGGCCGCGTCGCTCTCGAACACCGCCAACTACGCGTCGCCCCGCAGGTCTTGGGCAGCCCTGGCAAGGAGCGATCCGGGGCGGGCCCATCGGGGACACGCCCGATGCACACCCGCCGCGCAGCCGGGCCGCTATCAGCGCGGCGAGGCATCTTCGGCGGGCGTCATGCGGTAAGCCGGGCGTCCGGTGCATGCTCCGGAACCCCGGGACGCGGCAGGGTCGAGCGGGGATCGTCGCCGCCCGCACCGTGTCCGGCGTGGCCGCCATTGGCACCCGGCTGATCCCAGGTGGATCAACTGCCGCGAACGATCGCGGCGAAGCTGCCGAGCAATGAGCGAGCCTGTTCCGTCTCCCGGGCCTGGCGTTTCAGTTCGCCGACGTCGGCCCCGTCCAGTTCCATTCGCGCGCGGTTCTGCTCGAACCATGCCGGGGCGATCGCCGCGGTGATCTCCGGGTGGCCCTGGATCCCCCAGACCGGGCGGTCGCGGAACCGCCAGATCTGATTGGGGCACATGTCGGAACTCGCCAGCAGCCTCATGTCCGGATGATCGCCGCGGACTTCGTCGTTGTGCCAGATGAACATTCGCAGCGTGTCGCCATCGACGCCCCGCATCACCGGGTCGTCCTGCGCGCAGGGGTGCAGGTCGAGATCCTTGTATCCGATTTCGCAGAAGTCGCGGCGAAAGACCTGATCGCGGCCGCAGAGGGCCGAGGCGAGGATCTGGCTGCCGAAGCAGACCCCCAGCATCGGCAATCCACGGGCTTCGGCCGCGGAAATCAGGTCGTGCTCGCGGTGGATGAAGTCGACATCCTCATAGGACCCGTGCGGGCTGCCCGACAGGAACACCGCATCGAAGCCGTCGAGCGAGGCGGGAAACTCGCCATCAAAGGCCCAGTAAAGGTCGACCGAAAGGCCCCACTCCTGAAACGCCTCGTCGATCCGTGCGAGAGCATAGCGATTTGCGCCGTTTGCCAGATAGAGCAGTCGTGCCATGAATGTCTGTCCCCGCCTCACGCGGCCTTGAGCCCAGAAAGGCGCATCTCCTGCCGCGCGAGGAGACTCGCGACGTCCTCGAGGTCGGCCGCCGAGAGAGCCGTCGCCGGACGCCGGACGCACGCAGAGGCGATGACTCCGCGCTGCGCCAGAACATGCTTGCGGAGGCTAAGGCCGACGCCGGGTTGCTGCTCGTATCGGGCATAGGGCAGATAGGCGTCGAAGAGGTCCTGCGCCGCCGCACGTTCTCCGCGGTCCATCAGTCGGCATACGCCCACCATCATCTCCGGAAAGGCAAAGCCGGTCATGGCGCCGTCGGCTCCGCGTGCCATCTCCTCGGGCAGGAACAGGCCGCCGTTGCCGCACAGGATCGAGATTCGCCGCCGCCCCGCGCGCTCGGCGGCGCGCAGGGCCGCGATCTTGCCGAGACCCGGCCAGTCCTCGTGCTTGAGCATGCCGACGGAGGGCACCGCCTCGACGATCCGGCCGATGCACTCGGGGCTGAAGACGACGCCGGTCGCGAGGGGAAAATCCTGCACCACCAGCGGCACGTCGGGGCCGATCGTCTCGGCGGCGGTCTGGTAGTAGCCGACGATCTGCGCGTCGCTCCTGACCGTTCCGGGCGGGGCGATCATCACCGCAAGGGCGCCCGCGTCCATCGCCTGGGCGGAGAGATCGGCCATCGCCTGCAAGCCGGGGGCCGACACCCCGACGATGACCGGCGCGGTGCCGGCCCGAGCAATGACGCGGCGCAGGAAGGTCACCGATTCCGCCGGCGTGAGCTTGCTTGCCTCGCCCATCATCCCGAGGATGGTCAGGCCGGTCGCGCCGACCCCGAGGTAGAAATCCACCATGCGGTCGGTGCTGTCGAGATCGAGTTCGCCGGCCTCGGTGAAGGGCGTCACCGCGATGACCGAGACGCCCCGCTGGGCGGCGAGCACCCCGACGCTCATGCCTCGGTCGCCGCCGTGAGGATCGCGTCACGCGCATTGGAGATGTGGGCCATCATGCGCTCCGACGCGGCCGCCTCGTCCCCGGCCTCGATCGCGTCGAGGATCTGCAGATGCTCTGCCTTTCCGGGATCGAACCGACCGGGGAGCCGATCCTTGTTGAAGATGCGCGTGCGCACCCGGAGGTCCGAGACGATGCTGAGCAGCAGCCTGTTGCCGCTGGCCCGAGCGATGGCGAGGTGCAGCATCTCGTCGACATCCCAGTGACGTGTGCTGTCGACGGTGTCGCCGTGCTCCATGCTCAGGATCGCCGAGCGGATGTCGGCGATCTCGGCGCGGTGCATGCGGCGGGCGGCGATGCGCGCCGCCTCGCCCTCGAGCACGCGGCGCACCGCCATGATCTCCAAGGCATCCGAGAAGTCGACGCCATTGACCAGCAGCGTCCGCCCCGAGCGGCGAAGATATTTCAGTCCCTCGAGCCGCCCGAGGGCCTCCCGCAGCGGGGTGCGCGAGACACCGAGGGTCGAGGCAATCTCGCGCTCCGAAACCACGGCGCCATGCGACAGTTCGCCGCGGACGATCATGTCCATCACCGCCTCGAAGGCCGACTGCGCGAGGGTGTTGGGTGTGGCGGCTCGCACGAGTCCCTCCCGAAACAATTGTCTATCCTGTGCATACCGAGTGAATACCAAGGGCCATGCAGTTGCAAGCCCTCTGTTGCCGAAAGCCCGGTGCTGCGCACTGAGGGGGGGCAACGCCACTTGTCAATGTCCGGAAGCAACCAGAGGGCGGTTTGCCAGTTGGCACGGCTGGCCCGTCGGGGTGGACGGATGCCTTCGACGGATGGCGGCCTGGGCGGTATGGCTGGACGCCCGACGTCGGGCCCCCGTCCCCGCGAACCCTGTTGCGCTCCGGTGGCGGCCGTGCCTGTCCGCGCCATCGGGTGCGCGGCCCCCTCCGCACGAAATGCGCCCGAAGGATGGGCATCGGCGGTCCGATCGCGGTCAACAACTGGTCATCCGCTGTCCGGCGGGCGCCTGTTGGAGCGTTGGACGGCTCGCGTCTTGACTTGTATGCCAACTGCATTCTTACTGCGCACCAAGAGAACATGACCTCGGGAGGCTCCGGCTTCGATGCAGATGCGCGCCACAGCTGCCCTCGAAAGCAACGTGACTGCGGCCATGGTCGCCGCCTCCACCTCTGCCGCAGGGACTGGGCCAGCGATCCGTCTGAAGGTCTCGGGGCTGCGCAAGACCTATGGCGATTTCGTGGCGCTCCACGGTGCCGATCTGGAGGTTCGCCAGGGCGAGTTCCTCACCCTGCTTGGCCCGTCCGGATCAGGGAAGACGACGTTGCTGATGATGATCGCTGGCCTGACCTATCCCGACGGCGGCGACATCTGGATCGACGGCCGGGCCGCGACCTTCGCGCCCCCCAACCGCCGCGAGATCGGCATGGTTTTCCAGAACTATGCCCTGTTCCCCCACATGACCGTTTACGACAACATCGCCTTTCCGCTCCGGATGCGCAGCCGCCCGGAGGACGAGGTCCGCCGCGAGGTCAAGCGGGCCCTCGAGATCGTTCGCCTCCCGGAACTGGCAAGTCGCCGCCCGGCGCAGCTGTCGGGCGGCCAGCAGCAGCGCATCGCGCTGGCCCGCTGCATCGTCTACAAGCCCCCCATCATCCTCATGGACGAACCGCTTGGCGCGCTCGACAAGCGGCTGCGCGACGAGCTGCAGCTGGAGATCCGCCAGCTCCATCGTGAGACCGGCATCACCATCGTCTATGTCACCCACGACCAGGAAGAGGCGCTGGTGATGTCCGACCGCATCTGCGTCATGCAGTCGGGACGGATCGAGCAGGTCGGCCCGCCCGAACAAGTCTATTTCGAGCCCGCCAGCCGCTTCGTCGCCGGTTTCCTCGGCGAGTCCAACATCTTTTCCGCCAGCGTGCTCGAGTCCGGTGACGACCGGCTGGTGGTGTCCACGCCGTTTGCGCAGCGCCTGGTAATGCGCGCACGCGCGGGTGCCGTCGGGGTCGGCGACACGGTGACGGTCATGCTGCGGCCCGAGCGCGCGCGGCTTCTGGCCCCGAGCGAGCAGGCCGAGAACGAGATCGGGGCGACGCTCTCCGACGTCATCATGAGCGGGCAGCTCACGCGGTTCTACCTCGAGCTGCGCGACGGCACCGGCATGACGGTGACCGAACTCACCAACGGTCCGAGACCGCGCCACCGCGCCGGCGACACGGTGCGGCTCGGCTTCGACCGCGCCGATGCGGCGGTCATCCCCGAGGCGCCGGACGCAGCCGAAGGCCAAGCCCGACCGAAAGAAAACGACTAGCCAGCAGGAGAGATACGACATGACCTCGAGAAACGGATCTGTTCCCGGCATCGTGATCGGTGCCGCACTCACGTTCACCGCCCTCCCGGCCCTGGCGCAGGGCGAGCTGGTGGTCACCTCCTGGGGGGGCAGCTTTCAGGACGCCTCGCGGGAGGCGATCTTCAGGCCGTTCGAAGAAGAGACCGGCATCAGGATCATCGAAGCCACCGGCCCGTCGCTGGCACGGGTGCGCGCCATGGTCGAAAGCGGCAACACCGAATGGGACGTCGTCAGCCTCACACCGGGCGACCTCCTCGCGCTGGCCGAGATGGGCTATGCCGAACCGCTCGACTACGAGACCTTCTTTCCGGCCGGGATGCTGGACAACGTCGTGCCCGAGGTGATCCACCCCTTCGGGATCGGCAATTTCTTCTACACCAAGGTCATCGCCTTCAGCACCGAGGCCTTTCCTGACGGCACGCACCCGCAGAGCTGGGCCGACGTCTGGGATGCCGAGGGATTCCCCGGTCCGCGGGTGATCGATGCCGGCGACTGGGTGGTGCCGCCGGCGGAATACGCCCTTCTGGCTGATGGCGTCGACCCGGCCGAGCTCTATCCGCTCGATCTCGAACGCGCCTATGCCAGCCTGGCGAGGATCGCACCCCATGTCGTGAAATGGGCCAATGCCTCGGCGATGCCGCCGCAGGCGCTGGTTGACGGCGAGGCGGTGATCGCGCCGGCCACCCTGGGCCGGATCCGGGCGCTGATGGACCAGGGCGTGCCGATCGACTTCGTCTGGAACGGCGGGCTGCTCAACTTCGATTACTGGATGATCCCGAAGGGTGCCGCGAACTATGAGAACGCGATGAAGTTCATGGAGTTCGCCACCCGTCCCGAGGTGCAGGCGCGGCTCGTCCAGATCCAGCCCCTCGGCCCCGTCAACATTGCCGCCTTCGACCACATCCCCGCCGATGTGGCGGCCGAGCTGCCCTCGGCGCCCGACAACCTGGCGCAGCAGGTGGTGCTCAACGCGGCCTGGTGGGCCGAAGTTGGCGAGGACGGCATCACCAATATCGAGCGCAACGCCCAAATGTGGGCGGAGTTCCTGGCGCGTCAGTGACCGCCCCCTTGCCAGACCGCCGTCGCGCCCCGGCGCGACGGTTCCCACGGTGGAAGAGCCGATGACATCTGTTGCCGATGGCGGACACGAGGCCGCGGTGCAGCCCGCAACGGGGGCGCTGCCGGGACTGGTCGAACCTTGGTTCGCGGTGGCGGAATACCGGGCGCGGCTGGGTCGACTTCAGGATGCGATGGCCGAGCGGGGCCTTGATGCCGTGGTCCTTTTCCAGCCGGAGTCGGTGACATGGCTGACCGGGTTCTTCACCCGCGGCTATGGCTCGTTCAATTTCGTCGTTGTCCCGCGCGCGGGTGAGCCACGCAGCTTCCTGCGCAACGTCGAGGAATACTACTTCGGCCGGACCAGCGTGTTTCCCGAGCGCGAGCACTGGACCGACGGAGACGAGCCGGTCGCGGTCGGCGCCGGTCTGATCGCCCGCAGCCTCGGACCTGCCGACCGGCTCGGCATCGAACTGGGGGCATGGCCCCTGTCCGCGGCCCGGCATGCCACCCTGCGGCAGGCGCTGGGGCCGCGGGAGGTGGTGGATTGCAGCCCTCTCACGGCGGCCCTTCGGCAAATCAAGTCGCCCGCCGAGATCGCAATGATGCGCCGCGCCGCCCGCGCCGCCGAGAGTGGCACCGCGGCCCTTGTCGCCGCCGCCGCTCCCGGTGTCAGCGAGCGCGAACTGGCCGCCAGTGCAAGCGCGGCGATGGTGCGCGCGGGCAGCGACCTTCCGGGCCCGGGAGTGCTGTCCTCCGGCCCGGGCGCGCTCCATCTGCACGGCAGCTACACCGACCGGGCGCTGCAACCCGGCGACACGGTGCAGTATGAGCCCATCGCCTGTGTCCGCCACTATCACGCCCGCTTCATGCGACCGATCAAGGTTGCCCCCGCGACGGCCGAGGACGAGGATCGCGCGGCGCAACTGGCCGGCATTCAGGACGAGGCGCTGGCAGCAGTGGCGCCCGGCGTGCCTGCCTCCGTCCCCGACCGGATCTATCGGACCCGCCTGGCCGAAACCGGGCTGGCGCCGACATATCCGATGAAGACCTTCTACGGGGTCGGACTGCTGTTGCCGCCGTCCGGCGGCGAGGGGCCCGAGGCAACCCCGGACGCCGTATGGGCCTTTGCACCGGGCATGACCTTTCACTCCTACATGATCGTCGGGGGCTTCGGGATGTCGGAGACCCTCGCCGTGACCGCCGATGGCATCGAGCGCCTGACCCGCTTTCCCCGCCGGCTGCTGCACGCCGGCGAGGTGATTGCGCCATGAGCGCGGTCGCGGAGGCGGGCGCGGATCACGCCGCGCGCGGTCGGGCCGCCGGGCGGCGGGCACGGATGGGCGCCTCGCTCGCCTCGCTTCCGGCCGTTCTGCTGCTGCTCGGCGTCGTCGTGGTGCCGCTGGCGCTGGTGGTCGTGCTCAGCCTCGGCTGGCCGGACTGGACGCTGGCGCATTTCCGGCGAATCGGGGTCGATCCGGTGCTGCTGCCGATCCTGATGCGGACGCTGTGGATCGCCTTCGTGGTCACGGTCCTCTGTGCGGTTCTTGGCTATCCGGTCGCCTATCTGATGGTGCGCGTGAGCCCGGGGGTGCGGGCGATCATCATGCTGATGGTCATCCTGCCCATGTGGACCAGCTTGCTGGTGCGGACCTATGCCTGGATGGCCATCCTCGGCCGCCGCGGCGTCGTCAACTCGACGCTGCAGACACTCGGGCTCACGGATGCGCCGATGACGCTCCTTTACACCCGGTTTGCCGTCTATGTCGGCATGACGCACGTCATGCTTCCCTTCATGATCCTGCCGCTCTATGCGGTGCTGCGCCGGATCGACTTTCGCCTCGTCGCGGCCGCCACCAGCCTCGGCGCCAGCCGGACCGCCGCCTTCTTCCTCGTGTTCTTCCCGCTTAGCCTGCCAGGCGTCCTGGCGGGCTCGATCCTCGTCTTCATCCTCTCCATCGGCTTCTTCGTGACCCCGGCGATTCTGGGCGGACTGTCGGAGACCACCTTCGTGATGCTGATCGAGCGACAGGTGAACCAGTTCTTCAACTGGCCTCTGGCCGCTGCAATGTCGGTGGTTCTGGTGCTGGCGACGCTGGCGCTGGTTCTGGTCTACAACCGCGTCCTCGCCGACAGCAGCGGCGGCATCGCCCTGGTGGGGCGCATGATCGTCTGGGCGTCGCAGGCGGGCTCGGCGCTGGGCAGGCTGCTGGGCCGGCGCGACGTCGCCGCGCGCGTCTCGGACGCCCGGCACCGCAGGCCGCGCCTGGAGTTGGGTGTGCCGGCGGTGGCAGGGGGCCTTGTGCTCGCCTTCATCCTGGCCCCGATCTTCGTGGTCATTCCGCTGGCGTTCAGCTCGGCCCCGTTCCTCACCTTTCCGCCGCCGGGGTATTCGCTGCGCTGGTTCGAGACCTATTTCTCGCGCGCCGACTGGATCAACCCGACCCTCGTCAGCTTTCAGATCGGTGCGCTGACGATGGTCTTCGCAACCGTGATGGGCACGCTGGCGGCGATCGGTGTCGTCCAGGGCCGCTTTGCCGGGCGCCGCATCGTCACCGCACTCATCCTTGCGCCGCTGATGCTGCCGACCATCGTGCTGGCGGTGTCGCTCTATTATCTGTTTGCCCGATACGGGATCGTAGGGACGCGGCTTGCGCTGGTGCTGGCGCACACGGCCATCGCGCTGCCCTTCGTCTTCGTCGTGGTGTCGGCGGCGCTGCAGCGGCTCGACCCGGCGCTGGCGCAGGCGGCGGCTGTGATGGGGGCGGGGCAGTTCGACGTGCTGCGACGGATCACCCTGCCGCTGACCGCCCCGGCGATCGGGGTGGCGGCGCTGTTCGCCTTTCTCGCGTCCTTCGACGAGTTGATCGTCGCGCTGTTCCTGGCGGGGACACGCACGACGACCCTGCCAAAACGTATGTGGGACAGCATCCGCGAAGAGATCGACCCGACCACCGCGGCGGTGGCCACGCTGCTGATCGGGCTGTCGATCCTGGTGCTGGTGCTGGTCGAGGTGCTGCGGCGGCGCAGCGGCGGACCCGAGGATATGCTGCGCTAGTCGGGAGGCGGTGCGGCAGATGACAGGATTTCCATGGGGGAAATCCGGGAAAAGGAGGTGCAGGATGAGCGCAGGAGCTGTGAACACGATGGAGGCGTTCGAGGTCGTCCCCTCTGGCGGCGCGCTGGGCGCCGAAGTTCGGGGCGTGGACCTCTCGCGGCCGCTGCCGAAGGATGTTTCCGACGCAATGGTCAAGGCGTGGCACGAGCATCTCGTGCTGCTGGTGCGGGGACAGACGCTGACCGACGAGCAGATCATCGCCTACGGCCGGCAGTTCGGCGAGCCGCACACGGCCGAGGGGATGGAATACGGCGGCAAGCCGCGCGAGCTCGCCCCCGAGATCGAGCTGATCTCCAACATCGTGCGCGACGGCAAGCCGATCGGGGCGCTCGGGGCCGGAGAGGCCATGTGGCACACCGACATGTCGATGTTCGACCTGCCAGCCACGGCGACGATGCTCTATGCCGAGATTGTGCCGTCGGAAGGGGGCGACACGAGGTTCACCAACAACGTGCGCGCGTGGGAAACGCTGCCGGCCGAGCTGCGCCGTGCGGTCGAGGGGCGGCTTTCGATCCACGATATCGCCTACAAGGCCGACGGCGAGCTGCGTGCGGGCCAGAAGGAGGTGACCGACAAGTCGAAGGGACCCGGCGCGCGCCATCCCGTGGTCCGGACCAACCCCGACACCGGACGCAACGCGCTCTATCTCGGACGCCAGGGATACGGCTACATCTACGGCTACAGCGTCGAGGAGAGTGACCGCCTGCTGGCGGCGCTGTGGGAGCACATCACCCGGCCCGAGTTCATCTGGGCCCACAAGTGGAAGCAGGGCGACGTGCTGATCTGGGACAACCGCTCGGTGACCCATGCGCGGGGGTCTTTCGATGCCAGCCAGCAGCGGCTGATGCGGCGGATCACGATCAAGGGCGAGCGGCCGTTCTACGCCGGCCCGACCGCACAGGAAATGGCGCTGGAGGCCGCAGCCGAATAGGCGTGCACCGCCGACGTCCGACGCCGCCCCGGACTGCACGGCACGGGGCGGCGAAGCGCACGCATGACAGGTCCCGGGGTCGGCCGCGCGCCCCCGGGCGCCCGGGGTCAGGCCGGCAGCAGCAGGAGGGATGACATGTCCCAGTTCGAACGCAGCGAATACGAGGGGCGCATCGCCCGCGCCCGCGACCGGCTCCGCGCGCGCGGGCTCGATGCCATGCTCCTGTTCGCGCAGGAAAGCCATTACTACCTCACCGGCTACGACACGACGGGCTATGTCTTCTTTCAGTGCGCGGTGCTGACCGCCGACGGCTCCGAGGTCACGCTGCTCACCCGGCGGCCGGACTATCAGCAGGCGCGCGAGACCTCGATCATCACGGACATCCGCATCTGGTATGACAGCGAGGATGCGAACCCGGCCCTCGATCTTCGCGGCATCCTGGAAGAGAAGGGCCTGCGCGGAGCGCGCCTCGGGGTCGAGCTCAACACCTACGGGCTGACCGGTGCGAACTGGGAGCGGGTGCGCCGCGCGCTTGAGGGCTGGTGCAAGCTCGAGGATGCCTCGGACGTCGTCCGCGGCCTGCGCTTGGTCAAGTCGCCAGCCGAACTGGCCTATGTCCACCGGGCCGCACGGCTGGCCGACGAGGCGCTGGTGGCGATGATGGCGGCCTGCCGGCCCGGGATGCTGGACACTCAGGTGACGGCGGCGGGCATGAACGTCATCCTGGGCGGTGGCGGCGACATGCCGCCGTCGGGGCCGTTGGTCAACTCCGGGCCCCGCGCCCTCTATGGTCGGAGCGTCACCGGGTCGCACGAAATCGGCGAACGCGATCAGGTCACGCTCGAATTCGCGGCCACTTACCGGCGCTACAACGTCTGCATCATGCGCACCGCCGTCGTCGGGCCGGTGCCACCGCGACAGCGTGCCATGTTCGAGACGGTGCGCGAGGCCATCGAGGCGATGACCGCGGCGGCAGGGCCCGGCCGCTCGCTCGGCGAGATCGACGACGCCCACCGCCGCGTGTTCGACGCCGCCGGGCACAAGGTCAACCGTTTCTCCGCCTGCGGCTATTCGCTGGGGGCGACCTACAGGCCGAGCTGGATGGATGTGCCGCCCATGCTCTTTTCCGGTAACTCCACTCCGGCGGAGCCGGGCATGGTGCTGTTCCTGCACGCGATGCTCGGGGACGCCGAGGCCGGGCTGGCGATGTCAATCGGCCATACGCTGGTGATCACGCCGGAGGGCCGCGAGGTGCTCAGCCGTCTCCCCCATGTGCTCGACTGACGGAGGGGGGCGGATGCCGGCGGAACGCGAACGAACACTGCGGCGCGAGCTTGCGGCCGCCTTGCGCCTGGCCGCGCGCGCGGGCTGGACGGAGGCCGTCGCCAATCATTTCTCGGTTGCGGTGGCTCCAGGCAGCCCCCGCTTTCTGGTCAACCCGCGTCAGGTCCATTTCGCCAATGTCACGGCCTCGTCGCTCATCTGCGTCGATTCCGAGGACGCCGGCACGATGGACCGCCCCGATGCCCCGGACCCGACCGCCTGGGCGCTGCACGGCGCGCTGCACCGGAAAGTGCCGCACGCGCGGTGCGTGATCCACACCCACGCGAAGCATGCCACCGTCCTCGCCTGCCTCGCCGACAGCCGCATGCCCGCGATCGACCAGAACACGGCCGCGTTTCATGACCGGGTCCTGATCGATACCGAGTATGGCGGTCTCGCCTTTGCAGAGGAGGGCGCGCGCATCGCTGCGATGTTCACCGACCCCCGCAAGAGGGTGATGGTGATGGGCAATCATGGCGTGCTGGTGCTCGGCGAGACCGTCGCCGAGGCCTTCGACCGGCATTATTATTTCGAGCGTGCGGCCGAGACCCTGATCACCGCCTACATGACGGGGCGCCCGCTGCGCGTGCTCTCCGATGCCGTCGCCGAGCGGACCGCCGCGCAGAACGACGCCTACCCGCAGCAGGCAGAGCGGCATTTTGCCGAGATGATGACCATACTTGACCGCGAGGAGCCGGACTATCGTGACTGAGTTATCCCTGTATCGGCCGGATCGTCGCCGATGACCGCGGGCGCCTTCATCACCTGTGCGCTGACCGGGGCCGGCGATACCGTCGGGCGCAGCCCGCACGTCCCCGTGACGCCGGCCGAGATCGCCGAGAGCGGCCTTGCCGCTGCAGCCGCGGGGGCAAGCGTGCTGCACATCCATGTCCGCGACCCAGAGACCGGCGGGCCCAGCCGGTCGCTTGCCCTGTATCGCGAGGTTGTCGCCCGCATCCGCGATCGCAACGACAGTGTTATCCTGAACCTCACCGGCGGGATGGGCGGCGACATGGTCTTCGGCGCAGCGACTCCGTTTCCGCTCCGCCCGGGCAGCGATTTCGTCCCGGCCGAAGAGCGGATCGAGCATATCCTGGAGCTGAAGCCCGAGATCTGTTCGCTCGACTGCGGGTCGCTCAACTTTGGCGACATGGTCTATGCCACCACGCCGACATGGCTGCGCCGGATGGCGCGGCTGATCGCCGACGCGGAGGTCAAGCCGGAGCTCGAAGTCTTCGAGATCGGGCATCTGCGAATGGCCAACCAGCTCGTCGGCGAGGGGCTCGTCGCGGCGCCGCCGCTGTTCCAGCTCTGCCTCGGCATCCGCTGGGCCGCCGACGCCAGCCCGGCGACGATGGCGCACCTGGCCGGCATGCTGCCGCCCGGAGCCATCTGGGCTGGGTTCGGCATCGGCGCGGCGCAGTTCCGGATGGCGGCGCAGGCGCTGCTCCTGGGAGGGCACATGCGCGTGGGGCTCGAGGACAACCTCATGCTCCGGCGCGGCGAGTTCGCCACGAACGCGCAACTGGTCGAACGGGCGGTCGCCATCGCGGCGACGCTCGACGTGGAGGTGCTCGGGCCGGACGACACGCGCACGCTCCTCGGACTGGCGGTCCCGCGCCCGGCCGGGCGCAGCTGAGCGGCACACCCCGAACCGAAGGAGCAGGACAGGATGCGCGTTACTCGATACGAACAGGGCGGCCAGAGCCATTGGGGCGTGCTGGAGGACGACCGGCTGCTGCCGCTGCCCGAAGGGCCGTTTGGCGGGCTGCACCCCCGAGGCAAACCGGTTGCCGTCGCGGACTGCCGGCTGCTTCCGCCGGTCGCGCCGGGCAAGCTCGTCTGCGTCGGCCTGAACTACAGGCTGCATGCGCTCGAGACGAAGTCTGACATCCCGGAGCTGCCGGTGCTGTTCATGTGCTCGCCCGAGGCCATCATTGGCGACGGCGACACCATACGGCTCGACTCCGCCACCGACCGGATCGACTTTGAGGCCGAGATCGGCGTCGTGATCGGGCGACGGGGCCGCAACATTGCGGCCGCGGAGGCTGCGGCGCACATCCTCGGCCATACCTGCGTCAACGACGTCTCGAACCGGAACATGCAACGCCAGGACGGCCAGTGGACGCGGGCGAAGTCCTTCGACAGCTACAAGCCCGTCGGGCCCTGGATCGAGACCGGGCCGATGGATGCCGAAAACGCGGCGATCCGGCTGACGCAGAACGGGGAGTTGCGCCAGAGCTCCAGCACCGCCGACATGATCTTTCCCATCCGCGACCTCGTGGCCTTCATCTCGGGGATCATGACGCTGGAGCCGGGAGATCTGATCATCACCGGCACGCCGGAGGGGGTCGGGCCCATGGCGGCCGGCGATGTGGTGGAGGTCCAGATCGAGGGGATCGGCCGGCTGCGCAACCCGGTGGCGCTGGCGTGACCGGGTCTGGCCTGCGGCGGGGGCGCGTGCGATGACCACCTTGGCCGCTTCGCCCCCGGACATCGCGCTGGCGGCGCGGCTGTTCGACGAGCTGGCCCGGCGCACGGCCGATCCGTCGGGCGAGGGCATCACCCGCACTGCTTATGGTATGGGCGAAGGCATCGCCCACGACATCCTGCGGCGCGAGGCGGTGGCCCTCGGCCTCGAGGTCCGGACGGATGCCGCGATGAACCTCTATGCCACGCTGCCCGGTGCGCAGGCGGGGCCGGCCGTGTTCGTCGGCAGCCATCTCGATTCGGTGCCCCGGGGCGGCAACTTCGACGGGGCGGCCGGCGTGCTGATGGGGCTGGCGGTCGCTGCCGGGTTCGTCCATGCCGGGTGCCGGCCGCCGCTGGCCCTGACCGTCATGGCCATCCGCGCCGAGGAAAGCACATGGTTCCCGGCCTCCTACATCGGCAGCCGCGCCGCCTTCGGGCGGCTGTCGGCCGACGAGCTTGCGACGCTGCGCCGGGCGGGGGACGGCGTGACGCTGGGCGATGCGATCGACGGCGTAGGGGGGGATGCCGGGGCGCTGCGGGCCGGCGCGGCGCGGCTGGCCCCGAAGGATGTCGCGCTCTTCATCGAGCCGCACATCGAACAGGGTCCGGTGCTGCTGGGCGGAGGCGACGCGCTTGGGTTCGCAACCGGGATCCGTGGGTCCTTTCGCCACCGCGAGGCCGTCTGCCACGGAGGCTATGCCCATTCCGGCGCGACACCGCGGGACCATCGCCGCGACGCGGTGCGCGCCTTCGCGGCCCTGGTGCAGGCGATGGAGGCGATCTGGACCCGGCGCGAGCGGGCGGGCGAAGACCTGACGATCACCTTCGGACAGGTCGGCACCGATCCGGCAGAGGCCGCCTTTTCCAAGGTTGCCGGGTGGGTGAGCTTTGCCATCGACGTGCGCAGCGCCGAAAGCGCGACGCTCGATGCGGTTGCGGCCGATCTCGCGCAGGCCGTTGCCGAGATCGAGGCGGACGCGGGGGTCCGCTTCGATCTCGGGCCCCGGACCGGCAGCAGTCCGGCCCGGATGCACCCGCGCATCGTGGCCACGCTGGAGGCGGCCGCGCGTGCCTCCGGGGTCGCGGCCCGGGTCATGGCCTGCGGGGCCGGCCATGATGCGGCGGTCTTCGCCGGGATGGGCGTGCCCGCCGGCATGATCCTGCTGCGCAACGCAAACGGCAGCCACAACCCGGCGGAAGCGATGGCGCTTGAGGACTTTGCCGCTGGCGCGGAGGTGCTGGCGCGCGTCGTCGCCGCCCCGCCGGAGTTCTGCGCATGAGCGACGTGCTCGTCGTCCAGCCGATCCATGCCGAGGGCATCGCGTTGCTGCGCCGGGCCGGGCTGGCGGTGCATGAGGCGCAGGAGCCGGTGCTGGCCGCAGCGGTGCGGCCCCATCTTGGGCGGGCGCAGGCGGTCATCACCCGCAACCTCGGCTTCCCGGCGGCGGCGATCGCGGCGGCGCCGAAGCTGAGGGTGATCGCGAGCCATGGCACCGGCACCGATGCCATCGACCGGACGGCCGCGGCCGGGCGCGGGATTGTCGTGCTCAACACGCCCGGCACCAACGCCCGTTCGGTGGCCGAACACGCCCTTGCGCTCATGCTCGCCTGCGCCCGGCTGGTCCCGGAAGCGGATCGCGCCGTCCGCGCCGGCGACTTCGGCTTTCGTGACACGGCGCGACCCATCGAGCTGGCCGGGCGGACCCTCGGGCTTATCGGTTACGGCCATGTCGCACGCCTGCTGGGCGGCATGGCGCGCGGGCTCGGGATGCGGGTCGCCGCCGTCTCTGCACATGCCGATGCCGCCGAGATGGCGCGCGACGGGGTTTCCCCCTTGCCCGACATCGAGCGGCTGCTGGCCGCGGCAGACGTCGTGTCGCTGCATGCCGTGCCGGGGGTTCACCCGCGGCTCGATTCCGCGCGGCTGGCCGGCATGAAGCCGGGCTCCATTCTGGTCAACACCGCCCGGGGCGCGCTGCTCGACACGGCGGCGCTGGTTGCGGCGTTGCGGCAGGGCCGCCTGAGGGCCGCCGCGCTAGACGTCTTCGAGACCGAGCCGCTGGCCGCCGACAGCCCGCTGTGCTGTTGCCCAAGGCTGATCCTCAGTCCACATGTTGGTGGCAGCTCGGAAGAGGCGAGCCGGCGGACGGCCGTGGCCGTGGCCCTGCTGGTGATCGAGGCGCTGGGCCGACCGGTGCCGCAGGCAGAGTGAACAACGCCACCGGCAGGACAGGCACGGGGGGCAAAGGGCGATGACCGCAACCCGAGGCGAAATGACGGAGGACCCATGACGGCCGATCCCCTCGGGCCGGACCCGGTGAAGTTCCGTCACCTCGGCGACACGGCGCTGACGGTTGAATTCGGCGACCGCATCGACCCGGCGGCTCTGGGCCGCGTGCTCGCGCTCGATGCGCTTCTGGGCCGTCTGGCGCTGCCGGGCGTGGTCGAGACGGTGCCGAGCTATCGCGCGTTGCTGGTCGTTGTCGATCCGGAAACGGTGGACCTCGCGGCCCTGCGACGCCGGCTCGAGGGGCTGGCGGCCTCGGCGCTGCCGGAGCCGCCCCGAACCCGGATGTGGGAGCTGCCGGTCGTCTACGGTGCCGGGCACGGCGAGGATCTGGAGGCCGTCGCCACGAGATGCGGCCTGCCGGTTGCGGACTATGCGGCCTTGCACTGCGCCCGGGACTATACCGTCGCCATGATCGGGTTCCTGCCCGGGTTCTGCTATCTGGCCGGGCTCGATCCACGGCTCGCCGTGCCGCGCCGCGAGACGCCGCGCCCGCGCATCGCGCCCTCGACCATCTCGGTCGGCGGGGTGCAGACCGCGATCGGCAGCGTGGCAGGCCCAAGCGGCTGGCACGTGATCGGCCGCACGCCGGCCCGCCCGTTCGATCCGGGGCGGGAGCCGGCCTTTCTCTTTGCCCCCGGAGACCGGATCCGCCTCGTGCCGATACCTGCCACGGATTGGGCCGCGCTGGACGCAGAGGCCGAGGCCGGCGGGACGGTCGCGCGGCTGGTGGCGGCATGAGCGTCGTTCTGGAGGTGCTGGACTGCGCGCCGGGCGCCTCGGTGCAGGACCTCGGGCGGTCAGGCCACCGCCGGTTCGGGGTCGCGGCAGCCGGCGCGATGGACCAAAGCAGCCTGGTGCGGGCGAACACGCTGGTCGGTAACCCGCCGGGCGCCGCTGCGCTGGAGCTGGCCTTGGCGGGCGCGCGACTGCGCGTGCTCGGCGGGGCGGTCAGCGTTGCAGTGGCCGGCCCGGGGGCGGAGCTGATGCTGGGCGGCCACCGCCATGCGACCCACGCATCGGCCGTTGTGCACGACCGAGGAGAGATCCGGGTCTTCCCGGGCCGCGACGGCGTCTATAGCTATCTGGCAGTCGCCGGAGGGATTACCACGCCGGTCGTGCTCGGGAGCCGTGCCGTCCATCTGCGGTCCGGGCTCGGCGGCCGGCCGCTGCGCCCCGGCGACCGCGTGCCCTGCGCGCACGGCGAGGTGCGCGCGCTGCGCCGGCTTCCGCCCGCGGGGCGGCGGCCCGATCAGCCGCTCCGCATCGTGCTGGGGCCACAGGTGGACAGATTCGCGCCCGACGTCCTTGCCGGTTTCGCGGCCGGCTGTTGGCGCGTCGAGCCGCAGTTCGACCGTATGGCGCTGCGCCTCGCGGGGCCGCCCGTGCCCGCAGTGGGCGGGCATGACATCGTCAGTGACGGCGTCATGCCCGGCAGCATCCAGATCCCCGGGAGCGCGCAGCCGTTGGTCCTCTTGCGCGATTGCCAGACGATGGGCGGCTATCCCAAGATTGCGTCCGTCATCTCGGCCGATCTCGATGCGCTGGCCCAGTGCTGCCCCGGGACGACCCTCCGCTTCGCCGTCGTGACGCCGGAGGAGGCCTGCCTCGCCGCCCGCGACCGCGCCGCTCGGATGCGGGAGCTGCGGGCCGAGGCGGACCGGGAGCATGTGCCGGAGGATCCGGGCTTCCTGCTTGCGACCAACCTGATCGGAGGCGTCACTGACGGAACCGACTGACGACAGCCCGGGACGCCGCAAGGTGGCTGTGTCCGGCCAGGTGCGGCGCCCCGTGGGCAAGGGGGCGCAGACCGAGCCCGGGAGCTTCGTCCGGAATCCGGGGCGTGCGTGGCCCGTAGACGCTGCGATCGGGGTCAATGTGGGCGCGACCGGCACAGGCTGCGCCGGCGGGCCGATTGCCGGCTGGGCTTTGGCCGATTAGGCTGGAGGGCGGCACATGCGGAGGTGGACAGCGGGAATGCGCGTCGATCTGAATTGCGACCTCGGCGAAGGCTTCGGTCCATGGCGCATGGGTGACGATGCCGCGATGATGCAGATCGTCACGACGGCCAACATTGCCTGCGGCTTTCACGCCGGAGACCCCGAAACGATGCGACGGACGGTGGAACACGCCCGCGCCGCCGGCGTGGCGATCGGGGCGCATCCGGGCTATCCCGACCTTGCCGGTTTCGGGCGCCGCACCTGGCCGGGGGTCACGCAACGCGACATCGAAAACTTCGTTGCCTATCAGGTCGGTGCCATGGCGGCGATGGCCGAGCTTGCAGGACATCGCCTCACCCATGTCAAGACTCACGGTGCCCTGGGCAACGCATGTGCCGATGACGACGGGCTGGCGATGGCGGTCGCCCGTGGCATACGTGCAGTCGATTCCGGGCTTGCCTTCATGGTCATGCCCGGAACCGCGACGCAGCGCGCTGCGGACCGGGCGGGCCTTCGCCCCATCCTTGAAATCTATGCCGACCGAAGCTACGGCGCGACCTTCAATCTGGTTCCGCGCGGACTGGACGGCGCCGTGCTGCACGATCCCGAGCTGGTTCTGGCGCGGCTCCTGCAGACCCTGACCGACGGCGTGATCGAAAGCCAGTGCGGCCGCAGGCTGAAGACCGAGGTCCATTCAGTCTGCGTGCATGGCGACACCAACGGCGCAGTGGCGCTTGCCGGCGCGATCCGGTCCGGGCTGGAAGCGGCAGGATGGACGCTGGCATCGACCGTCAAGGCGGGCCCCTCCGCGGACGGTTGACGCCGGACCCGGCCCGACGGTTGTGGAGCGGCCCGGACTCAGGGCAAGCCGCGCCCGTCGCTTCGGGCCGCCGGGAGGCATCGCAGGGCTCAGGGTCGCCCCAGGCGCGGGGCAGCCACTCGCTGGGCAGGATCATCTCGGGGCAGAGCAGCACGCCGGTCACGAAGCCGTCGAACTCGCTCGCCAGCATGCCGTCGCTCTCGGGCGGCAGCGCCAGCAGCGCGGCGTCGAGGTCCTCGATCTGGGCGTCGGTGTGGAGCATGGCGGATGTTCTCCTTGGTGCCGTTAGGTCGTTCACCGACGTCGGGCGGTGCTGCGTGCGATCCAGTCGGCGCCCGCGTAGCTCTCCGCATAGACCAACACCTCACGCGCCGTGTCGTCGACGACGAAGGCGACCAGCCTACACCGCTTAAAACGCACGTCACGCCGCTCCCAAGAGACCATCTTTACGACACGGCGGTGGTGACGCCACCTGATCTAAGAGGCGAAATCAGCTCCCCCTCCGTCGGAATGGCCGACATGTCTGGCACGATCATTTCCCACATCTCGTCCTCGGCTGGCGGCTTGGCGAGGATCGCTGGTCCGGAGGCGCGCTTGATCCATTGAATCTTCGGGCTGCTTCCCCACTCGGACCGAGCCCACTTATGCAGTTCCTTGATGTTATCCTCGGCAAGAAAACGTTGGGCGGCCTCGAACCTCTTGATGCCTTCGCCCAGCTTCGCGATGACGTCCGTTTTCAAGGACAACGCCGTGGTGACATGGTCGTCTGTCAAGGTGTCCACGCTGCGGGCAGACATCCGGACGATACGCTCGAGGGCAGCTTTGGCCTTCCTTAATGGACCGAGTCCGAGGACCAGGAGGCGGGCACCGTAGACTGTCCCAACAATTCGCTCCCTTTCTTGGAGGCGGCGGAAGGTCGTCCCGTCGGAGCGCTGCTGTTCGATCTGCACCGGTTCAATCCGGACGCGACGCAGCGTTCCACTATCGGTCAACTTCTGTCGAAACTGGATCCTGTCGAGCACTTCCCGGAGATCCTCGACGAACTCGTCGATCTGGTGTTCAAGCGGGAGCCATCGGTCGATGGTATCAGCCACCTGTTGGGCGCCCGAAAGGACGTTCTCGAGCTGCCTGCGCCTCGCATGCATGGCCTCACGGCGGGCGAGTTCCGCCTCCAGGCCCCGCACGACCTCTCGGCCGAAATGACGGGCAGCGCAGTCAATACCGCACAGCGCAATGCGTCCGTCGGCCATCTCGGCAGTCACACCTCTGTTGTGTTCGGTATGGCGATCACAGAAGGCGCAGCGCACCTTGCTGGTGGCGCGGTAGCGGTTGATGAAGCGGGTAGGGATCTGGCCTGTCGGGATGATCGCTGTCAGGCCGAGCTGAAGGTCTGGCTGGCTGGGGTCGAAGGGCGGGTCGTGCACGCAGTCATCCTCTCCATAATCCGAAAAACTGATCGCCCATCATGGAATCAACGTCGTGAGATCATAACAAGAACGCCGCGAAACTTCAAACGGCAGATCAACCTGTGGCGTCCAGTGAATCTAAGATCGCTAATTGTAGTGTCAGGTGCTGATCTTCCAGAGGGCATCATGCCGGGCCGGTCAGTGGTCGAACGCTCGACGCCGAAATGCCGGCTTGGTCTTTAGGCGCCCGCGGGAAAGTTGCGGCAAAATGGTCGAGACACCTTCGCCTTGCATCGACGCGCCCTGTCAGACTTTTTCCATGATCGCGAACGGGGCGTGCGTCCGTTCGCGGTCTGGTCTCCGAACTTCGACAGCTCGGGGGCGGTTTCTGGCGTCCGGGCTTTCTCCGGCTTCGTCTTCTCAATGGGTTAGCCGGGTGCGAGGGGGCGGTTTCGCCTAGCTATGTCATCACAGCTTTTGCCCTAAAGCGGCATTGAAGACTGGCGGTCTCTGCAGTAGTGTCGCCACAGGATGTACACGCGCATCACCAAGGCCGGAGGCCGTCAGTACCTGCAGCTGGTCGAGTCGTTCCGAAACGACGCCGGCAAGGTGCGCACGCGCGTCATGGCCAACCTCGGGCGCCTCGACCAGCTCACGCCGGAGCGGCTGGATCCGCTGATCAACGGGCTCAATCGGGCGGTGGGGCGGGCCGAGAACACCGCCTCCGAGGTCATCCAGGAGCCCGGCCGCAGCTTTGGCGATGTCTTTGCGCTCCACGAACTCTGGCGGGAGCTTGGGATCGACACGGCGCTGAGGCGCGCACTGCGGTCTTCGCGCAGGGAAATCGATGCCGAGGCGCTGATCCGGGCCATGGTGTTCAACCGGCTCTGCGCCCCGGACTCAAAGCTCGGCTGTCTGCGCTGGCTGGAAACCGTCGCCATGCCGGCGCTGCCCGAGGGCGTCACCCACCAGCATCTTTTGCGCGCGATGGACGCGCTCATGGACCATGGCCCGGCCGTCGAGGCCGCTCTTGCCCGCCAGATGCGCCCCCTGGTCGACCGCGATCTGGCCGTCGTCTTCTACGATCTGACGACCGTGCGCATCCATGGCGAAGGCACCGTCGAGGATGATCTGCGCGCCTTCGGCATGAACAAGGAGCGCGGCGGCATTGCCCGGCAGTTCGTGCTCGGCGTCGTGCAGACCGCCGACGGCCTGCCGCTCATGCACACCGTCCATCCGGGCAATGTCGCCGAGACGAAGACACTGCAGGCCATGCTGGCGACGGTGCTGGAACGCTTCCCGATCCAGCGCGTGATCCTGGTGGCTGACCGGGGACTTCTGAGCCTGGGCAATATCGACGAGTTGACCGCCTTGGCCGCCAAAGGCGATCGCCAGCTGGAGTTCATCCTGGCCGTGCCCGCGCGTCGCTACGCCGAGCTGGTGGACACCTTCCGCGCCCTCGCCTTCGACGACGCGGGCCTCGCCGAGGCCAGCTTCGCCGGCCACCGCCTGATCGTCGCCCATGATCCCCAGCGCGCCGAGGAGCAGACCGCCCGCCGCCGCGCCAGCATCGCCGAACTCGAGACCATGGCCGAGAAGATGGCGGCCAGGCTCGACGCCCAGGGTTCGGACCGGACCGCGCCAGCGGCGGATCCTCCGGTGGAGGATCCGGGTCCGGACGGGCAGACCGCCCGGGGCCGGCGTGCCTCCGACCGCGGCGCCTGCAGCCGCTTCACCCGCGCCGTCGCCGAGGCCGAGATGACCCGCTTCATCAAACCCGACTTCACCGCCGACCGCTTCTCCTGGTCGGTAGACGAGGATGCCGTCGCCGAGGCGCAACTCTTCGATGGCAAGCTCGAGCTGATCACCAACGCCCCCGACCTCACCCCCGCCGACGCCGTCGCCCGCTACCGGGCATTGGCCGACATCGAGCGCGGCTTCCGCGTCCTGAAATCCGACATCGAGATCGCCCCGGTCCACCACCGCCTGCCGGACCGTATCCGGGCCCACGCGCTGATCTGCTTCCTCGCCCTCGTGCTCTACCGCGTCATGCGCATGCGCCTGAAGGCAAAGGGCCACGCCGCCAGCCCGCGTGCCGCCCTCGATCTCCTCGCGCGCATTCAGAAACACACCGCCCATATCGGTCCACGCACCTTCAACGGCACCAGCACAACCACCCCGGAGCAACTCAACCTCTTCGACGCCCTGAGCCTGCCAAAACCCGCCTGACGCCCGATGTCGTCACACAAACGCCA